>Ga0315551_10003648_pt1 | contig 10892 bp, 15 predicted proteins | sample SalMarSW160290MG_FD_203678 | JGI IMG/M metagenome (GOLD analysis project Ga0315551, IMG submission 203678) | Salt marsh sediment microbial communities from the Plum Island Ecosystem LTER, Massachusetts, United States - Salt Marsh Sediment SW1602-90 ... | reverse complement strand
CATAGCGGACATAATAAACAAATTACTACAAAGAGACCGTGATAAGAGATACAAAAACGTACAAGAGGTTTTAATGGCACTAACTGAACTCGAAGCCCCTACAACAACAACCACCACAGTAGAATTAACAAAAACCAAAGTTGAGGCCACAAATGAGATAGACTACTCAATCGTGGAAGCCAAAAGATTATTTTACACTGAATTCAATCCGCTGGCAGCACTGCAAATATTGACAGATATTATTGACAAATTCAGGGCATTAAAAGTTCGCTCCCTTGCCAACGCATTCTCATACAAGGCATTTATTCATAACTATTTACAGGAATGGCAAGAATCAATTGAAGCTGCTTCTAAAGGAATAACGCTTGACCCTAATCATTGTGACTCATACATGGCTAGAGGATATGCACGCAAGAGGAAGGGCTATGAGATTAATGGCCATGCACTTCTGAAAGCTGCTCGAGACGACTTAAATAAGGCGAGATTACTGGCTCCAGATTATAGAAAACGCCAACAGGCACAAAAGTACCTTGCTGAGCTTGATATAATTGAGGATTTTGGCACCGAAACTACTTAAGCGGGGAACTAATAGTCGTATTAAGAGAAATTCAGACTTTTTCTTTACTCAGGGAGCTAAGTTCATTCTTCAAAGGCAGTCTAAGAGGGGCTTAAAGCCCCTTTTTCTTTTAAGGTAAATCCCCCTAGTCCCCCTTTACCAAAGGGGGAGACAGGGCGGGGTAAGAGAGTCTAAAGAGGCAAAGCCTTTTTGGGCGGGCGGGTATGGGAAGAAAGACGACTAAGGCGGGGAAAAGGGGCGGGGTTGAAAAATAGCCTCAAATTCGTTAACGTATATAGAGAAAAGAACTACACCAAGGAGAAAACGGACTGATGAAACTAAAAAAACTAACCCGGATAGCCACCATACTGTTAATTGGGGTACTGCTGCCGCTGGCCGCCTGCGCCAGCGAAACACCCGGCGAAACACCAGCGGAAACACCCGGCGAAACCCCAAAGCCCAAAACCTACTCGTCCCCGCCGGAGATGCAGATTGACACCAGCAAAAGCTACACCGCCATAATTGAGACCGAAAAAGGCAACCTGGTACTGGAGCTGTTCGCCAGCGACGTGCCGGTAACGGTCAACAACTTTGTCTTCCTCGCCCGCGAGGGCTTCTACGACAACACCACCTTCCACCGCGTTATCGCCGACTTTATGGCCCAGGGAGGCGACCCCACCGGCACCGGAGCCGGCGGCCCCGGCTACAAATTTGCCGATGAATTCACCAGCCACAGCCATGTCACCGGCGCACTATCCATGGCCAACGCCGGCGCCGACACCAACGGCAGCCAGTTCTTCATCTGCTATACCCCACAGCACCACCTCGACGGGCACCATTCGGTGTTCGGCCAGCTGACAGAGGGGATGGATGTACTGCTACAGATAAAGAACGGCGACGTCATAAAGCGGATAGTTATCGAGGAAAGCTAGCTAGAGGAGATTACCCTATCCGCAGCCGGATTTCATCGGGGGTAACATTCTCAACAAAGACACTGACCCCGTCGATGGTTATTTCCTGCTGTTTTTTGGGGAAATAAAGATTCCAGGCAAAGCCCCGATAGCCGAACGTCTTTCTCTGCACGATAGAGTAAACGTTCTCCGACGGCATGCCGGCGTAAAGGATATGGTCTTTCCCCCGCCTCAAATGAACGCTCCCACCGACAGCCAATACAACCGGCTCAACCATCTTGGGGTTAAAGCTCCCTTAACTACGAGTCCTTGATGCCCCGTTCGTGAATATAATCAATGGCATCCTGAACGGTAACTATCTTCTCCGCATCCTCGTCCGGTATCTCAACCTTATTATCGGTACTACCGAACTCCTCCTCCAGAGACATTATCAGCTCAACCAGGTCCAGCGAATCGGCGCCCAAATCATCAACAAAACTGGCCGAAGGCACGACCTCGCTTTCCTCAACACCTAATTGCTCAACGACTATCTTCTTTATCCTATCAAAGACTGTAGGCATCTCTTACCTCCCTATTTTCTAGCGGCAAGTGCGCTAACCGAGCCTAAAACTCCATTAACGAACCTTGACGAACTATCGCTGCCAAATTTCTTGGCTAACTCGACCGCCTCATTGATGGCGACCTTCACTGGGACATTATTATCAAGTAAAATCTCAAATATTGCAAGTCTTAAGATATTCCGGTCAACGACGGGTATCTGCTCCAGCGGCCAGGCCGGGGCAAACTTGCTGATATGCTTATCTATCTGCTCTTTGTTTCGGATAACTCCGTTGACCAGCCCCCGGACAAAGGCGGCGTCCTCTCCCGCAAGCCCGCTTTCGGCCAGAAGATGAGTTAGTGTCGTTTCCACATCATGGCCGGCCGAGTCGAACTCGTATAGTACCTGTAAAACTACCGCCCTGGCTCTGCGCCTTACTCCCATCGCTTTAAGCCACCAAACCTATTATCATGCATTTTGTAAACGTCATGCAACCAAGAGCCTACATGCCCCCGTCCACGCTTAAGACCTGCCCGGTGACATAGCCCGCCTCCTCGGAGGCCAGAAAAGCGACCGCCTCGGCCACATCATGGGGAGTACCGAAGCGGTCCAGGGGGATATGCTTTTTAATCTCCTGCCGCCGTTCCTCTTTCATCCGGCTGGTCATATCGGTCTCAATAAAGCCGGGGGCGATGGCATTGACGGTGACGCCGTGAGAGCCGACCTCCCTGGCCACCGTCCGGGTAAAGCCGATAACGCCAGCCTTGGCGGCGGAGTAGTTGGCCTGCCCCGGGTTGCCGACAAGTCCGGCAATACTGGCAAGATTGATTACCCGGCCCCAGCGCTGTTTAAGCATATTCCGCAAAACGGCCCTGGTACAGAGGTAGACGCTCTTTAAGTCCACGTCCAGAACCTTATCCCAGTCCTCCTCCGACATCCGCAGCAGGAGCTGGTCGCGGGCGATGCCGGCGTTATTCACTAAAATATCAATCCTGCCGTAGGCGGCCAGTGTCTCTTCTACCAGCCGGGCGACATCTGCCGCCTGGCTGACATCAGCCAGCACCGCCAGGCTCTGCCCGCCGGCAGCTTTAATTTCTTCAGCGACCGTCTCCGCCTCTTTCTCCAGGATATCTGATACCACCACCGTCGCCCCGGCCCCGGCCAGTTTGAGGGCGATGGCCCGCCCGATGCCCCGGCCAGCGCCGGTGACTATGGCTACTTTATCGTTAAGGTTCATTATTCTAACCCCTGAGCTAAATTCTTAACCGCCTCGGCGTCGCCGATATTTGTAATTTTAACACTTCTGTCTATCCGCTTGATAAGGCCGGCCAGCACCCGGCCCGGCCCGATTTCAATAAAATTAGACACGCCGTCGTTTACCATATATTCCACCGAGCGCTGCCACTGGACACAGTTGCAGAGTTGATTTAATAACTCCTCTTTGACCGCCTCGGCGGTGGTGAGGGGCTTAGCCGTGGTATTACCAACGATAGGCACGGTTGGGTTATTAAATTTAAGGGTGGCCATAATCTCGGCCATGCCGTCCACCGCCGGCTGCATCAGCGGGGTATGAAAAGCGCCGCTTACCTGCAGGGGAATGGCGCGGTGCGCCCCCTTTTCTTTGACCAGTTCCATAGCTTTAGCCAGCTTGTCTTTGGCGCCGCTGATTACTATCTGGCCGGGGCAGTTGATATTGGCAATGCGGGTGCCGGTCTGCCGGCAGACCTCGGCCAGGGGTGATTCGTCAAGACCGATTATGGCCGCCATGCCGCCGGGGGTAATCTGGCCCGCTTCATGCATCAGCCGTCCCCTTTCCCGTGCCAGATAGACGGCGGTGGCGAAATCGAGCACCCCCGCCGCCGCCAGCGCCGTGTATTCGCCCAGGCTGTGACCGGCGACAAAAGCAGCCGGGGGTAATCCCCCGTTAAGGCTGCGGCTGGCCTCCAGGCAGGCAAAGCTGACGGTGACTATCGCCGGCTGGGCGTTGACCGTCTTGATAAGCTCGTCCTCGGGCCCCTCAAAGCATAATTTGGAAAGGCTAAAGCCCACGGCCTTATCGGCCTGCTCAAAGACGGCTTTGGCGGCATCATAATTCCGGTAGAGGTCAAGACCCATGCCTACCGATTGGGAACCCTGCCCGGGGAAGACGTGGGCGGTTTTCATCGCTTCTGGCAAATCATTCCCCCCGGTTATGCCGCCGGCTTCTTCGGGCCTTTGACTTCAATGACCTCCCTGCCGGCATAGCTGCCGCAGGTGGGGCAGGCATGGTGGGACAGCTTGGGACTATGGCACTGAGGGCATAAGTCCAGGGAGGGTGTGACCATGCCGAGATGAGACCGGCGCCTGCCCTGCCTCGCCTTGGCGTATTTTCGTTTCGGTAAAGCCCCCATATTATTACTTTCCTTTCTCTTTTTTAAGTTTGCTCAGTTCCGCCCAGCGGGGGTCGGCTGACTTAAGCGGGCAGCCGCATGGCCCCCGGTTGAGATTTTGGCCGCAAAAGGGGCACAACCCGGCACAGTTTTCCTTACAGAGCGGCTTCATGGGAATAGCCAGCAGGGCGTACTGGCGCACCGCCTCGGTCAGGTCAAGAATATGATTTTCATCAATGGTGAAGGAGCCCGGCTCATCGGGGGCAGCCAGAGGCGCCCCGGTATCCACGTCGGCGGTGGGGTAGTACTCCTCCTCAAGGTTTATCTTAAGCGGGCACTTGAACGGGCTCAGGCAGCGGCCGCAGGTAAGCTCAACATCGGTTTCCAGCTCTCCCTTGGCCAGTATGCTGCGGTTGGTGCGCATCAGCCTGACCTTACCCTGCACCAGACTGTTAACGCCGTCACCGGTGATATCTATAATCTTTTTTATTTCGTAATCTCTTACCGAGCCTATGGACGCCCGGAGTAACTGGGCTACATTTATCTGCATCGCCTGCCACCTCCCCTCCAGAAGCAAGTCTTCTATTATAAGCCGACCGTGACGCCTACTGTCAAGCTGAATAGCTATCCTCCCAGCACCTTGAGCTTCCTCAGCTTAAAGGCAATCTCGTTTCTCAGCACCTGGTTGGAGCCTTCGTATATCTGGGTAATCTTGGCATCGCGGAACATCTTCTCGATGGGATAGTCTCGCATATAGCCGACGCCGCCGAAAATCTGCATGGCGTCGGTGGTCACCTTCATGGCCGTGTCCGAGGCGAAGACCTTGCACATCGCCGCCTCTTTGGTGAAGTCCTTAACCCCGTTATCCACCATCCGGGCGGTGGAATAGACCAGCGCCCGCGCCGCCTCCACCCGCATCGCCATCTCGGCCAGCATCTGCTGCACCGCCTGCTGGGCGTAAATGGGGTGGTCGAACTGGACACGCTTCTTGGCGTAGTCGATGGCTGCCTCCAGAGCCCCCTGCGCCAGACCCATCGCCTGGGCGCCCAAACCGGGGCGGGAGCGGTCTAAGAGCTTCATGGTCAGGATAAAGCCCACCCCCTCCTTACCGATGATATTCTCGGCGGGGATGAGGCAATCCTCAAAGACCAGCTCTCTGGTTGAGGAGGCGCGGATGCCCAGCTTCTTCTCCTTACGACCGAAGGTAAAGCCGGGAGTATCTTTTTCGACAATGAAGGCGCTGGCGCCGCGGGCTCCCTTTGATTTATCGGTCAGGGCGATAACGGTATATACCTCGGCATCGCCGCCGTTAGTGATAAACTGCTTGGTGCCGTTGATGATATAGCCCTTATCGGTGCGCCGGGCGGTGGTCTGGATTCTACCGGCGTCGCTGCCGGCGTCGGCCTCGGTCAGGCCGAAGGCAGCCAGCTTCCGGCCGCTGGCGATATCGGGCAGGTATTTCTTTCTTTGCTCGTCGGTGCCGTACTCAAGCAGGGTGAATGATCCCAGGCCGCTGGCGGCATAGCTGACGGCGATGCCGCTGCACACCCGGCTTAATTCCTCCACCACCAGACAGAGGTCGAGGAGACCACCCCCCAGCCCCCCGTACTCTTCGGGAATATAGACGCCGAACAGGCCGGCGTCAGCCAGTATTTTCATTATCCCCGAGGGGAACTCTTCCTTTTCATCAAGCTCAGCCCGCACCGGCAATACCTGTTCTTCGGCAATTGTCCGGGTTAGGTTTTTGATTTCCTTTTGCTGCTCGGTTAAGAAATAGTCCAAAGCGCTCCTCCTGAGTAGAATTCAATCCGCCGGTTCAACCAAGAATTAGTCCATTATAAGCCAAGCCGGACACCTACTGTCAAGGCGGGCTAACCTTGACATTGCGCCGAAGCATTATTACAATTTTTCAGGACACCATTTAACCGCCGGCGGGCCGGTTTTCCAGTATTTTAGCCATACACTGCCAAAATATGCTAAACTGTATAGCCGCCGGTTAATAGCTGATTATAGGGAGGTGAACCCAATGTTAGCCAAGGCCTTTGTCCTTATCGAGACAGCGGTGGGCAGAAACAAGGAAGTAGCCGCCGCCCTGAAAAAACTAAAGGGAGTGAAATCGGTTGATATCGTCACCGGGCCCTATGATATCATCGCCGTCATCGAGCAGGAGAATCTGAATGATATCGGCGACCTGGTCACCAGCAAAATCCACCCTATCGCCGGTATCTCCCGTACCGTGACCTGCCTGGCGATAAAGACCGCCTGAAACCAAAAAAGGCTTAAATTTGGCAAAGATTAAAGACCCGACCGCAGAAAGGGAGAGAAAAGCATGGATTTTAGACTGAGCGAGGAGCAGGAGAAATTCCGGAAGGAAGTCCGTGACTTCCTGGAGGGAGAGATAAAGCAGGGGCTGTGGGAGCCGACCTGCGATGCCTGGATAATGGGGCACGACCCGGAGTTTACCAAGCGGGTGTCCCAGAAGGGCTGGATCGGCTTAACCTGGCCCAAAGAGTACGGCGGGCAGGGGCGCTCCTACATAGACCGGCTTATCCTGACCGAGGAGATGCTGCGCTACGGCGCGCCGGCCGCCTGCCACTGGTTCGCCGACCGCCAGATTGGCGGCGCCGTCGTCCACTACGGCACCGACCAGCAGAAGAAAGAGCTGCTGCCTATGATTTTAAAGGGCGAAGCCTATGTGGGGCTGGGGATGAGTGAGCCCGACGCCGGCAGCGACCTGGCCTCGCTTAAGACCAAAGCCACCGAGGACGGCGACGATTTTATCATTGACGGGCAGAAGACCTGGACCAGCGGCGGCGGCAATATGAACTGGATTTACCTGGTGGCCCGCACCGACCCCGATGCCCCCAAGCACAAGGGCATCAGCGAGTTCTTCTTCAGCACCGATTTGCCCGGGGTCAGCGTTGCCCCCATCCATGATATTACCGGCGGGGTGCACTTTAACGAGGTCTTCTTCGAGAACGTGCGTATTCCCAAGACCTGCCTCATCGGCGAGAGAAACAGGGGCTTTTACCAGATTTTGAACCAGCTTGACTACGAGCGGAGCGGCATGGAGCGGCTGATGGCCAACTATCCCCTCTTCGAAGCCGTTATCAAATACTCCAAAGAGACCAAGCAGAACGGCAAGCCGCTGGCCGCAGACCCGCTGGTACGCTCAAAGCTGGCCCAGCTAAAGATTGAGCTTGAAATCGGGAGGCTGCACATGTACCGCGTGGCCATGGTTATGGACGAGGGCCGCGCCCCCAACTGGGAGTCATCTATGTCCAAAATCTACGGCACCGCCTTCGAGCAGCGCCTGGCCGGCGCCGCCATCGAGATAGCGGGGCTCTACGGGCAGCTTTCGCCCCAGTCAAAGAGAGTGCCGATGCACGGCATGGCCTATCATTCCTATCTATCCTCCAAGGGCTACAGCCTGCAGGCGGGCAGCTCGGAAGTACTGAAGAATATACTGGCGCTGAGAAAGCTGGAAATGCCCAGCCAATAAATTGACGACAAGATTGAATTAGGAGGCAATTATGAACTTAGCTCTCTCTGAAGAACAGGAAATGTTAAAGACGATGGCCCGCGATTTTCTGGCCGATAAGCTGCCCAAGGCAACGGTTAAAGAGATGGAAGAAAGCGAGGAGGGCTACTCACCGGAATTGTGGAAAGAGATGGCCGGGCTGGGCTGGATGGGGCTGGCCTTCCCCGAAAAGTACGGCGGCAGCGATATGAGCTTCCTCGACCTGGCCATGCTGCTGGAGGAAATGGGCCGGGCCTGCCTGCCGGGGCCCTATTTTTCCACGGTGGTCTTGAGCGGCTTTACCATTCTGGATATCGGCACTGACGGGCAGAAAGACGAGTATTTACCCAAGATCTCCAGCGGCGAGGCCATCTTTACTTTAGCCCTGACCGAGCCCAGCGCCAGCTACAAAGAAAGCGGCATCGAGACTAAAGCCGCCGCCGAGGGCGATAACTACGTCATCAGCGGCACCAAGCTCTTTGTCCCCGACGCCAACGTGGCCGACTACATGCTGGTGGCGGCCAGGACGGGAAAAGGGATTACCCTTTTTATCGTTGACGCCAAGAGCCCGGGGATAAGCACCACCGTCTTAAAGACAATCGCTAACGACAAGCTGTGCGAGGTGGTCTTCGACAAGGTAAAAGTGTCTAAAGATAATGTCCTGGGCAAACTGGACCAGGGCTGGCCGGAAATAGAGAAGATAATCCAGCGGGCGGCGGTAGGCAAATGCTGTGAGATGACCGGCTGCATCCAGCAGGCGCTGGACATGACGGTGGAATACGCTAAAGATAGAAAGCAGTACGGGCGCCCCATCGGCAGCTTCCAGGTTATCCAGCACTACTGCGCCGACATGGCCACCGATGTTGACGGCACCAGGCTTTCCGCCTACCAGGCGGCCTGGATGTTCAGCGAGGGGCTGCCCTGCACCCAGGAAGTAGCCATCGCCAAGGCCTGGGCCGGAGAAGCCTGCCAGCGGGTTATGGCCCTGGCCCACCAGATTCACGGGGCTATCGGCGTTACCATAGACCACGATTTGCAGTACTACACGCGGCGGGCTAAAGCGGCTGAGGTGAGCTTCGGCGACGCCGGTTTCTACCGGGAGGTAGTGGCTAAGGAAATGGGCCTATAAAGCTCTAATAAAGCCCTACGACAGGGACTTTAATCCGGCCAGCACTTCATCTATGGTCGTTAGAGCGGTGGAGGCACCGGAGGTTATCCCTATACTCTCTTTGCCCTTAAACCAGGCGGGGTTAATATCGGCCGCCGTCTCTATAAGGTGCGTTTCGGTGATTGCCGAACATAACTCGGCGAGGCGATTGGTGTTGGCGCTGCCATGCCCGCCGATAACCAGCATCAGCTCCACCCTGCCCGCCAGCTCCAGCGCCTGAGCCTGCCGTTTTCTAATATCATGGCAGATGGTATCAATGACGCGTATTTCCGAGTCCCGGACGAAAGCGCCGTCAATGAGCTTTTTAACAAATTCGACGAAATGGGCCGGTATCTGGGTAGTCTGGGAGAGCACCCCCAGGCGGCGGGGGAGGGGGTCCAACTTAAAGATATCCTCTTCGTCCAGCGTGGCCAGACCTTTGCCCTCGGCCCAACCCAGGACGCCCCTGACCTCGGTATGGCCAGCGTCGCCGTAGATAACGATAAAGAAACCGCTCTCCGCCAGCTTGCGGGCGGCGTTCTGGAGACGGTTGACGAAGGGGCAGGTGGTATCAACAATGCCGATATGCCGCGCCTTAAGCTGCTCCCCTACCTCCGGCGTTACCCCGTGAGAGCTGATGGCCACTGTGTCACCCCTGATATCGTCAACGCTTTTAGCCACCCTTACGCCGATTCCGGCCAGCCGCTGCAAAACCTGCTGGTTGTGCACCACCGCCCCCAGCGTCTCCACCCCGCCGCGTTCGGCGACCACCCTTTCCAGCATGTCAATGGCCCGCTTGACCCCGAAGCAGAAGCCTATCTCCCCGGTCTTTTCAATCTTCACCGCTTACCTTCCCGGCATAAACTCCCCGGTACTGCGGGGGCAGCAGCCCGGCTATGCGCCGCATGATTAGCTCGGTGTACTCAACCAGCTTTTCCCGGGTCAATTTGCCGTCCACCGGCGGTAGACGAAAGGGCTGGCCGATGTTAACGGTCAGGCGGGGGCGGCGAAAGAACCAGCCACTGCCCTTAATCTGCTCGGTGCCGGTAATGCCCACCGGCAGAATGGGCACGTCACTGCGGCAGGCGATTAAAGCCGAACCGGGCATGGCCTTCTTAAGCCTGGCATTACGGCTCCTGGTCGCCTCCGGGAACATGGCCAGCACCAGGTCGTCGGCCAGTACCTGCTGTGAGCTGCGGAGCGCCCGCCTATCCAGCCTGCCCCGGTGCACCGGAAAGGAGCCCAGGCCGCTGACAAAATAGGCGCCCAGGGACGAGCGAAAAAGCTCCTCCTTGGCCATGAAGATGACCCTACGGTTAAAGCTGACACCGAGCAGGGGCGGGTCGGCCAGATTGAGGTGGTTGGCCACCACCAGCACCGGCCCCTCCTCAGGGACATTCTCTTTGCCTTTGACCTGCCAGCGGGTGAGCAGTTTGAACAGTCCGATGAGCAAGCCTCTGGCTATGTAGTAGAACCAGGGCAATATTTTAACTCCGCTAAAGCTTTTAACAATTATAAACCATAGGGTGGGAAAAGATACAGAGGGGGATTGGCTGGCTTTTAGAGAAGGTATTACTTCCCATCCTCCCACCCTAAGAGGCACAGCCTCTTAGGCACGGCAAAGCCCCACCCACCCCCCTTACCAAATCAAGAATTAAGCCTTGACCGAACCTTTGCCTTTTTACTGGGACTCCGTCTGAAATAGGAGAATGTGAGCCGCCATCTTTGCCATACATGGATAGCCAGGAATAGGAAAGCAATCCACATAAAGATTCGCATACTCTCAAGCGGCGGTGGTTGCCCTTCTCTCAGACTGTTCAGTACCTTAAACCAGCTAAAGGCTAAAGCGCA
>Ga0315551_10003646_pt1 | contig 10899 bp, 8 predicted proteins | sample SalMarSW160290MG_FD_203678 | JGI IMG/M metagenome (GOLD analysis project Ga0315551, IMG submission 203678) | Salt marsh sediment microbial communities from the Plum Island Ecosystem LTER, Massachusetts, United States - Salt Marsh Sediment SW1602-90 ... | reverse complement strand
GCCTCTGACCCTCGATGGATATCTGCGGAAGAAATTCCAGGAAAGGTACTTGAAGAAGAAAAGGCTATTCTCAAAACCCAGGCTGAAAAGGAAGGTAAACCTAACAAAATTATTGAGAAAATTGTAGAAGGAAGAATAAAGAAATTTTATTCAGAGGTCTGCCTTTTAGAACAACCCTTTTTTAAGGATGAGAAAAAAACAGTACAGCAACATCTTGAGGAGTTCATCGCCAAAGTAGGTGAAAATGTAAAAATTCACCGCTTTGTGAGATACCAGTTGAGAAAAGGTCAAAATAATTAATGAGCCAATCAGAAATTAGATGGAAAAGGGTTCTTCTGAAGGTAGGAGGGGAAAGTTTTGCTGATGAAAAGGGCTATGGGATTTCATCTTCTCGGGTTAGCTTGATTTCTCAAGAGATAAAAGAAGTTAAAAAATTGGGCGTACGAATGGGGATAATGGTAGGAGGAGGTAATATCTTCCGAGGTGAGGTAGCCTCTAGAGAAGGAGTTGACAGAGCTACTGCTGATTATATGGGAATGTTAGCCACTGTCCTTAATGCCTTAGTTCTTCAGGACACTCTGGAGGGGATGGAGGTGGTTACCAGAGTGCAGACCGCTATTCGGATGCAAGAGATTGCCGAACCTTATATTCGAAGAAGAGCTCTGCGTCATCTAGAAAAGGGAAGAGTTGTTATCTTCGCAGGAGGTACAGGAAATCCTTACTTTACTACCGATACAGCAGCCGCCCTGCGTGCCTTAGAAATAGAAGCAGAGGTCATTTTAAAGGCTACTAAGGTGGACGGGATCTACTCTTCCGATCCCCTTAAGAATAGAAAAGCAAAAAAATTTGATAAAATAGACTATATTGAGGTACTCAATCGCCGATTAGGAGTCATGGATGCAACGGCAATCTCGCTCTGTATGGATAATCAGCTTCCTATCATTGTCTTTAATCTTCACCAAAAGAGCAATATCAAAAGGATACTCCTGGGAGAAAAAGTAGGCACAATTGTCACTAGATAAAATGGCTTAAGGAAGAGAGCGCAGTGATGGGACTAAAAAATGAACCCGTCCCCATTTTTTGAGGCGGAGGAAGCAATGTTAAAGGAAATTTGCCAGGAAAGCAAGGAAAGAATGGAGGAGTCTATTCGCAGTCTCTCCGAAAGATATGCCCGAATGCGAGGAGGAAGAGCCCGGGTGGATTTAGTCAGTGGGATAAAAGTCGATTGCTATGGCTCAAGGATGAGCCTGGAGCAAATCTCCAATATTTCTATTCCTGAGCCTCGTCTTATAGTTATCGAACCATGGGACAAATCCGTTTTGGGATCCATAGAAAAGGCGATCTTAGCTTCTGATTTAGGTATAAATCCTACCAATGATGGAACCATAATTAGGTTAGCTGTTCCCTCTTTGACTGAGGAAAGACGGGAAAGGCTAGCCAAGATGATAAAACAGTGGGCAGAAGAGACGAGAGTAAGGGTTAGAAATGTACGCCGAGAGGCAAGAGGGAAAATAAGCGATCTGGAAAAGAACAAGGAAATTTCTGAAGATGAGAAAAAAAGAGCCGAAAAGGATATCCAGACACTCACCGACGATTTCATGAAAGAGATTGATGAAATTCAAGAAAAGAAAGTGAAGGAGATATCTCAGGTTTGAGATTGATCGTCCAAGGACAAAAGAATGGGTATTCAGATAGTGAGTTCAGAGGGATTGACTCAAGACTATGGATTGGAAATGCTCTATCGTGTGGGGCGGGCAATGCAAAGTACTTTAGATTTAGATAAGCTCCTGTATGTAATTTTGACCTGTGTCACTGCTGGAGGTGCTTTGGGATTTAGTCGAGCTATGATCTTATTGATAAATCACAAGCAAAATACTCTGGAAGGACAAATGGGCGTTGGACCCTCAAATGCTGAAGAAGCCTGTAGAATATGGTCAGTGATGGCTGAGTTGAATAAATCCTGGGAAGAGTTAGCATCCGAATACGAAGAAAGGTGGAGAGAGGACTCCTCTTTTAACAAATTGGTGGAAAAAATTGTACTGCCATTGGAAGGAGAGAACTCGGGAGCTTGTAGCTCAGCTATAAAAGAGAAGAAAGTCATTAAGGTTACCGATGCTCCTGATGAAAAAGGAGTTCCCCAGGCGTTGAACAACGTCTTAAAATCTGATGAGTTCGTAATGGTTCCCTTAATAGCTCAGGACAAATCCATCGGCTTGGTTGTGGCTGATAATGCTTTTAGTAACCGCCCTATCGAAGATGATAAAGTGCAGCTTCTCATTCTTTTCTCCGGGCAGGCAGGATTAGCTATTGAGAATGCGAAACACTACCGAACTATAAAAGAGCAGATGGAGGAGCTAAAAAGAACTGGAGGGATTTTATCCAGAACTCAGGATCAATTATCTCGATTTGAGGAACTAGCTATGATGGGAAGGATGGCCGCCTATATTGCTCATGAGATAAGAAGTCCTCTGGTGACCATGGGAGGCTTTGCCCTTTCTACCCTTGAAAATTACCAGAACAGTCAGGTTGTAAAGCGCAATGCTCGCATTATTTCCGAGGAAATTGAGAGGCTAGAAGAAGTTCTGGAAAATATGCTTAGTCTGTCCCGCCCTCTTTTGTTGAAAAAATTACCCGAGGATATAAATCGAATGTTAGAGAAAGTTTGTGGGTTCATTGAGGAAAGAGCTCGGGCCAGTAATATCTCTTTAGAAAAGGTCTTCTCTACTCTTCCTCTCATTATGGTAGATCCTCGACAGATGAGACAGGCTTTTCTTAATATAATCAATAATGCGGCTGACCATATGCCCCAGGGAGGAAAGCTCACCTTAGTTACGCAAAAAGAAGAAGATTTTATCAAAGTAAAGATTAAGGATACGGGGAAAGGTATTCCGGAAGAGCTAAAAAGCAAAATCTTTCAGCCCTTTTTTACTACGAAATCTCAAGGTACAGGTTTAGGTCTAGCCATCACCCAGAGGATTGTAAAAGCCCACCACGGTAGTATCTCTGTTGAGAGTGTTCCAGGGAAGGGAACGACCTTTATCATTAGCCTCCCGTTCAAAGAATTTTAGAGTAGAGAAAATTTAGAGACAAAAATGGAGGTGAGAAGATGGCTAATCTATTGGTGGTGGAGGATGAGGCGAATCAACGCCTTCTTTACCAGGAGGAGCTGAGTAAGGAGGGATATAGGGTACGAGTGGCTGAAAATGTCAAAGAGGCTTTGAAAAAAATAGATGAGGAATCTCCTGATCTGGTAATTCTGGATATAAGGATGCCCGAGATGGATGGCCTGGAGGCTCTGGGGCGGATTCTGGGTAAAGACAACACTATACCTGTCATTGTTTATACTGCTTACTCCGGATATAAAGATCATTTTATGAGTTGGTCAGCAGATGCCTATCTGATTAAGTCTGCTAATTTGACTGAATTGAAAAATAAAGTAAGGGAAATTCTAAAAAAAAAGAGGCGTTCTCTAAAATAATAAGCAAGATGGAAAAAGTCTTAGCTATGGTCTTAGCGGGTGGAAAAGGGGAAAGACTCTACCCTCTAACCACGGATAGAACTAAACCTGCGGTGCCATTTGGAGGAATTTATCGCATCATTGATTTTACGCTGAGCAATTGCTTAAACTCCAGGATTAGATGGATTTATCTTCTCACCCAGTACAAATCCTTTTCTTTACAGCGTCATATTAGGCAGGGCTGGAGTATTTTTGATAGAGAATTAGGGGAATTTGTGGATCTTCTTCCCGCTCAGCAAAGAATGCATGAGCTCTGGTATGCAGGAACGGCTGATGCTGTTTATCAAAATCTCTATACTCTTCAACAGGAAAAACCGGAGGATACCCTGATTCTTTCCGGGGACCATATCTACAAGATGAATTATCAGAAAATGCTCTTCTTTCATAGGGAAAAAGAGGCCGATCTTACCATCGCTACCTTGAATGTGTCCATAGATGAAGCTAGTAGATTCGGGGTGATGGAAAAGGATGAGGCGGGGAGAGTAACTGGATTTGAGGAAAAGCCCGAGCATCCAAAGGCGCTGCCCGAGGATCCTACCTTCAGTCTAGCTTCCATGGGAGTTTATATATTCAAAACAGATCAATTGGTGAGATGGTTAACCAGGGATGCAAAGAGGAATACTGAGCATGATTTCGGGAAAAACATTATCCCAGAGACGATCAAAGACATCCGGGTATTTGCCTTTTCCTTTCAAGATGAAAATAAAAAGAAAAAGCCCTATTGGAGAGACATTGGAACCATTGATGCCTATTGGGAGGCAAATATGGATCTGGTGAATGTAGATCCTCAGCTCAATCTCTATGATGAGAGTTGGCCTATTCATACCTACCAGGGTCAGTATCCTCCAGCCAAGACCGTTTTTTTTCAAGCGGAAAGAACCGGACTGGTTCTGGATTCCATTATCTGCGGAGCATGTATCATCAGTGGAGGAAAGGTACAGCATTCGATTCTTTCTCCCCGAGTGAGGGTTAACAGTTACTCGGAGGTGATAGATTCTGTTCTTCTAGAAGGGGTTAACGTGGGAAGAAATGCCAGGATAAGAAGGGCTATTGTGGATAAAAATGTAGACATCCCTTCTGGCATAGAGATTGGCTACAATTTAGAGGAAGATAGAAAAAGATTCACTGTTACTGAATCCGGTATTGTGGTGGTACCTAAGGGGATGAAATGGAGATAGTGAAGGGAAAGACATGTCAGAGCTAAGGAAAGACCCCATTGTTGGACGGTGGGTCATCATCTCTACCGAAAGAGGAAAAAGACCGGCTGATTTCATTCATGGGGAGGGGGTAAAGCCTCCAAGACTCGGACATTTTTGTCCTTTTTGTGAGGGGAACGAAGACAAAACTCCCCCGGAAATCTCTGCCTTGAGAAACCCCGATACTCGTCCCAATAGCCCTGGTTGGCAGGTAAGAGTAGTAGCTAATAAATTTCCTGCTCTTCGTATAGAGGGGAATCTGGGAAGGCGAGGAGTGGGAATGTTCGATATGATGAATGGGATTGGAGCCCATGAGGTGATTATTGAGTCCCCCGATCACGTAAAGGCCCTTACCGATTTTGACCTATCCCACCTGAAAAAGGTTCTTTCTGTTTATAAGGAAAGGAGTCTTGATCTAAAGAAGGATGAGCGATTTAAATATATTCTCCTCTTTAAAAATTATGGTCAGGATGCCGGTGCCTCCTTGGAACACTCCCATTCTCAACTGATAGCTACTTCTGTTACTCCCAAGCGAATTAAGGAGGAACTTCATGGAGCTAAATGGTATTTTGATTACAAACAAAGATGCATCTTCTGTGACATTATTAACCAGGAAATAGATTACGGAGTGAGGATAGTTGAGGTAAGCAGCGATTTTGTGGCCATTGCTCCTTTTGCTTCAAGATTTCCCTTTGAGGTCTGGATTCTACCACGCCAACATTCTCCCGATTTTGATCGGTGTTCCGACGAGGGACTTATGGGTTTAGGGAAGATATTGAGATCCATCTTGAGAAGATTATCACAGGCCTTAAACAATCCTTCCTATAATTTGGTTTTCCATGTCGCCCCTAATCGCATTTCCCGAGGAGGCTACTGGCAAACCATAGATAAGGACTATCACTGGCATATAGAGATCATGCCTCGCATAGTTAAAGCAGGGGGATTTGAATGGGGAACAGGTTTTTACATTAATCCTACTCCTCCTGAAGAAGCAGCTACCTACTTGAGAGAACTGGAAGAACGATGACCACTGGTAGATTCAAAGTAGTGATGGTAGCCTCGGAGGCAGTTCCTTTTGCTAAAACAGGCGGGCTAGCTGATGTAGTAGGAGCGCTTTCGCAAGTCTTAGCTTCCCGAGATAGCCAGGTTTTTCTATTTCTTCCTTTTTACCGCTCAATCAAGAAAACTGATTTTAACTTAAGGAAAAAAAGGGATCTTTTCTTGGAAGTGAGAGATAAAAAGGAGCCTTTTCGATATTTTACCAGCTCAAATAATGGAGTAACTGTCTGCTTTATTGAAAAGGATGAATATTACGACCGGGATGCTTTGTACGGAACTCTGGAGGGAGATTTTCCCGATAACTTAATAAGGTTCTCTTTTTTTTGCCGGGCAGTTCTGGAGGTTTTGGTCAGGGAAGAGCTCATGCCTGATGTCATTCATTGCCACGACTGGCAGACAGCTCTGCTTCCCTTATATCTCAAAACATTATATAGTGACTCTCCTGGTATAGCGAAGGTAGCCACTGTTTTTACCATTCACAACTTAGCCTATCAAGGAATCTTCCCCTCGGAGCAGTTTCCCCTTCTAGGTCTTGAACGGAAATATTTTACTCCTGAGACCTTAGAATTTTACGGCAAGGTAAACATCATTAAGGCAGGTCTTGTCTTTTCCGATGTGCTCACCACGGTCAGCAAAACCTACGCCCGGGAGATTCAAACTTCGGAATTTGGCGCAGGACTTCAAGGTGTTTTGAAGATGAGATCGGGTGAGCTTTGGGGAGTTTTAAATGGAATTGATCAGCAACATTGGAACCCTGAGGAAGATAAATTTATCTCTCATGGCTACTCTTTCCATAACTTAATGGGAAAGTGGTTGAATAAGAAGAAGCTTCAAATAAGTCAGGGTCTCAAGGTTGGTAAAAACATCCCTCTTATAGGGATAGTTTCCAGGCTAGCTGCCCAAAAAGGCTTTGATTTGATAGAGGAGGTCATAGATAAGATTATGGGATTGGGATTCCAGATAGTGATCTTGGGATCAGGAGAAGAGAGGTATCACTCAATGCTGAAGAAGATGACCTCAGAATATCCGCAAAGAATAGCTCTGAATCTGAAATACGATTTTCCCCTCTCTCACCAAATTTATGCCGGGAGTGACTTCTTCCTCCTGCCTTCCCGGTATGAACCCTGTGGATTAGGGCAGTTAATCAGCTTAAGATATGGTACTATCCCGGTGGTGCATAAGACGGGGGGACTGGCAGATACAGTGAAAGAGTTTGAACCACAAACCGGGAAGGGAAATGGATTTACCTTCGGAGAGTATTCCCCCTCGTCCCTCATTGAAGCATTGCAAAGAGCGCTAAAGATCTATAAAAATAAAAAGATCTGGGAGAATCTCGTCTCCTTAGTAATGAAGCTTGATTTTTCCTGGGATCGATCTGCTAAAAGATATGAAGAGATCTATGAGGAAGTGAGTCGTAGAAAGACACTGAAAGGTGCAAGGAATGGGTGAAACTCTTCATTTAGCCATTATCTGGCACATGCATCAACCCTATTATCGGGACGTAGTCACCGGTGAGTGTGATCTTCCCGCGGTAAGACTTCATGGAGTAAAGGACTACTACTCTATGGCTTGGCTGGTCCGGAAATATCCGCAAATTCATCTTACCTTTAACTTTACTCCCTCTCTTTGGGAACAGCTTGAAGAGTACAAAAGGGGAATGGAGGATACCTATTTTGATCTTAGCTATAAGTTAGCCTCTTCTCTTACTCTGGAAGATAAAATCTTCCTTCTTAAAAAATTCTTTAAGGTAAATTGGAAGACTATGCTTGAAAGATATCCCCGTTATTTATCCCTTCTTCAAAAGAGGGGTCGAAGCTATTCGGGAGAAAAATTAGAGGCTCTGCAGGGAAAATTTAGTATTCAGGACTATCTAGACCTTCAGGTCTGGTTTAATCTGGTTTGGTTTTCTCCCTTTTTTCGAGAAAGAGATTCTGAGCTAGAGGCTATTTTTAGAAAAGGAGGAAACTTTACGGAAGAAGAGAAAGGAATGGTTTTAGGAAAGCAAAGGAAGCTCCTGGGAAGTATTATGCCTTTGTATAAGGAGCTTCAGGAAAGGGGGCAGATTGAGATCATTCTTTCTCCCTTTTATCATCCTATTATTCCGCTATTGTTCAATACCAAAATTGCTCGTGAGGCACAGCCCAACATCCCTTTACCTTCCTGCGAATTTAGCCATCCAGAAGATGCAGAGCGCCAGATAGAAGAAGCAGTCGATTTCTACCAGCAATGCTTTGGACGCCAGCCTCGAGGTATGTGGCCCCCAGAAGGAGGGGTAAGTGAAGAGATAATCCCTTTGATAGTCAGAGCCGGGATAAAATGGATAGCTAGCGATGAGGAAATACTCTGGAGATCTTTCAAGAAAGAGGGACTTTCTTCCTGGGGGCAGGGTGCACTTTACCAGCCCTACAGAATAGAAAAAGATACCTCGTCTTTGATCACAATCTTTAGGGATCGCAAGCTTTCCGATCTCATTGGTTTTAGTTATAGTAGCTGGGAGGGAAGAGAAGCATCTCTAGATTTCATTCAGAGATTGGAGGCAATTCAAAAAGAGGCAGAAAAAGCCTCTAGAAACTGTTTAGTTACGGTAATTCTGGATGGAGAAAATGCCTGGGAGTATTATGAGGACAGTGGAAAAGAATTCCTCTCAAGTTTATATGAAGGATTAAGTCATCATCCTAAGATACGAACCACTACTGTCTCTGAGTATCTTGGAAATCATCCTCCTGTGGGCCAGCTTACCTCATTATTTGCCGGTTCTTGGATAAATCATAATTTTGAGATCTGGATAGGTCATCCAGAGGACAACCGAGCCTGGGATTTGCTCTGCCAGACGAGAAATTTTCTAACGGAGAGAGTCTCTCCTGAGGAGGGAATTCTTAAGGAAAAATTAAGGCTAGCCTGGAAATCTCTTTTTGCGGCCGAGGGTAGTGATTGGTGCTGGTGGTATGGAAACGAACATTCCCCTGAAGAAAAGAAAGAATTTGATGTACTTTACCGCAAGCATTTGATGAATGTGTACCAGGCGTTGGGGGAAGAGGCTCCCGCAGAACTTAAGAGTCCAATCATTACTTCAGGTGATCCTCCCTTAGTTCCTCTGGGTTTTATTAGTCCGGTCATAAACGGAAAGTTAACTCATTATTATGAATGGCTGGGGGCAGCAGAATACGACTGTCTTCTTGCTGAAGGAGCCATGCATCCCGGGGAGAGTATAGTAAAAAAGATTTGGTTTGGATTCAATCTAACTCATCTTTATCTGAGAGTAGATTTCCAAACGGAAGTCAAAACCCAAGACTTACTTTCCCTGATCTTTTCCTTTTTTAAGCCTGTTCCGAAGGAAATAATTCTGGATTTAATCCCGGGGAAAGTTATTTCTGAACCCGGTTTTGTCAGCAGAGTAGGAAAAATTATAGAAGCAAGTTTTACCTTTGACTCTCTTCAGGCAACCCCGGGAGATGAAATAGCTTTTCAGGTGAGCATAAAAAGAAACGACCATGAAATAGAGCGTTATCCTTGGGGCTATTTCATTCAGCTCATTGTTCCCACCGAAGATTATGAAAACCTAATATGGCGCGTATGAGGAAAATCTATTTAATTATTGGGGTGCATAACCATCAACCAGTGGGAAATTTTCCCTTTGTCTTTGAAGAGGCTTATCAAAAAGCCTATCTTCCTTTTTTAGCCATTCTGGAAAAGCACCCCCGGATTAAGATAACTCTTCACTACAGTGGAGTTCTTATTGAATGGATAGAGGAAAACCATTTTGCCTTTCTGGGAAAAGTGAAGAAATTGATAGAATCAGGCCAGGTGGAGTTAATGTCGGGGGGATTTTATGAACCGGTTCTTTCCATTATTCCTGATAAAGATAAGCTAGGTCAGATAAAGATGCTTACAGAATACATTGAGAAGAAATTTGGCTACTCTCCTAAAGGGATCTGGCTGGCAGAAAGAATCTGGGAACCTCATTTGCCCAAGGTTATTTGTGAGGCCGGTTTAGAATACGCTGTTTTAGACGAGTCCCATTTTATCTATGCTGGATTAGAAGAAGAGGATATCTTTGGATATTACCTTACGGAAGAACAGGGAAAAAGTATAAACCTTTTCCCTATCAGTAAAGCTTTACGATACTTGATTCCTTTTAAGGCACCAGAGGAAGCTATTGGCTATTTAAAGGCCATAGCCCAGAAAAAAGAAGGAGAGATTGTCATCATAGCCGACGATGGAGAGAAATTCGGAATTTGGCCCGGTACACATGAATGGGTCTATAAGAAAAAATGGTTGGAGAATTTTTTTAGCCTTCTGGAAGAAAATAGAGATTGGATTGAACTTCTTACGTTCAGCGAATGTCTAAGTAGATTTTACCCTAAAAAGTTAATCTATCTTCCCACAGCCTCCTACGAGGAGATGATGGAGTGGGTTCTCCCTTATTCAGCAGGAGAAAAATACGAGGAAATGGCTCAGTGGCTTTCTTCGCAAAGTGAATCACGACCATATAAAAGATTCTTGAATCTCGGTTTTTTCAGAAACTATTTCTTTAAATATCCCGAGGCTAATTTAATGCATAAAAAGATGCTTTACGTTAGCCGGAAAGTGGAGAAGGCAGTCCAAACTTCCAAAAAGCTAGGAAGAGAGGCCCAGGATGAACTCTGGAAGGGACAATGTAATTGTGCTTACTGGCACGGCGTGTTTGGGGGATTGTATTTGGGCCATTTACGAGCATCAATTTATGAACATCTCATCCGTGCCGAAAAGATAGCCGACAAAATTTTTCACCCGGAGAAAACCTGGATAAAAGAGGAGATAAAGGATCTAGATAAAGATGGTAGAGTTGAAATTCTGGTAAGTAATGATCTACTAAATTTATATATTGATCCGGAAGACGGTGGCTGTCTCTGGGAACTTGATTATAAACTCAAAGAGATCAACCTGCTTAATACCCTCACCCGCCGTCCCGAAACCTATCACCGTAAAATCAGGGAAAGGATAGGCAAGAGCAAAGTGGAAAAAGAAGGGATACCCAGCATTCATGAGTTATCAGTGGTCAAGGAAAAAAATCTAGACAATGTCCTTCACTATGATTGGTATAAAAGGGCATCTTTACTGGATCATTTCCTTGCTTCTCCAACCACC
>Ga0315551_10003640_pt1 | contig 10911 bp, 4 predicted proteins | sample SalMarSW160290MG_FD_203678 | JGI IMG/M metagenome (GOLD analysis project Ga0315551, IMG submission 203678) | Salt marsh sediment microbial communities from the Plum Island Ecosystem LTER, Massachusetts, United States - Salt Marsh Sediment SW1602-90 ... | reverse complement strand
TTTTTGCTGTCATCATCTGTACCATACCAGGCCTTGAACTGATAGTCCGAATTGCTTGCAGTCGCTGTAAGGTTAACATGAGTATATTGATAATAACTATGAGTACCCGGCGCCGGCTCTATCGAACCCTTTCCTACCGGGCTGACTGATGTCGTTAATGTAAACATAACAGGCGCATACGGGTCATTATAATGGAAACCCATATCAACCATTCCATCATCCGGAAAATTGTTCGTACGCGTGGAATATAAATGCATCCCAAATTCAGACGCCATTTTATCGCCCGCATCCACAGCTGGAGAATCATCGAACTGGCCGGAATCAGTCTGACTAAGATAATAATCACCAAGTTTGCCCGTAACAAAAAGCGGGTCACCATCAATATTGTCACTGGCCTGTGGCAAAGAATTAATCTGGGCTGCTCCTGTCTTTACTTGTAATGTATCCGCATCGTAATAATCGCCGTCGGGATTTCCATAAAATAGACAATAAGATACAGTCGGATCTGAATCCGTATCTTCCTCGAAAATCGCATAACCGGGATTTCCACTAATTATACTGTAGTGAATGTCTGGATCGACATACCAGTAGCAGTAAATCCCGCCGCCAAGGCCGTCCATAACATTTACCAGATTATCGGCTATCGTGGAATTTATAACGTTAGGTTCACCCGACGGTGATGGACCGTTGAAATAAATACCGCCGCCGTCCCTGTTGGCTCTGTTACGAACTATCAGACAGTTTCTAATCAGCGGAGACGAATCAAAGCAGTAAATCCCGCCCCCATCATTACCGCCGATATTATTACTAATCGTACAGTTCATAATATTAGGGTCACCACCATCTTCGCAGTGAATACCACCACCGTCGCGTACAGCATGATTGTCGGTTATAACACAATCGACAATCGTCGGAGTAGAACCCTCGCAATATATGCCTCCTCCGCTTTTGTCCCATATGGTGGCTCCCGTCGCATAGCCTCCGGTAATTGTAAAGCCCTTAAGAACGGCACTGCTGTTCTCGCCGCTGCTAAACGTCACCGCATGTGTATTCCTGCCCTGTCCGCTGATAACAACCCTTTCCGGATATATCGTTTCATCCAGAGGATTATCAACATCGCCGCTTCGAAGAATTACATTTTTGCCCTCAAAATCTATTACCCCAAAGTAATAAATCTTATCTAAAAAGTTCGGCCCCTTATCTACTATCAGCGTATGTCCGCTGTGCGTGCTGGTATCATCAATAGCTTCCTGAATCCTGCTGTACATCTGAGCCGTATCTCTATTTAAAACCCGGGTATTCAATGACGACAACATAGCCAGTAAATTAAGTCTTCCTCCGGTAACGCATAGCCCGTCAAGAGCAGCAAGAGGGTCGGCAGTGTTCAAAATCGCATCCCTTACCACATCATAACTAAGCCCCGGCGAAAATGACCAGCCGAGCGCCGCCGCTCCTGCCACGTGAGGTGCAGCCATCGATGTACCGCTTATCGTTTCGTAATCCGTATTGTAACCGTACAATAACATATCAGTCGTTTCATAAGTAGGAAACGTACTGAGAATGTCCTCTCCGGGAGCTCCTATATCAACAGAAGTATGTCCATAGTTGGAAAAATAAGATATCTGATCGTCATGGTCTGTCGCCAATACTGATATTATATTATCCAAATCATAACTTGCAGGGTAAGATGGCGTGGGACCATCGTTATTAGTTCCCTCATTTCCCGCTGCCGCCACAAATAAAACCTCTGCATCCCTCGCAGCCTCTATCGCATCATACAATGCCTGACTATATCCATATCCCCCCCACGAGGCATTTATTACCCTCGCACCATTGTCAACCGCATATTCAATACCTAATATTTCTAAATCATCATAGGTAACCCCAATATCATCCGGAAATATCTTCACCGCCATAATTTTGACGTCCCAGCACACGCCTGTAACACCCATAGCGTTATTACCAACCGCACCTATTGTCCCCGCTACATGCGTACCGTGAAACATAGAATCATTCGGCTCATTATCATAATCTTCAGGGTCTAAATATGTCGCTCCGCCAAAATCATAGCCGTTAATATCATCTATATAACCGTTCCCGTCGTCGTCAATACCATTGCCTGGTATCTCATCTTCATTCACCCACATATTTGCCGCTAAATCAGGATGTGAAAAATCAATACCCGTATCTGTTACTGCAACAACAATTCCATTGCCGGAATCGCCGGTATGTATATCCCAGGCCTCCGGTGCATCAATATCAGCATCGACTGTTCCACCGGTTTGACCTGTATTGTTCATCCCCCAAAGATCCGCAAACAAAGTGTCATTAGGTATCACCGTGAAATGACGTTTATAATTAGGCTCTGCATACATTACTAATGGTGACCGCATATACGTGTCCATCGCCTGCGACACAGTTATATCTTCCGGCAGCTGCACCAGGCACAGACTTGGTACTATCTTATAATCTCTTGCAATATAACTTCCATTTACGAATCCACTTAATAACCTTAATCTTTGATATGGTGTTAATTCTTCCCCATTAACTGCTGTAAAACGCACAAAAACCTGATCTGTCCTGTATGCTTCGTCAGCAAGTGATATGCAACTTCCCAAGAACAATAAAGTAAAGAACGCGGCCGTTATTTGACGCTTCATTATTCTACTCCATAAAGATTTAACTACTTCATTGCCGAATTATCGTCCAAAAAAGGCCATAAGGTGATTACTTAACCCAAATTACCTAATCTAAAGAACTATCTATGCTCTATTATAATAACATTAGTACTTTTATACAAGCAAATTACACATTGGACACTTAGTTATTGAGACTATAAAATGCCCTCTCAAGCATTTTATAGCACCATAGGTTATAAAGAAAAGTAAATAAAACATAAAAAAGCGGCTTATTTATGCTTTAGTCGCTTCTCTAAACAGTTTTTTAATCTCAACAACACTGCCGAGAATAACCTCATCTATCCATCAAAAAGCGAGTTCGGTCGCAGCTATCGCTTCCTCGTCCTTCTCTTCCTGAAGAATGATTGTTGGCTTCACCAAAATCAACAGAATCTTATTATCCTTTACCTTGCTTCGATTACTAAACGCCCTGCCTATTACCGGTATCTTGCTCAGAACAGGTACGCCCACTTCGGTCTCTTCTTCTGCTGTTATCTTCAGACCGCCAAGAAGCAATGTACCGCCATCAGGAACACTTACTCGTGTCTGTACACTCGAATACTCCGTCTTCGGTAAATCAACACTATACTCCTGCACTGTAACTTCCCCGCCTTCCGCACCCAAAGGCACCTCAACAACATACGTCTCAAATCCAAGCAGGTCCTGAAGATAAGTTGTAATATTCAGAAGAACGTGCTTTTTATCCCGCGAAATAATTGGCGTTACTGTCAAAGTCGGACCGGTAAATATAGAATTAAAATTCTGTGATATCTGACTTGTACCGGTATAACCACCAGTGTAACCACCGCCATAGGTCGTTGCTCCTACATCAGGCGGAAGTGCATAAACGGTTTCCGTCTGAACCTGAAGAGAAGCCGTCTCTCCGCTCAAGACTGTTACCTTCGGTGCAGTTAATATCTTCGAATCTCTATGAGCCTGAGTCGCCCTTATCACAAAATCAACCTGCAAATCATCAAGAAATATATTACCATAACCGCCGGTTATCACAGCTGCAATGGCTGATGCCGCAAGACTGCCCGGAACCTTGGTAGCCGAAGGAGCCGCCCAATTGTAAGAAGTCTGGTCAATCTCTATCCTGTCTTTCAGCTTCTGGCCTGGATCATATATAATGTCCATATCGAGACCGATATCTTCGAGAAAGTTCTCACCTACAACAAGGAACATCGTTTCTATCGAAACCTGCTCTCCGAGAGATTTTCGCATCTGATTAAGAAGCTGTTCAATTTGTCTGTGAACCTCAAGAGTCTGTAAGACTACCATATACTTATTCTGGTAGAACCTTATCTTCCCTAGGTCTCCCTCTTCAAGCCCGGCAGCAGGTGCTGCTGCTTGTACGCCAGCTGTCACACCTAACTGACCTTGCTGTAACGTCTCCCATGGAATTATAACCTCTGTCGTACTATATATAAGCTCTTGTAACTGGTACATTCTGTATTGTCTGGCAGCTTCTGTATCTATCATCTGGCCGCCGCCGTAGCCGCCGCCATAACCGCCGCCGCCCTGGCCATAACCGCCGCCGCCATAACCGCCGCCGCCCTGGCCGCCGCCACCGTAGCCGCCGCCACCGTAGCCGCCGCCACCGTAGCCGCCGCCACCATAACCGCCGCCACCGTAGCCGCCGCCACCATAACCGCCGCCACCATAACCACCGCCGCCATAACCACCGCCGCCCTGGCCGTAACCACCACCGCCCTGGCCGTAACCGCCGCCGCCCATACCCATGCCCATACCCATACCCATGCCCATGCCCATGCCCATGCCCATACCAGCAGAATAATTCGCGGGCTGGCCAACAAGGTCGGTTACATCATAAATCAAAGGAACAAGCTCAAGCGGAAGTGCATCCTCAGTGGCTATTGTTACTACTCCACTGTCTACTATATAACTAATCGTTGTGCCGAAAGGCGAAACTGCTTCAAGCAAAAGCTTAAGCGCCGCCCTCAATGGAACACCTGTTATAGCATCCATATTTATACTGCTGAATCTATCAACACCGGCACTTTGCAAATCACTCCAATTAACAAATATCTTCAAAGGCGGGTGAACCGAATCACGTAACTCTTCTATCGCCGCCGCCAGGGTCATCTCAGGATACAGAGTCGGCAAATCAACAGTTTTATCTAATTGTTCATAAGTTGCTTCATTGGCCGGGTCCTGACCAATCGGGCCAGCGGTTTGACGGTGAGGCTTCTCAAGAATTTCCCGCCAGGTCTTCGGATATGTAATCTCTTCCTTATAGGGTATACTTGCCTCATCCGCCGAGAGCAGAACACCCACTCTCTCTCTGTTAGATTCTCTCTGCACTTCGAGCTGCTTACGATAGCTTATCATATCTTCCAGAGTCTGTTTCAGCCGCAACGCCTCATCATTCAATGGGTCAACGACAAGAAGGCTATCCAGCTGGCCAAGAGCCTCTTCATATCGCTGCTGCTCCTGGTACATCTTTGCTGTCTGCAATAACTCCTTTACGGTTGCCGCTCTTTCTTCTGCCATCCTTTCACGGAATTCTCTCTGCGCCTCTGCAGCTTCTCTGTCACGCTGTCCGGCAATATTTATCTCCCAGTCCTGCTGTCTGCTTTTCACTTGCTCTGTTAATGCATTCAGCTTATCGTTATATTTCTCATAAAGCTCTTTACCGAGCTGGAATTGGTTTTCGCTTATAATCCTTTGACCCCTCTCGATCTCAGCTTGTGCCTTATCAAACTCGCTGCTATCTATGTAATACATTGCCTTATCGTTGACGTCGTTAATAACCGCTTTAGTGTGGCCGCGTATAATACTTATCTTGCGGTTAACCGTTTCGATATAGCTGCCCGTCCCCACACCTTCGCCTTCAACCCCAATAGCAGGCATGAATTCGAACATATCCTCACCAACGCGATACTCGCCCTCAGCCTTCCCAGCCAGAGCTGCATCTATCTTAGCCAGGTAATCTTCAGGCCTGTGACCTGCGGGCGGAACCAGTAATTTACTGCCGGCAATTCTCTGGAATCCCTCACGCGCCATCTCAAGCCGGCCGGAACGATAGTACTCCACGCTCCGGTTGAAAATCTGAGCAACTTCTTTTCGCTTCGCATTTATCTGGGCGTCGATGTTCCTGATGCCATCTGCTATAAGGTCCCGCTCCTCGGCCGTCAAATATTCACTGTACTGCACCTTTTCGAGCCTTTCTCGCGCATCGACAAGATTGCCTTCTGTAACAAGCCTGTCTGCCACTCGAATTATCCCGAGAATCTCCTTTCGTTCGCTCCTGGCTGTACGCGCCATCTCAAGTAGCTCATCCAAACGTTTCCGAGAGTCCTCGCTAAGATATTGACGGTACTCCCCTGCCTTGAGGAATGTCTCTTCGGCCTTTTCATAAAAGCCCTGGCGATACTCTTCAAGTCCCGACTCCATAAAATAGTTGGCTATGTTTTGTGCTGTTTTTTGCTTATCTAAATCGGCTGCAGATATCGAAGATTCTCCAGCCTGAGAAAAAGCTGGTACTGAAAACAACAGAAGAAATGCCAACAGGATTAACATGGATATTTTTCGAACCGGTTTAATAATGTATCTTGACCTTTTCAAAATTAACCTCCTGCCTAAAATTAAGGTGTATATTACCCAAACTAACCCACAAACCACCCTCAGCTTCAAGATGGGGTATCTAATAATGTGCAGTTTACAAAGAAATTGCCCTTCTTGCAAGTAAAAAGTCGGTTTTCACACAACCGGCCGATAATACTAAAAAACTACGATGTTAAAATAGGAAAAATCTTACTTAAAAAAAACTTTTTTTATGCCAAAATCGCCCATACGGACACCAAAAAATACATTTTTCAGCGCCCTCTATTAAAAAAACCATAAAAAAAAACTCACGAAAAAAATCGAATTTACGCCGGCAAAAATACTTCAACCGACTCGAATTGAGTAAAATTCCAAAAGCCTGATTTCTCGAACTCACTAATGTACAACACAATCGTATAAATGGGCTCAAAAGAAACTATGGATGTGCAAATGAGGATATGGTTGAAGATATAAAAGGAAAAACGCAAAAAAATTAAAAAATCATCACTCCAAAAACCTGCCCAAACAATCTACTGTAACGACACCGTTATCATTCAAATGCCCTGTCACCGTTAAAGCCGCCCAGCCATTTTTTTCTCCCCTCCGTTATTTGTTGTTCAAGTTGTCCTAACTGGGAATTGTACTGCATAAAAACATCATCAGCCAGATACAAACGATTTTCTTCCAGGGCCTTTTGAGCATTTTCTATCTCTTTTTGGGCCCTGTAGAACTTGCCGACATCCAGATAATCTTTAGCCTTGGTCACAGCATCTGTCACCACCGCACTTGTATAACCTTCGACGAGTTTTCTTTTCCGGCTCACGGCCTCCATATAAGCCTCTTCCGGCCGCTGTAATCCTTTTATCTTTGTCTCTGCCCTGCTGCCGAGCAAACCCTCTTTAACAACCAAGCCGCTTTGAATTTCGCTTTGCCTTTCAAACAATTCAATATCAGATACGGTAAACGTCCCGACGTTGTCGCCCAAAAGCAGGTCTATCTTGTGAACATAATCTTCCGGAGTCTGGTCTTCCGGCTTTACCACAAGGCCGCTGCGGGCGACCCTGATAAAACCGGAACGGGCATTCTCAAGCTGGCCGGCGTTATAAAGCTCAACACTGTGATTATAAAGCTCTTCGGTCTGCCTCTGATGTTCAGCAAGCCACTTCTCTATCTTCTTAAGCGCTTCTTTTACAAACGACTTTTCTCTTTCGGTCAGTAGCTCACTGCCCTTTATCTCCTTAAGATGGGCCTTGGCTCTTATTATTTCTCCCTCTCTGACCAGTGTGTCAGCTGCTTTTATATGTTCTAAAACGCCCTTACGCCTGACCGCAGCCTCTGCTGCGCTTTTCAGATACATACTCAGCCGGCTTCGCTCCCGGCCGGTCAAATACCGCCTATACTCCTTCGCCTTAAGAAGGGTCTTTTCCGATGAACCGAATAAAGACCGATTATATTCCTCTATACCGACCGCCAGAAGCTCGCTCGCCACCTGGCGGACAGACTCTCTTTTGCCGATACCGCCTATCTCAACGTCGTATATGCTGCTTTCAAATGTCTCAGACTCGCAAAAAGCAAAATCCGTACAAAAAAGCAGACAGAATAATGCAGCCAATAATATCTTCTTAAATAAAAATCCCTTCAAAATTCTCACCTCTTTCAAAATCACACTCTTTCTTAAACTATGGAGAAAAATTTGATTTATTTACACTTCAACAGTATTATCTTACGACGTTTTTTTACTTTTGACTTCTTATAGTCCCAAAATGTTTTATCGGCATAAAAAACCGTCTGTTATGAGCAAAATTACCAATAAAAGGCCTTTAATTATTGCTGTTGAGACCTCAGGTCGCATCGGCTCTGTCGCTCTCGCTCAAGCCGGTCGGCTGCTTTCACAGACTACCTTCCGAACGCCCGTAAAACACAGCAGCGAGCTTTTTCCCGCTATTTCTGAGCTGCTGAGCCGCTTCGAGCTAAAACCGCTGCAAATCGACCATATTTATATATCGCTCGGCCCGGGCAGCTTTACAGGCCTGAGAATCGCTGTCACCCTCGCTAAAATCCTACATCTTGCAAACAACAAAGTCAAAATTGCTGCCGTGGATAGTCTCGACGCAATAGCTGCAAATGCAACAGAATACATAAAACAAAATCATACTCAGCTCGACAAAATAGCAGCCGTCACCGACGCAAAAAGAGGACAGTTCTTCATCGCCGCTTACGAATTCGACTCGCAAATGAACCCAGCCTTTCCCTGGAGCAAAATCCTCGACGACTGTCTAATGTCACCGCAGCAGTTCACAGAAAATTTCGCCGCTCAAAGTGGACCCATCTGGCTGCTCGGTGAAGGCCTGGTTTATTATAAGGAAAAATTCGAAGCCGACGGCATAAAATTCCTCGATGAAAAATACTGGCCGCCCAAAGCCTCGAACATCCATCTTCTGGGCTATCATCTTGCTCTGGAAGGAAAATTTGCAGATCCTTTAACAATTCAGCCGAAGTACCTCCGCCGACCAGATATCCGCCCCAGGTAAATCGTAATTAATTAAGTTTATCACAGTTTACCTGATTACCGCAGCAGCTTTATTATTTCCTCATCGTTTAGTTTTGACGCGAGTTGAATGGCGTTTGTGCCGTCATTCATAATTTCTGAAGGGTCAGCACCGACACTAATGAGATATTCGATTGTCTTTTTGTGCTTGAATGCGATTGCTAAGTGCAGCGGTGTTTGTCCATGAACATTTTTAGCTTCAATATCAGTTTTGGCCTCCACCAGCATGCGCACCATATTATCCTGCCCCCATCTTGCCACTGCATGCAGGGCAGTATCACCAACACCAAATGCCATACTTGGGGGAGATCCTTTTTGAACAGGCTTGTCCACAACTTCAAGCCAACGTAGCTGATGTTTAATCTGATCGACGGGAGGTTCGTCATCCTCGAGATACAAACATAAGTCGCATCTTTGTCCTTCTGCAGCAGTGTTGAGTTCAGAGCCCGCATCTATCAGTATTTTTACAATTTCATCATACTGAGCCTGCGTGCTGATTTTCTGAGGGATGGTTGTGACGGCCCCTTTGGCAACCCAGTGCAAAGCGAGTTCGCCGAGCGGGCCTTTCTGATTGACATTCGCCCCGGAACGAATCAAAAGTTCCACAGTTTCCGGGTTTCCGGCATACGCTGCAGCGTGCAACGGCGGCTCTTCAAATCTGCCGACTTGATTAATGTCAGCACCTTTATCTAAAAGGTATTCGACGACTTGAGAATTACCTGAACGTATGGCACAAAACAGTAACGGGTCGCGCCAGTAACCCTTTGATTGCAGCAGTTGTGGATTATCGTCAAGCAGTTTTTTTATCCTTTCCATATCACCCGCTCTGATGACATGTTCAATTCTATACTCTGAACCCTTTGATATAAGAAGTTTAATGGTTTCGTAGAACTTTGGATAATCCGGATGGGCCCGCGTATCCGTACGTCTTATTACCATATCTTCCAGAGGCGTTCTTCCTTCTTTTTCTCTGATATTGACATCTGCACCATGCTCGATAAGCATGCTGACAAATTCTACATTGCACTCGAGAGCAGCGTGATGAAGAGGGGTAAAACCGAAATTATCCTGTGCGTTAATCTTCGCTCCGTGAGAGATTAAAACTTCGGCAACATCTGTTTTTCCAAATAGAGCGATACGGTGAAGCGGTGTACTGTTATCCTTGTTGGTAAAATTAACGTCAGCGCCAAAATCAATAAGAAGCATGGCAATCTTTGCATTCTTTGATTCACCTATTGGAGCGTGGGCGGATGAACCGGTATGGCCGTTTGGATTCGCTCCACGTTTAATAAGCAGGTTAATAATATCATCGTAGCCCCACAGGGCGGCCCAGTGAAGGGGGCCCATGTCATTGGATTTGCACACAGCGTTAGGGTCTGCGCCTTTCGTAATCAAGAGCCTGGCAATCTCTCTATGCTTTCTGGACATGGCATAATTCAGAGGACACATATCGGGCTGTTTGCCTTTGCGGCGGATTATGGTATTAAGAAGTTCGGGATGCTCTTCAATTAGTTTCTGTACGGCTTGCAGGTCATCGCTATTAATAGCTTCCAGAAGCGCTTCGTCCTTGCTTTCAATAATATTGACAAATGCCCGAACTTCAACAAAAGCCGCTAAAACAATTATAACACACAAAATTTTTTTAAGTGATGAGTATCTGCCATTGCAGTTTCTTGTATGTTTTAGCTCACAATCTCCATTTACCATTTTTAGCTCCCTGAGACAGATTCGATCCAGTTATTTTAGCACTTTCATCCAGCTTGTGCATTTAAAAAGTCTTGTAAAAAATACAAACGTTTTAGACATTTGATAATTTGGTCTTCGAGCCTATTGGGGATTTAGAAAATTATCCGGCATAGCTTTTATATAGCAGAATTAGGATTTAGAATTTTCAGGATTCCACCCTCCGCCTTTTTTTGAAAGTTCGACGTTCAATGTTCGACGTTGAACGTTCGTATTCTTTCCTCCGCACTCTGTCGTCCGTTCTCTGTCCTCTTTTTTGTAAGTTCGATGTTGAACGTTCGTATTCTTTCCTCCGCCCTCTGTCGTCCGTCATCCGTCCTCTTTTTTGAAAGTTCGATGTTCAATGTTCGAAGTTGAATGTTCGTATTCTTTCCT
>Ga0315551_10003638_pt1 | contig 10912 bp, 7 predicted proteins | sample SalMarSW160290MG_FD_203678 | JGI IMG/M metagenome (GOLD analysis project Ga0315551, IMG submission 203678) | Salt marsh sediment microbial communities from the Plum Island Ecosystem LTER, Massachusetts, United States - Salt Marsh Sediment SW1602-90 ... | reverse complement strand
TTAGCGTATAATCTCTCTATGACGTCATTTCCCCTTATTTTAATATCAATAAAGTAATTTAGCTGTTTTTTAAAGGCATCGAAAAGTTCATCAAACTCCCTAAATTCAGAGGGATCCCCTGTGTTTATCCCAATCTTTTTTTCCGTCTGTGGATCTGCACCGTTGTTCAACGTGATTTCTAAGATCTTTAGGAGATTGAGGTAGCCAGTAAGTATGTAACTCTCCTTTCCGAAGGCTCCGGTCTCCACACATCCGCTCACGCCACCGGTACGGGAATCCTCCAGAGATTTACCCTGTCGCAGGAGTATCTTTATGATCCCATCGTGATTGAAAAATGGTGGTTCCCCAAATCCTGGTCCCATCACTTTTAATGCACGTTCTAAGAATCGATATGGAAGTCTTTTACTTATTAAGACTGCTGTATTGGGCTGCACGGTTCTCATATCTTCTAAGACTTCCAGAAGTAGGTATGAGATCTCGTTAACACCATTGGAACCGTCCTCCTTCAGACCACCAATATTAATCTTGGAGAAGTCGTTGTAGGTATTGCTTTCCTGGGCGGTTACCCCCACCTTGGGAGGAGCAGGCTGAGCATTGAATTTGAGCCAGAAGGCCTCTAACAGTTCCTTGACCTTCTTCCGCGTTAGTTCTCCTTTTTCTATTTCTCTTTTGTAAAATGGATACAGATGCTGATCCAATCTTCCTGGATTGAATGAATCCCAAGGATTTGATTCCGTAACAACGCCTACATGGATGAACCAGTAGTGCTGGAGTGCATCCCAGAACGTTCTTGGGGCATGCGCAGGAACTCGACGGCATATCCGAGCCATTTTCTTTAGCTCTTTCTTTCTCTTTTTATCTTCTTCTTGTGTTGCCAGCTCTTCTAATTTTTTAGCATAACGATCTGCATATGTGATCATGGCATCTGCTACGATTTCCATGGCTATAAGCTCCTCGATTTTTTCCTGTGCTTCAGAACCGATCTCTTTTTTCCTCTCTTGTATCTCTTCTTTTATCTCTATAAGCCCCTTTTTAAATATCCTTTCTCCACCGGCTGTGTGCCCGGGAACTCTTTGCTCCATGAACTCCGTAAAGATCCCTGCATTATAGGCATCTTTCCACTCTTCTGACATCTCTTGAAAGATCCGTTCTCTCATAGTCTTTCCTTTCCAGAAGAGAATTACCTTGTTTTCATATACTTCTTTAGTTTTATTATCTACTCTGTAGGGGTTTTTCTCTCGTGAATTTAGTGTATCCAGGTCTTCTAGGCTATGGCAACACACTTCCGGATATGTGGGTACCTCCTTTACTCCCGTTCCTCGTATGCCTACAATGAGCTGACCATCCTCTATGGGGAGGCTCACATTCTCCATCAGATACTTAAAGGCTAATGCTCGCTGAACAGGTAGTGAAACCTCCTCTGCTTCCTTGCTTTTATAGAATTCCGTAATAAGTTCGGCTCGTTCTGAAGAGATCGTCACTTCTTTGGTAACACTCTCCTTCCTGAGGTTCGCTATTCTTTTACTTATCGGGGTAACCGCAGATTTTCTGAGTCTCAATTCATCCTCTATACTCCTACACTCCATATTATCCACCTACCTTCACATTCAGTCCTTTATTTTCCAGTTTTTCTTTGATACTCTTCATTTCATTCTCAGAAGGCGACTGGATCCTTTTCATCTTATATTTTTTTCCAAGTCGCTTGTATTTTTCTTCCACATTATGGAAAGGAAGCAGATCAATTTCTCGAATCCAATTCAGTGAGGAAACAAGATCTACAAGATCATCGATATTCTTCTCTGTCCCCGTTATTTTAGGGATCACAGGGAACCGGATGATCACATCTCTCTCTCCTTCCTTTTCTGATAGGGTATTTAAATTTTTTATAATACGATCGTTTGATACTCCAGTGTATTTTAGATGTTGTTCATCATCGAGTAATTTCAGATCGTAGAGAAAGAGATCAACTTCATTTATTATAGACTTAAAAATCGTAGAAGAAGCGTAACCTGATGTATCCAATGCTGTATGAATTCCTTCTTCCTTACATCTCTTTAAGATAGCTTTAAGAAACTTTGGTTGCATGAGTGGTTCCCCACCAGAGAAGGTCACTCCCCCGTGAGAAATATCATAATAAATGATCGACTTTCTGATCTCTTCCATCACCTCATTCACAGTGACCTTACGTCCCACCATCTGTAGGGCCCCTGTGGGGCAGATCTCAGTACACTCTCCACAAGTAGTACATTTCTCTCTTCGGATCGATATTCTTTCCGTTTTCACAATAGCCCTCTCTGGACAGATCTGAATGCACTTTCCACAGCCCATGCATTTGAATTTATGATAGAAGATATCATATGAAGATGAGATACCCTCAGGATTATGACACCAGCGGCAATGGAGAGGGCATCCCTTGAAAAAAACAGTCATACGGATGCCTGGCCCATCGTGTATTGCAAACTCTTTTATATCAAATATCATTCCATGGATTTTTATACTTTCATCTAACATAATTATCACTATTATTACATTTAAAAGTTTTATTTATAAATTTTTGTCTTAAAATTCTATAAAATAAAAATTTTTTTCTAAAAGTTAGGTATTTTTTTCATTGAATATATCTTAGTTTCAATAATTGAAGGATCATCTCCTTTTGCAGAATTTAATACTTCTTTTCAATAAATACATACTATTTCCACCTCTTGGACTTCCAGATACTTCTAAAACTTTTATTTTTAGCATGAAAGATTGTTGAATTAAAGACTTTATAAACTTTTCGAAATTATCTCCACAATCTTTTTCTTCAGGATGTTATAAGATGTTAATATTCCACCAGCCTGAAAAAACTTCGGACTACCTCCTCCGCCCCCACCAAACTCTCTCAAAATATCTCTCAAGGCTTCATTTAGCATAATCTTTATGTCATCTGTACAACTTGCAGCAAGCATTATTTTTTCGTTCAAATCTGTTATTAAAACCACAATAGACTTATCTTTCTTTTTTACCATACTCTTTGAAAAAAAACTAAGTTCCTTTGGGTTTCTACTTGAGATTTTTCCGATATAAAGTTTATATCCTCCTATCATTGTGGGAGATTTTTGAAGTTCTTCTAATTCCCTTTGAATAAGATTTTCTCTTAGTTCTTCGATCTGTTTTTCTTTTGCTCTCAAATCTCCAAAAAACTTATTGATTTTTTGAGTTATTTCTTTTTTCGATGTTTTTAATAGTACAGTAGTATCCTGTAAAATTCTTTTTTCATTTATATATTCTTCAAGTGCATACTCTCCTATTTTAAACTCAATTCTTGTAACTTCTTTCTGCAACTTCGTTCTTTCAATTATTTTTATGAGTCCGACCTCTTGGGTGCTTTTAAAATGTGTTCCACTACAAGCAGCAAAGTCCCAGCCTTCAATTTCTACAATTCTAATCCTCCCAGAAGGCATTTTCTTTGCGTAAGCCAAATCCTTCAATCTCCTTTTTTCTACTTCGTCAGAAAAATAACTCGAAATTTTTCTATTTTCCAAAACCACTTTATTTGAGAGATACTCCATCTCGAGCAAAATTTTGTCGTCTATTCTTTGTTTAGTTCCAAAATCAATCCTTGTTGATATGTTACCTATCCCAAAACCAGAATATTTTACATCTTTAAGAAGTTTTCTTGCTACACCAAAAATGATATGAGTAGCTGTGTGAGACTTCATACAATACAGTCTAAATTTTTCATCAATTTTACACTCAACACTCTGGCCATTATAAAAATTATCTTTTTCAAGATAATGAAAAATTTCTTCTCCAATCTCTTTTACGTTTAATATTTTTATACCTTCTATATATCCTTTATCAGCTGGCTGTCCGCCACCCTCTGGATAAAAGTAAGTATTATCCAAAACTATGCCATTATCAACAATATCTACTATCTTAGCCTTAAAATTTGTAGTATAGGGATCGTGTAAATACATCTTCATAGAAAATAGTAACCGAGTCTGTATAAAAATAGTTTTTGGTTTTTTAATGTAAAATAAAGAAAAAGCTTCAGCCCCATTAAGTCTCATTATTCATATGTGAGAATTGGATTCATTCATCATATACCAAATCCTATCATAAAAAGGCTCTTAAACTTTTCCATCTCCCAACGCTTCTACTTCTCTTAAATATGAAGGAGAAACACACATCAGTCGGAGCTGGAATTCCACAACGGATCCATCAAATGCAAAAACCTCACATTATGATCGTTCTAGGACATTCACACCAATAGTTCCCCCAGAGACGATAGAAAGGATTCTCTTTACAGTACAGACAAAATGGACAGATAGAAATACCTTTTTTTCTTTCACCACAAACTACACATTCTTTGTCAAAAGAAAGAGCTGGTAAATCATCTGAAATATTGAGTGAAGGTGCAAACCCCATCTTTATCTGTACATTACATCTTGCGTTTGCGAGTTCAGATAATAAATGTGTTTTATACAATTTTAATTGTTCCTCTCTAAAATCATATGCTATCGTAGCCAGTTTTACAAGTAGATCTTTAAGATCTGGGTACTTCTCAATAGCCTTACCATATCTTATAATTGTTCGTTTGGAATATTTTAATTCCCTTCTTACCTTTTCTAAATGTGGACACTTTTCAAGAACTTTATTCACTTTCTCATCTATGGATAATTTGCTTAATTTCTTTGCTTTTCTTTTTCCTTTTCTAAATCCTCTTATTTTTTCAATGCCCTTCATTTATTCCACCATCACGATCGCTTTCTCCCTTATCACAGGATTTACAATATTCAAAGGACAGCAGTTAGAACACATTTCATTTACATCTCCGAACTTTTTGTGATTTTTCCATAAAGACTTCATAACATCACCGTTCCTGTAGAGGTATCTCTTATATCATAGGTTTCCAGAACTCTGTATTTTTCATTCACTAAATAAACCTCTCCTTTTTCCATTAATTCCTTTATACCCACCTCTACAAATTCTTTAGGAATCCCTCTCTTCTTCGCTTCCTCTATTATGCATTCTATCTCTGCGCCATCTCCCTCATCAAGATCCCAGATTATATTCCTCAGTTCTTGGATTTTTTCTCTTTGGGATCTCTCAACTCGGTCAGACTGCAATTTCGGAGAGGTATATGTGGCTTCATCTTTACTCTCATCTTTACTAATATACATGTATATACCATACCGATTCTGCAGTCTGAGGTATTGGTGAATGAGTGGATTGTTAGTGTTAAGTTTCCATTCATAACCTGAATTTTGATTTCCTTCTCTCACAACTAGTCCCAGATAAAACAAATCTTCTAATCTTCTCTTTGCTGTTACTGTGGCTATACGGCTTCTTTCAGCTGCAATACTTGTTTTTATTGATTTATGGCTTATTTCCCATATTGTATTTCTATTTTCGTCTGTATGTTGCGTAAATAAACTTTGAAAAACTCTTATTCTTGTCTTATCTGTACAGTCTAAAACAACTCTCCATAAAATCCTTAAATCGTCTTCATTGATCTCATATCTTATATCAATAAGTGCCAACCCCATAGCCAATTTACCTAATTCCTTCACACACCTTGTAGGGTATTCAGGTTCGGGTGAGTATTCCGCAGCACCATATCTATCCTTTATAATTGGTGTTCTTAACACTGCCAGAATATTACCCATTGCCACTATCTCCTCTTCATGTTCCTCTTTTATCATTGGAGTATCCAGATTTTCGATATTTTTCAGAAGAGAGTGTACAACTCTCTTTAGATCTTCTCTCATCTCTTTTTCTCCACCCATACCACTTAAAGCCTTTTTTCCAATCTTAACCCTTTCTTTATGAGAATCATCATCTCCGGTTTGTAGTCTCACTCTCAAATATCTCTCTCCTAAGTGTACTTGAAAGTATTGAAATCTATCTATAATGGGAGTAGCAGCTATGATATTTGTTATCTTGGCATGGTAAGTCACCGGTAATTTCCCACTGCCTGTTGCCTTGCTATAATATTGATCATATATTTCTCTTAACTGGCCGAAGATTTCGTTCCTTGTATCTTTATTTTTACTCAATAAGGTTCCAAAGTCCTTTATAGAAACTATTTTGCTATTCAATTTTGGGAGTAAGTCACCAGCACCCTTAAACCCACTAATAAAGGTATTTGGAGTTAGATTACTAAGAGGATAACAAAGTTCGTTGGGTTTTTCTCCTAACGATCTTATCAGTTCGGTTTTCATACTTCCTGGAGGACCTATCATTATCAGCCATAGAGGATCACCTTCTATAAAATTAGAAGCACATGTAGCTAAGAATATCCTGACATAGCCCTCATCTTTGAACTCTAAGTATTTATGGAGCTTTCTTATGGCCTGATCTGCACTTCTTATATTTGGATCAATAGATAATGGTTCAAATGGTTCTTCTTTCTTCTCCACTTTCTTTTTACTCTTTCCTTTTTCTCCCTCCTTTGTATTTATCCTTTCTTCCTCAAAAACATTTGTGAGTTTGTTGAGAATGCTCTTAGCCTCCTCAAAACCAGCAACAGTGTTCAGGATTTCACACACATTCTTGTAACCAGCTATCTCCCCCATGCCTTTTTTGTATGTATCTTCAACATCCCTTATTCTTTCATCTATCTCATCATCCCCCGAGAGATATGAGATTAATTTTATGATATCTCTGCACTGATCAAAGAATAACCCAGATTTTCGAAGGTATCCCGAAAGGTATAATGCCAGATCATGTCTGTACCCTTCCTTCCAGAAAGGAGAGATCGAAGATATCCAAGAAAGATGTTTTCTAATAAAGTGGACTTTTTTCTCGATATCACTATACCATGAGGGCGATATATCCATGATTTCTGTATTCTCCACGTCTGAAACCCATTCGTATTTACGCCCATTTGGATGAATACTCGGTGGGGCTACACATATCTGTCTTCTTGCTCTTATCTCGATTACTCCTTCTGCCTTAATGTTCTTAGTTTTACCGTCGTATTTGAAGTAGACATGGTATCCTTTCCCGGTCTTACAAATCCAGGTAAACTCTGCTAACTCATTAACTGTTCTCTTGAAGAAAAGATCAAAAAGTATAAACTGTTCAATATCGAGCACAACAAGATTGTTTACGCCGGCAACAACTGCAATGCTTATCTCTTTGGAGGACTTTCCTTTAAACCATCTTTTAAGATCGTCTTGTGTAGGTAAGTTCTTTTGATACTCCCTCCATTTTATCGGAGGCTTCTTTTTTCCTGTCATAACAGGAATTGTAGAGAGTCCCTTCGAGCGATAGAACTCTACCCAATCGAGAATATCTCTATTCTCATTCTTCTTTCCAATTCTATCATTTTTACTCTTTTTCGATGTTATTCAGATACCTCCTTTCCCCTGGTTTCTTTCTTATTATCTGTTTCATCTTTTTTAGTTACACTCTGAGATTCTATAGCCTTTTTTAGATCAATGGGTAAAAGATGTAAATAAATTGAAGTTGTGTCCAATCGTCTATGTCTTAAGAGCTTGTTTACGAAGGCCAGATCAACACCCTCCAGAAGCAAATGTGTTGCCCGAGAGTGTCGTAAACAATGAAAAGAAATGTCTTTGAGCTCTGCTCTTTCTGCGATCTTGGAAAAAATCTTATTTATCGTATCAGGATGCATTTTACCTTTAGATCCATATAAAACATACTCCTTTTTGGAATCCATAGATTTTTTAAGCAGGTTGATAGTTTCTTTAGAGATGGGGATCGTATCCTGGTACCCACCTTTCCCAGTGATAGTTACATATCCTTCACTAAGGTCAACATTTTCACATTTTAGATCTGCAAGCTCGGAAACCCTCAGGGCTGCATCATAACCGAGCTGGATTATCAAAAGTTCTCTCCTTGTTTCAGCGGCAGCTTTCAATTTTTCAAACTCATTTTTTTTGAGCCAATGAGGAAGCTTCTGTTGGTACCTCGGAACTGGGATTTTCTCAGAAATTTCTCTTCTGTCCATAAGCTTAAAAAAAGACTTTAATGCGAATGCATGTCTGGCCATGCTTCTTTTTCCTTCTATCTCTAATAAAAATTCCTCAATATCCTTAAGCTCAATTTCGTATACTTCCAACGTTTCCAGATTCTGTAGGAACTTTTTGAGCGTGTAGGTGTAATTTCTAAGAGTACTTTGGCTTTTACCTTCCAAAATAAGCTTGTTTCTAAATTTTTTGAGTATCTTGTCTATTTGTTCTCCTCTTTCTTCGTCACTCTCTCTTTCAGAGCCTTCATCGACTTCAGTTCGTTCTTTTGCTGATATCAAAGCTTCACTCATCCTGTTCACCTCCCACTTCAAGAACTGCCAAAGCCATTGCCCTTATTACAGGATCCCCGGATTGAGCAAGCTTTTGAAGCCATTCCTTGTTTTCCTTATAATAATCTTTTATATCCAACTTATCACCCTCTTGTATAATCTTTTATCCGATTTTTCATAAATATATGATTGGAAAAAAGGATTTATATAGTTTTTTTAAGGAAATAAGACCACATTTCATGACTATCCTATGATTTACGTCATGAAATTTGGATGGATTTCATGACATGTAGCAGAATTTATATACAGTAACATTATTAGTAATATGATGATTGAAGTTACTCCCTGGGATAAAGTTTTTACAGAATATAAAGGAACTAAAAAAGGCATATTTACAATTTTATACTGGTATCTCTTCAATAAACCAGACTATCTCACTAATATCGCCAGTGAAATGAAAAAAATGGAAAAATCTGGTGCTTTTGAAAATTTTCCTAAAGTAATAACTCGCAAGAATACTATTGGAAAATCTCTGCATGAAATGGAGGAGTATAATTTAATAGGGAGATGTGGTCCAGACGACCTCAGAAAATATGACTTGATAGAAGAAAAAATCGGTAAAACTAGAAGAGTCTATTTCCAAACGCTTTCCTTCTTTTATATTGATCTCTTCTGTATAAAAACACCAAACTCGGTAAAAAAGCAAATTGAAGACCATTATGAAGAGTATAAGGGGCATATAGAGGATTCGAAAATAGCCAAGTATCCTTATCGTACTGTTTTCTCGTTCGATTCGCCACGAAATGCACCGATACTACCAGTACAGAAGATTGTTCAAGAATGCTCTTCAAGACCTGAAAAGTTCATGAAAGTGATCTCTAGAGGTGAAAGAAACCATATAAGATTGTATGAACTTCTTATAAAAACTTTTGAAGAGCTGGAATCTATATCAAAAATAAGCTCAATTGTTTCTCTTTTAAACACCCATTTAGAAGACAAAAATAAATCTCTTTATACACAGAGTTTAATTAAAGAATTTGAAAGAACTTTTGATATTCTGGACGGTAAAAAAGTCCTCAATAGGTATAAGTTAGCTAAAGAAGGTGCACTCCATGATGCTACCAGGATATTGTTGATAGATCCCTTTGAGATTAAAGATACTAAGAAATCTGTAGAAAACTTGTTGGAGCTATATAGAAAAGTTAAAAGAGAAGCTTTATCCTTTAATCCAAAAACCTGGATGTTTGAATAATGTTACATTTTTTCTTGAACCATTGCTCTCATCTTCTTAAAAAGCTCAGGTCTTTTCTCAAAGAGATCGATCATTTTTACAAAACTTTTCATTTCTGATAGAAGACGTGGATCATCAATAGCGAGATCTGAGAAATCCTCTGCAAGTTTCTTACTTTGTATTTGAAGCTTTATCCTCTCAGTATCGTCTAAGACAGTACCACAGCGCCCACAGAAGCGATCTGTCGGTGAATTAATGTACTTACACCTTGGACATTCTTTTGGTTTCAATTTGCCTTCCTTGGCCGCATCCTTTGGTTTCAGACCATGTATCTGTAGGATCTTATCGTCAATGTCTCGACCACTGAGATGTACATACGTTGCTGGCATGTCGCTACCCTGCACCCATCCAAAGTACTCGTTCATCTCTGCTTCTGTTAATTCCCTTGCAAGATGCGTTGCTCTTGAATGTCGGAAAAGGTGCGGTGTAATGTGCTTCTTGACACCTGCCTTTTCTGCTATTCTGTTAATCACATTTGAGAGACCCCGATACGTGATGCCAATTTTTTTGTAGTTTGTTGAAAGGTTCACTAACAATGGAGCGTTTGGATTATCTCTTTCTGGATGCATTTCCACCCATTTAGAAAGTAAAGAAGATGATAACACTAACCGTACTCTCCTCTCTCCTGTCTTCCCTTTTACCTTTATCACAGCCCCGTACTCATCAAATTCTATATTCTTTAGCTGTAAACTTGCCAACTCTCCTATTCTCAATCCTCCTTCGTACAGTAATGCAATAGTGACTTTATTTCTAGGATGGGTCGCAACTTCGATCATTCTTTTTACTTCTTTCTCTGTGAGCAATTCTTCTGGAAGTTTCTTTTTTGTATTCTTCAATGTTGTTTTTATATCGCTTATCATCTCTTCCTTACCGAGAAATCGGAAAAATCTCCTCAATACCCCTTTATAATCACTGATGGTGTGTGGCGCATACTCTGATTGTTCGAGATGAGAAAGAAAATTGATCGCATCTTTTCTTTCCACATTCTTGAAAGGCTTATTTATTTTCCTAGCGATCACTATAAGATGATTTGCATACTTCAGAATTCGCGATTTTGATAATCCTTCTGCGAATAGTTGATTCAAAAATTCATTTATTAGCTCAGTGTTTCCACTAATCTCTAACTCCTTTATTCTCTCTCTTGCTTTTTCAAGTGAACTCTCATAGTTGTAAAGCATACATTATTTATGTGCCTTCTCTTTATAAATCTTTTTATAAGAACTGAACCTAAACTTCTAGTGCTCGTCCCCCGCACTGAAACCTCAGTGCACACGGTAGGCGACATTCAGCTTCGCTGAAGTCCCCTTTCTTTCTTAAAAGAAAGAAAACATGCATGAAAAGAAAGAATTGTTTGAAAAGGAAGAGGGTTG
>Ga0315551_10003637_pt1 | contig 10913 bp, 7 predicted proteins | sample SalMarSW160290MG_FD_203678 | JGI IMG/M metagenome (GOLD analysis project Ga0315551, IMG submission 203678) | Salt marsh sediment microbial communities from the Plum Island Ecosystem LTER, Massachusetts, United States - Salt Marsh Sediment SW1602-90 ... | reverse complement strand
CTCGAAAAGTTGACTCGACCTCTGCGCATTCGTTTCTTCGCAAAAGGCCATTATCAACGAATATACATACAAGCTGCTCACCTATCGCTTTATGAACCAAAGAAGCAGTTACTGAAGAATCCACCCCGCCGCTCAGGCCACATATCACTGTAGCATCACCGACTTTTTTGCGAATTGCTTCGACACTTTCGCTGACAAAGTCGCTTATCCTCCAGTCACCGCTGCAGCCACAAATATCATACAGAAAATTTTTCAAGATTAGCGAACCTTTGGGAGTATGTGCAACCTCCGGATGGAATTGAACGCCAAAGAACTTCTTTTTTTTATGCCTTACTGCAGCATAAGGGCAGGTTGCCGTGGCAGCCAATCTGACAAAATCATTGCTTAATTTGCCAACCTGGTCGCCGTGACTTGCCCAGACGGTTGTTGAGTCAGGCATATTTGCAAATAAGTCAGTTTTATCCAGAATTGATAGATTTGTTCTGCCATACTCACATCTTTGGGCAGGCATAATTTCCGCGCCTAAAATTTGACAGCCGAGCTGCATTCCATAACAGATACCCAGAATGGGCACACCCAGCTCAAAGATTCTTTTATCGCACCTTGGGGCATTTTTGTCATAGACACTTGCAGGCCCGCCTGAAAGTATCAATCCTTTGAGTGGTAATTTCGACAGCTGCTGTGCCGTTATATCAGAGCGAAAAATCTGCGAAAATACATTGTGCTCACGGACGCGCCTCGCTATCAACTGGCAATACTGACTGCCAAAATCCAGAATAGCTATAATCTCACTACTCATAATTCGTGTCCCGTCGCTTGTGTCCCGTTATTCGAAGCCAGTCGCAGATTAATCTTCAAAAGGCACGGCTGCCGAATAGTTAGGCGCTTCCTTGGTTATCTGTATATCGTGCGGATGCGACTCAGTAACTGATGCAGGGCTTATGCAAACGAACCGGCTGTTCTTCCTTAACTCTTCGATATTTCGTGCCCCGCAGTAGCCCATACCGGCTCGCAATCCGCCAACGAGCTGATAGATAAAGTCACCGAGCGTTCCACGGTACGGTACCCGTCCTTCTACGCCTTCAGGCACAAGCTTGTTTTGCTCAGCCGAGCTTTGTTGCCCATATCTTTCCGCTGAACCTTTGACCATCGCCCCCAAAGACCCCATACCTCTGTATTCCTTGAACTGTCTGCCTTTATAGATAACCAATTGGCCCGGGCTTTCTTTTAGACCCGCAAACAACGAACCTATCATTACGCTCGAAGCCCCTGCTGCAATTGCCTTGGTTATATCCCCGGACTGCGTTATTCCACCATCGGCAATAACGGGAACATTATTTTTCTGCGCCACCTCGACACAATTCATTATCGCAGATATTTGAGGCACTCCTACACCGGAAATTATTCTGGTGGTACAAATTGCACCTGGGCCGATGCCGACCTTCACCGCATCTGCGCCGGCGGCTATCAAATCTTCGGCAGCTTCGGCAGTTGCGATATTGCCTGCGATGACATCGATATCATAGTCACCTTTGATTTTCTTGACGGTATCAATGACGTTTTGGGAATGGCCGTGAGCTGTATCGACTACGATAATATCAACATCCGCAGCTATCAGGGCTTCGGTACGCTCAAACTCCTGAACGCTGACCGCTGCACCAACTCTCAACCGTCCTCGCTTATCTCTGGCCGCTCTGGGATATTGATGAACCCGGTCAATATCCCTCATAGTAATCAGACCGGCCAATCTGCCATCTTTATCAACCAAAAGCAGCTTCTCAACCTTTCGTTCCTGCAGAATTTCCTTTGCCTGCTCAAGCGTCGTGCTAGCCGGGCCGGTGACAAGGTTGTCCTTCACCATTACAGAACTTATCTTGACATCATAGTCTTTGAGGAACTTCAAATCCCGCCGCGTCAGAATGCCCACGAGCTTTTTGCCTTCAACGATGGGGATGCCGGAGACATTCTGTTCTTCCATCAGCTCCTGTGCTCTTCTGACAGGTTCAGCCGGCGATAGTGTTACAGGGTCGAGAATCACACCGTGCTCGGAGCGTTTGACCTTTGCCACCTCTCTTTTCTGGGCCTCAATCGACAGGTTCTTGTGAATGATGCCGATTCCACCTTCCTGTGCCAGTGCAATCGCCAGTTGCGCTTCGGTGACGGTATCCATAGCAGCCGAGACAATCGGGATATTTATGTCGATATTTCTGGTTAATTGCGTACTGGTATCCGCCTGACTGGGCACAAAATCGCTTTTGGCGGGTATCAGCAGCACATCGTCAAAGGTTATACCCTCAGCGATAATCTTGCTGGTATTCTGCTTAGCGGTAATCTTCTTATCCATTCTTTCTCTCCAATCGGTGGCACGGCCATCCCTTCGACTTCGCTCAGGACAGGCTTGACCGTGTTTCCACGGGGGCTTCGACTGAGCTCAGCCGAATGTCCTGGAAGCCCGTGCCACACCCAACCTTAAGGTACGCCAGTATAATGTCGCTATAAAGGGCCGTCAACCCCGTTAGATAGAAACTTATCTGACGGGGTTAACCGTCCGTGTTCTCTAACGGGGTCAAACCTATTTTTCGTGAGTCACCTTTGACACTTCGATTTAAACCCTTTAATTTATATTCTGTAAAATTCCTGAAAATGTGGTTTAACCTTGACTCAGTAGGCTGAATATATCAGTTTTTTTCTATATTCAGACCTGCTTTTAGAACTCCGAGCATGTGTACCCCGCCCTTCTAAAAGGCGAGGCGAACTTACAAGCCAGCCCACACGTCTGCCCCCACGTATTCTCGTCGAAGACAAGAGTGGGGAGGCGGCCTGCTTCTCGGCCTTGCGAGGGTAAAGAGCAATTCTATTTATCCACCTATTATTATGCATATACTCCAGAATACAATAGCAGCCATTGAGACCGTTATCTACTTGAGGATGATACCAAACGCTGCCTAACCATCTCTATATCTAACCAGCGGGGGTACAGTTATACAAAAATCGCATCCCAAGAGAAGCCAAAAAACAAGTTGATGTCCGCTGGCTCAACGGCTAAAATTCTTTGGTTCCTTGAACTTAATTAAGGCTTTTACAAAATAACTGCGTTCGTCCGAAGGATTATATATGCCAAAGAGCAAAGGACAGATTGAGGCTGAGATTAGTGAGGCCCTGATAAAATTCGAGAAAGAATATATGGGTCGAGGCCCAGAAGAGACCAAGACCTATATAATTAGCGACATGGTGGTAATTCGGCTGCAGCGTGTTCTAACCCCTGCAGAACAAAAGCTGGCTGATGCGACCGACGAGAAGACAGGGCGGACGTTAATCAAGCAAGTTAGGACAGAACTGCTCGAAAAAGCTCGGCCACTTCTTGAACAGATAATAACGGAACTTCTCGGAAAAAGGGTAAAAAGTCTTCACACGGATATTAGCACCATAACCGGAGAGCGTGTTATAATATTTACTCTCGAAAGTCCCGTCCTGCTCCATAGCGAATAAAATTTGCAAACCATTGAATTTTTTTCTTGAAAATATAGACGTTTTTAGATAATATTACACCAGTAAAAAAGGTGATTCGACAGGAGATAGCATAGCGCTACCTGCTGGAGAACTGGCCGGCAAATAGTAGGCATCTAAAGAACTGTTGTCGGTCTTCTTTTTGCCTAAAAACGCTGTTAATGTAAGTTGTTCGCAGTCCATATATGGATGGCAGAACAAAATACAAGCCAGCAATCCCTGCTTTAGGGAGTGTTGGCTTATTTTTTGATTATACAGGGTATTAGCGTTTCTAATACGAATTGCGTAGGAGTTTGATATCCGTTAGTAGTATTAGACGAAGGGTGACAGAAAAAAAGGAAGTGTGTATGGAACAATTCAGTAAAAATGGGAAACTGATTATTCCGCTTAGGCGGCGGAAAAAAATCAAAAAAGAGACAGACGAAAAAAAAGTAAGATACATGGTAACCGAGGCATATTGCCCGAACGGTTGCAATATTATCGACAGCGAACATAAAATAAACGGTGCTCCCGGACTGCGGATTAAATTTAAGCGGCCAGGTATGGAAGGCGAGTTTGTTCTCTCGGCAATTCAAAGTGATTTCGACAAGATTATCCTATCGGGCGAGCTGAAAGACGGCGTAAAAGACGAATTATACTGCCCTCACTGCGGTGCTATGTTCAAAAAGCTGGTCAACTGCAGCTGTAAACCCGATGCGGACATGGTTGTTATAGGTTTAACACCCAAGCTCGATTTTAATAATGCAATCTCGTTCTGTAATGTAACAGGGTGCACTAACGGCACTACCATCAAGTCAGGAGATGTCATCCGACATATGCAGCTATGGGGAGCAATCTGAGAATTGCGAAAACAGGAACTTTTGAAAAACGAGTTGACGGATGACCGCTCTGTCGTTAGAATCCCTTGTTTTTATAAACAATATTAAAGATAAGGAGGTAATAGTTGTTTATGGCTAGTGTCAATGAATTACTAAAGAAAAGATTGACGGCGGATAATTATAAAAAGATAGTCGCTTTAGATAATCCCAAGATGCACGATTTTGTGGCCGATGCAATTGAGCTTACGCAGCCAGCCTCGGTCTTTGTCTGCAGCGGCTCAGACGCTGATAATGCTTATATTCGTGAATTGGCAATAAAAAACGGTGAAGAGCTCCCGCTGGATATTCCCGGGCATACCTGTCACTTTGACGGATATTACGACCAGGGTCGGGACAAAGGTAATACAAAATATCTTTTACCAACCGGCTCCAACCTCGGTGATATCCTCAATTCTATTGACAAGAAAGCCGGCGTTGAAGAGGTCCGCTCATATCTTGCGGATTCAATGGCTGGCCGAGAAATGTTGATTTGCTTTTTCTGTCTGGGCCCACTCGGTTCGGATTTTTCTATCCCCTGCGTTCAGATAACCGATTCGCCCTATGTCGCTCATAGTGAAATCATTCTTTATCGGCCTGGATACAAGCAGTTCAAAAAAATCGGCTCCTCGCCCGACTTTTTTAGATTCATTCATTCTGAAGGTGAGCTTGAAAATGCCGTCAGCAAAAATGTCGACAAACGCAGGGTCTATATCGACCTTGAGGAGAATCTCGTTTATAGTGTCAACACCCAGTATGGAGGCAACACAATAGGCCTGAAAAAATTAGCTCTGCGGCTGGCTATAAATAAGGCATCGAACGAGAGCTGGCTCGCCGAGCATATGTTCTTGATGGGTGCTCACGGTCCAAATGGACGTGTAACATACTTCGCCGGTGCATTTCCATCGGCCTGCGGAAAGACCTCTACCTCAATGCTGCCAGGACAAATGATTGTTGGCGATGATATTGCCTATCTACGCAAAAAAGCCAGGCAGGCTCGCTGTGTAAATGTTGAAAAGGGCATCTTCGGCATTATCCGCGATGTCAACGCAAAAGATGACCCTATTATTTACGAAGCGCTGACAAGCCAATGTGAAGTCATCTTTTCTAACGTTCTGATTGATAGTCAAAATAAACCCAACTGGCTTGGTATGGGCAAAGAATTGCCAGTCGAGGGAATTAACCACTCTGGACAATGGCACAAAGGCAAAACCGACAACGATGGCAATGAAATTACTGCCTCGCACAAAAACGCCCGCTATTGCTTAAACATCCCGGACTTAGGTAACTGCGACCCATCACTCAATAACCCGGAAGGCGTGGTGGTTGGCGGCATCGTTTACGGTGGACGCGACAGCGACACCTGGGTCCCTGTTGAACAGGCCTTTAACTGGACTGAAGGTATCATTATAAAAGGTGCTGCTCTGGAGTCCGAAACAACCGCTGCAACGCTCGGCAAAGAGGGCGTCAGAACCTTCAATCTAATGTCGAATCTCGATTTCCTCTCGATTCCGCTGGGGCGATATATCCAGAATAATCTGGATTTCGCCAAAGGCATTGATAATCCGCCGCTTATTTTCTCGGTCAATTATTTCCTCAGAGGTAAAGACGGCAAATACTTAAACGGCATGGCCGATAAGAAGGTCTGGATCCTATGGGCTGAACTCCGCGTAAATGGCGATGTTGAGGCAATCGAAACTCCGACCGGCCTGATACCAAAGTATGAAGATTTGGCAAAATTGTTCAAAGAACATCTCCATACACAATACGACCAGGCCGATTATGTTCAGCAATTCACGATTCGCATACCGGAAAATCTTGCCAAGCTTGACCGTGTCGAGAAGATTTATAAAGAAAAGGTCCCTGATACGCCCCAGATACTCTATGACAGCTTTGCTGAAGCTCGCAAACGCCTAAAAACAGCCCAGCATAAACACGGCGACTACATCTCGCCGTTCGATTTAATAGCTCAATAGACAAACCCTTAGGGGCTGCAAAGACAGATGTCAACTTACGGTGAAGATATTCGGTTGAGCTCAATCGAATCTTGAATAAAACCTCTCCCGCGTCCGCGGGAGAGATTGAAGGAATCGATAAAAACTTTCGGCATGTCTGGCCGTGCTGCGTCCGTCGCAACAGGCGGCTAAAATTTGTAAATCACAGTCACGCCCACAGCTGCTGCTGCGCAGCGGTAATCAGCATAGCCCTCGCCACCGTAATTGCGATGGTTGAGGTCGTGGCTAAACATCCCGAGCAAATTATAACCGTCAACACGGAACGTCAGATTCTCCTTCGGCTGATACTGCAGACCCAGGTTCAGAAAGAAACTGCCCTGATACGAACGCTCCCAATTAAGATCATAGGCGGTGTACCACGAATGACCATTACACGCTGTTGCTTTATACTTGGCGTAGTCTTTCAGACCCGGATATCCCCAGTAGAAACGCATCGAGCCGTCAAGCGTCCATCTATCATCCAGCTTGTGCCGTGCAGTTATTTTGGTGAGGTGATTCGCCCATCTCTGCAGGTCGTCGCCCCAACCATACGGTTGGGAGCTGAATTGTATTGCCGGGTCGGCAGACCACGGTATTTCACCGAGTTTAAAATCGTGCAATTTAGTATAACTATGCGAAATCATCAAACTTGTACGCTCTGTATGATACGTGGCCTCCAGCTCAATGCCATAATTTTTCATCGTACCAACTATCGCCTGTCCACCCGCCGCATTCGACCAGCCGATAAGTTCAAGATTGTAATGGTGAAATACAGAAACAGCCAGGTCAAGGTGTTCGCTGTGCCTGCGCTCGTAGCGAACCTCAAAACTGTCGAGTTTTTCGGGATGACTTTCATGGTCCTCTGCCTTTTTCAATACATCTTCGTAGTTTGCACGGACAGACCTCGCCCACATAAACTTGAATGTATCTTTTTTGTTCGGCGCATATACAATAGAGGTTCTCGGCGAAAACATCCAGTTGGTAAATTTGTGCTTGTCAAAACGTGCACCCAAAAACATTGTCACCCGGTCGGAAAGCGTCCACTGGTGCTCACCAAAGACCGAATACATATTGGTTCCCCAGCGAGGCATATTACCTGAAGGAAAAACTCCATCGTAGGCGAGCATATTAGGCCAGCCTTCACTGGGATAGCCGTATTCCCCGTGCAAGACCTCAAACCCTGCGGCTATCTTATGCTTCTTGTTGACATCATGGCGGACTATCAGCTTTCCTATATACTTGTTTTCACTGTACGCCTCCTGCCACCAAGCGTAAACCCTCCGCTGAAAATCAAACATATCATAGCTGAAAGATGCTTCCAGATTTGTTTTCTCACCAAACTCTCTATTATACCCGACGAAGCCGGTTGCCTGCTGATAAGCATAAAAGCTGTCTTTGAGTGGCAGTGCCCAACTGGCGCTCCAGCCATAGGGCGAGCGGGCCACAAGTCCGGTAGGCCAGAAAATCATCTTGCCGCCTCGCGTGTAACGCCCCCAGAAGTTCCATCTGCCTTTTGTTAACTCGGCATACAATTTCATAGGCGCTATATCCCTGGCGGCCTGTCCGTCATTTATTGACACACCCGTTAAAGGCTCACCTTTTTGGAGGCCATCCCATGGCATTGCTGAGTCTGACTCATCATCAGGTGTCGCCGGATCATCAATAGGTGCCACCGGAAAATCGACTCCGTAAATCTGGGGAGCGTCAAACTCACTGGCACCGGGATATTTAGCTATGCCGGCATAAATAAAGTAACCGCCATCCCCATCATCAAATTTGCGTCCATGTTTCACCTCGCCCGAGTAAAATTCCTCAACGGCACCCAGCCGACCTGTTATCTCCGTGCCCTGGAACGTCTCGGAGTTATGCGTGATAATGTTGATTACCATAGCTACCGCACCCGGACCGTACAAGGCAGAACCCGGCCCGCGGACTATGTCGATATGGTGAATGTCTCGCATAAACACAAGGTCACGCTCGCTTAGGGCACCATAACGCGTCCTCTCGTTCATTACGCGCCCGTTAACCAAAAGCAGATACTTATCGTCACGGTCGCTAAGTATTCCGCGAAGGCCCATATTATCCGGTTCCCAGTGATTGTGCCACCACTGCAGGTTCGGCACGTAAATATCGAGCAGCTCAAACAAGCTGCGGGCGCCAGAGGCCTGTATCTGCTCTTCCGTTATGGTGGTGACAGCAGCCGGAACCAGCCGGGGCTTGGCCTCCGTCAGGGTCGCAGTCGAGGCAACCTCTATCTCCATCAGCTGCTCAATAGACATCTCAAACAACTCCTCTTCTTTCTCAGGCATTACCCCTTTAGAGAAAACCTGTCCGCTGCAGAGAAACACCGCTATAACGAAAAATCGCCAACTATATGTAACTAATTTTCCAGCCATAATTGTTACTCCCTAATTAGCACAGACTTTGCAGATTACCGCCCAGCAGCTATCGCAGTGGAGCTGTCTGAGCAGCCCTGCGCCAATGACATTTAAAGTTTTACACAAAACCCCATTACTCTAACCTGCCAAACAGCATGTTCTTAATGGTTTGCCATGCCACTGCAGATAACCCCCTGATTTCGCTACCGTTTCTCCCTCAATAATCGGATGATTCCCATTGACGGTTAATCAAAATCCTTTCGAACCAGACGAGCCCCACTAATAAATAAATCCAATTTATTACCCGTACCTCCCCCCAAGGCTATCGTCTTATAATGCTGTACACTAACCTTAAAAAGGCAGAAAAGCAGAAAATCGAAAGACCTGGTAACCCGATTATCCAAAATCGCCAGGTTTTTATAAACGTACGATTTTCGGACTATACTGCGATGCAGTTAATCGCTCTCTTTTTTCATTTAACGGGTAGTAAAATAAGGATTGACAAGAGCAAAATTCGCCTGTATACTTTAATAAAGAGAAGATGATGGAGGTGTAAAATGGCTAAAAAGTGGATAACAATTTTGATTACAGCTGTTGTGAGCTTGGGCCTTGTATTCTTTGTCGGCTGTGAGAGCGATGCCCAAACAGGCGCCGGTGTTGGAGCGTTGGCTGGTGCCGGTATCGGTCAATTAGCAGGCAGAAACACAGAATCAACATTGGTTGGAGCAGCAGTAGGTGGCACTGCCGGCTACATGATAGGCAGTGAGCAGGACAAGAAAAAGGCAAAGGCAGAGACGGATGAGCTTCGGCAGGAAATGAACATCGTCACGGTCAATGTCACCAACAGCAATGGCTCCATTACGCCGGTTAAGCTCAGGAAAGAGGGTGTTGGTTATGTTGGTCCGCGAGGCGAGTTTTACGATAAGCTGCCGACATCTGAACAGCTAAAGCCAATATATGGCTTCTGAAAATTGGTGATTGGTAACCATTTAACCAATCCTTCGACTTTGCTCAGGATGGTGAGCGGAGTCGAACCATTACCATGTAACCAGTTCTGCTATGTAGGATTATAGTTAAGGTCTGCGTAGCCAGGTTGCTTTCGGGGCTGGTTAGGCCATTTCAATTCGTCAAACAAAAACTCGGTGGCTTGGCGTATCATCACAGCCGGCATATATGGACACATTTCAAGCGAGCCAATTACGTCATTGTCGTGATTGCTTAGGGTGTTTAACAGGTAGTCCCAATTTTCACGCGATATGCCCCCTTGCAAACCAGGCGGCACGTGGTCGTCCATTTGGCCGTAATTGTCAGTCAGATGCAAATGGGCCACTCTCGGAGCCAACTCATCCACATACTGCTTGAAGCCGAATTCCGTATCCAGATTGGTATGGCCGGTGTCGAGGCAATACCAAAGAGACTCAAATCTTTCACCGACCTTCTTGAGCATCGGCAGTGAGCCGGTTTCGAGGCACAATTTGACTTCGTTAAGCTCTGCCATATTGACCACCTCGGCAGCAAAGCCGTTAAGCTCGCAGCCGTCGCGGATACCCAGACTCCGTAAATCAGCCACTATATTCGCATTGAGCTGCTTGGCACACTCGATTTGCTCATTCCACTGTTTTAATGTGGGTCGATCGTCGCGAGAGCGCATTGAGACCAGCATGCCATCTGTAGAGGCGACCAATCTTGACCAATTACGCCTCTCGTAACGGCACTCGCTCTGGCCTTTTATATGGGGCAATAACTCTATCCCGAAGCCCAACGACTTTAAGAATTGGCACTCCTGCTCGAAGGAAAGCGGGTGCTCACGACCCCAAAATACCATTGTGGAAATAACATACCTGATTCGCATTATGCCGGCTCCATATCCAGCTGAGACATACACTCTTCTATATAAACCCCGTTAGAAATCTCGGGCGTGGTTTTAAACCCAACCCTCACTGTAATATTTTTACCCGCCTAAAAAACAGGGCTTTCTTTCTAACAGGGTAAAGTTTAGCCACTGTATTATCGGTTCAAAATAAACAGGCCTTCAAAGTTTATTAAAAATCGAGGTGCTTTTCAGGCCGGTAATGTTTGGTTTTTTAGCGAAAAGACGGTTGTCGGACACCCCCTGTTTTGGCCGAATAACAAATATGACTTCTCGCTCTCAAAACAGCTGAAAGTTACTAATTTTGTAA
>Ga0315551_10003635_pt1 | contig 10915 bp, 11 predicted proteins | sample SalMarSW160290MG_FD_203678 | JGI IMG/M metagenome (GOLD analysis project Ga0315551, IMG submission 203678) | Salt marsh sediment microbial communities from the Plum Island Ecosystem LTER, Massachusetts, United States - Salt Marsh Sediment SW1602-90 ... | reverse complement strand
GGCGGCCAGATCTTTTTCCTCAGCCCTCTTGCGGGCGAGCATCTGGCTCACGGAATACGTTTTTCCCGGCCAATCCTTGTGAATGTACTGGCCAAACTCATCTATCATCGGAAAGAAGTCCTTCAGCTCAATCGGCCCTTTCCCGGCGCCGCCCGCGTAAATCTTCCTGATCTCGAATGCGTGCTTCTGACGGGGTTTCGACACAAAAACCAACAGTTGCGTGATGTTCGACGTGTCCAGGTCGGTAGAGAGCGGAGGGTCGCCACGCATCCCGATGAACTTGACCTCTTTGTCAGCGACCAGCGTTCTCGGTAGGCGGATCCTGATTTCATCGCTGCGGCCCGGTTTGAGCGTGGCCGAGCCCGTCTTACACCGCCGCACCCCATCGGCGCCCGGGTTGTCAATGCGACAGTGGACGACAACCTGCTCCTTCCCGACGTTGGTGATATCGAGCGATAAATAAGCCCGGTTGGAGAGGTCCCAGCTCCCGTTCCTCGCTTTGAGGGTGATGCCAGGCCAACTCTCCTTTGTCCCCGTTTCTATGCGAAGAGCCATACCCGAGCTGGATTCGTGCAAGAACGCGTTCGCATCGTGCGCTCGAACGAGGCTTGGGTCAAAGGCTTTTCGGAAATCGAACAGAACGAATGGCTTTGCCTCTTCGGTTGCCTCGAGCGAAACGCTTGCCATGAGCGGCACGGCAAATATAAAAAACCGAGCCACGGTTCCAATGATGCGGGTGCAATCCATGTTGAATCCCTCCACGTGCTGGTTCTTCACTGCTCCGTTTTTCCCAAGAGAATGTCTTGAGACCTGTTTTCTTGAAAAGTAACGCCCCAACCCTCAACAATCAACATGTAAAACGCGCAGACCGTAATACCTCTCAGTTACCGGCGGCTGAGGTTCGGATCTCATAGGACGCAGAGTAGCCCTTGTGCCAGTGGCATCCTGCCCCCGCCGAGGGCGAGGTGCCCTCGGAGTCCTTCTCATCCTCCTCTCTGCGACCCCGCGTCTTTGCGTTACCCTTCTCTTCCCTTTTTCCCTCCTCCGGCTCGGCCGGGCTATCCGCCCGAGACGGAGGGATTACTGAGGAACAGCAAACAGGCTTGACGGACTGTCTTCGGCGCGCCACTCTTGCGTGGAAAACGCAGGGAATGGGCTCCTAATACGTCGCGGAGCAACTCCGATATGCTTAGATGAAAGATATTACAGCGAAAAGATGCGTATGGTTAACCGATCACGTCGTATGCTGGAGGGTCAAAATGAGTCAGACATACCGAAGAATATCGGAGAGCAGAACCTTGATGTCTTTTGAGATAGGGTCTGCGTTGGTTACAGGGATCATACTACTCTGCGCTTCCATTGCTTCGCCAGCCTCTGCAGCGGCAGAGGATACTATCGTGGAGGAATGGGGCACGGTAAAGGTCCCGCGGCCGCCCGAGCTGAAGCCGGTGACGGTGGATCCCAAGGTAACAGCCCTCCTGATCTTGGATATTCAACACGGGAACTGCAACCCGGAGAGGAGACCTCGCTGCGTGGCAAGTCTGCCCAGAATCCAAACATTATTAGCGGCGGCCAGAAAAAGGAAGATGCCCGTGATTTACAGCCTCACACGGAGCGCCAGCAAGGCCGACATAAGGAAGGAAGTGGCTCCCCTTCCAGGAGACCCGATAGTCAAGTCTGGAGTGGACAAGTTCTTCAGAACTGACCTGGAGGACATTCTGAAGGCGAAGGGAATCAAAACTGTAATCCTGGTGGGCACTTCAGCTCACGGGGCTGTACTGAATACAGCGACAGGCGCCGCCCAAAGGGAACTAAGGGTCATTGCGCCAGTGGATGGGATGTCGGCCAGCGATGTCTATGCCGAGCAGTACACGTGCTGGCATCTGCTCAACAGTCCTGGCACTCGACGCCAACTGACCTTGACACGGATCAGCTCGATCAAGTTCTGAATCCACAAAAATCAGGATCCGGGGCGTAAAGAGCTTTACAGTGGCAAAAAAACAGAAAGGAGCCTCAAGATGCGATTGAGCCGTCGTCAGTTTCTCGGGTTAACGACCGCCGCGGCCGCGCTGCCGATCCTACAGGGCTCTCGCTCAATTCCGAGCAGGTCCATGGCCGGCAAAGACCGTCCACGGGTTACATTGGAAGAACTGAACAGAGCGGCCACCGCACCCGTGCTCAAGTTGGATGGTATCAACTCGCCCGTTCTGATTGAGTCTATTGATTTGCTGCGGAAAGGGCGGGAGTACTTCGTGCGCGTTAGGTCCAAGGATGGCGCAGAAGGCATCGCCCTCACCAACGATAGGGCACGTTACCTGTATCCCATACTGAATCAGCGAGTGATTCCGTACTTCATTGGGAAAGATGCCCGTGACCTCGAATCACACCTGTTCGGACTGTACCGTTACCAAAGCAACTACAAGCTACAAGGGCTGGCGCTATGGTGTCCTCTGGCCTGGGTGGAATTTGCTCTCCTGGACATGATGGGAAGAATAGCCGGCAAGTCCATCGGACAACTGCTCGGTGGCGTGATTCGGCGGGAAGTTCCCTTCTATGTGGCGAGCGGTCGGCGCGATACCACCCCGGAGGAGGAAGTGAGGTATCTGGCGAGGCTGATAGAGGAAACAGGCGCCAAAGCCGTCAAGTTCAGGGTGGGCGGCCGCATGAGCAAGAACGCAGATGCCAGGCCAGGGCGGACGGAAAAGCTGATTCCGCTGGCCCGCAAAAGACTGGGCGACGAGATTGCCATCCACGCCGATTCCAACAGTTCGTACGATCCGCCAAAAGCCATCGAGGTCGGGAAGATGTTGGAGGACATCAATGCAGTTTACTTCGAGGAGCCCTGCCCTTTCGATCATCTGGAAGACACGAAACGTGTGGCCGATGCCCTGACCATACCTATTGCTGGAGGTGAACAGGAGTACAGTCGGCGCCGGTTTCGCTGGATGATCTATCATCGTGGCGTGGATATCGTCCAACCGGATCTCCAGTATTATGGTGGGCTCATTCGCAGCACGCGGGTAGCGCGCATGGCGGCCGTCGCTGGGATGCCGACAACGGTCCACATTTCCGGCGGCTTTGGATTCATCTACATGCTGCATTTCGCATCTTGTACTGCCGACATTGGCCTGTACCAGGAATACAAGAGAGGTACCGATAAGTACGGCAACTGGTTCAACCCGCCCCTTGAGATCAGGAATGGCGCTCTTACAGTTCCGACAGGACCAGGCGCGGGAATTCTCGATTTCCAGGATTTGTTCAAAGGCGCCGAGCGGGTAACCTGAAGCATGCCGAATTCCGTTGGGCTACAAGAGTGCCCCCGCCTCCTAAAACTGGTCCAGGTTAAAACTCAGAATCTGGGAAGGCGGAATTGCCCGGGGATGTCAGTGCGGCAAGCCTGCGAATTGCGCGAGAGTACAGTGGCTGGATCGAAAGACTCCGAGTACACGAGTGCTATCTTGAAACGGCTGAAGTCGTACAGAATTTGCGCGCCGAACGCGATGCATTGCTGGACGCCTTCCCGCGAAAAGGCAGAAACAACAATAGGAGACACCCATGAGGAGATATTTGCCTGGATTCCTTGTCTGCTTGATGCTTGCGTTTCCATCCCATAGCATGGCTGAACTTCTGGCCTATGACGATTTCGAGTATGCGGTCGAGCGCAACAAGCCAGGCGCATCCAAGGCTTTTGCGGCCAAGGGGCCGTGGCATGGGGCTAAGACGTACCAAGACGGCCGAACCGGTGCGAGGGGCTATGTCTATACCACAGAGGCCATACCAGGATATGCCGCGCTATTTCCCGGTCGAAAGTCAAGGCGTGTTCTTTGCATGGAGGCTTTGCCTGTGTCGCTGAAGGGACAAACAGATTTCTACCTCCAATATGGTTCAAGGAGCGGTCCACCCGGCCAGGTTCCGGCCAACGTATGGTTCCAATTCTGGTTCTATATCAATCGATCCAACAACCAGCTTTCGAGTATTCTTCGCGGCAAGTTTATTTACCCCTCCCGGGACGGAGTGTATCCCGCGACTAACAGGAACTCGCAGCGCGGAAACTGCTATCATTGGCTGCTTCCCTTAGGAAACTGGTCCAAGGAACCCTTCGGAGTCCAGGGGTCTGATGGCCAAGGCTTCTTCTCCATTCGGCCCCCGAAAGCGGATTTCACAGCGGCCAGCGAATACCCCACGAACAAGGATAAGCTGGGGCCCAATCTTGGCAAGGCAGCGGATTTTGTGCTGAAACCCAATCGCTGGCATTTGGTGAAGGTTCATATTGACACCAGTGGCAAAAGCCCTTTGGTGCCTGCAGGGCAGGGTATCTACGAGGTATGGATGCGGTGGAAGGACCAGCCCTGGAGAAAGACCGCCGAATGGCGCGGCGGCGAAACCCCGAACTTTACGTGGCCTTTGCTTCCCCAGGCTGACGAAGGCAGCAAGACGTTCCGTATGCCGACCACAGTTGGAGGTGTGCCTTCAAGATCGGCGGATTATTGGATTTACCTGGATGATTTTGCAATGGCCACACTGGAGGATGATCTTCCCGTGTATGGTGATTAAGAAACAGGTCATCATATATTTGCCCACTGCCATTTTCAACACACGTCTTCGGCAGACTGAGCCTCAAAATCAACACGGGGTCTGCATCGGGTCAACCAACTCATTCTGCCTTTTTGAATCTCGGCGACGCCTGACCGTGGAGATGCTCAATACGCCATCGCCCGCACAGTAGCAGAAGCGAATTTCACTCGCCTTCTCCTGTCTTTCTGTTTGGCCTGAAGGATCTCCAACGAAAATTACCTTTGCAGCGCGTACCACACCCAGGTAGAGTTCCATAGCAGGAGAGGACATAGCTGTCCTCGGCGAACGTTTCATTGGAAGTTTTCAGTGTTGTGGTGGTTGGCTTTTCCACGGTGGAGACAAAACGATGAGAGGTTATCTTCCTATTCTTGCTTTGGTCTTGTTTGCTATGCTCGGAACGCCCTCGCTGGGTACGATCGGCCAGCATACCGTGCCTCTGAACATCGGCTCCCGGCTGGAACTGTTTGTTGATCATTATCTGATCGGCGAGATGAAGAGCACCGAGCTTCGACTTCACCGGCCCCAACTATCGGTCTCTGTGGGGCAACCTTTCTGCAACTATTCCACCGTCATCAAGGATGGAGAAATCTACCGAATGTACTACCGCAGCGGGACGAGCGGCTACGACGGTGATCGGCGTGAGACTTACTGCTATGCCGAGAGTCGCGATGGCATCCGCTGGTCTAAGCCTAAGTTAGGCCTGTTTGAACTGGAGGGCACACGCGAAAATAACGTTTTTCTGGCGAGGACTGCTTGGTTTGCCCATAACTTCACTCCCTTCCTCGACGGGCGGCCCGGAGTGGGCCAGCAGCAACGGTTCAAAGCTCTGGCTGGTGTACACAAGGGCGGCGGACTGTTCGCTTTCGTTTCCGGCGACGGCATACATTGGAACAAATTGAGCGACGAACCGGTCATAACATCGAGTGACTTTGCTTTCGATTCTCAGAACGTCTCTTTCTGGTCCGAAGGCGAGGGGTGTTATGTATGCTATTTCAGGACATGGAACACCCCAAAGGGTCGTCTTCGGACGATCAGCCGTAGCACGTCGCGCGATTTCTTGAACTGGACTGAGGCGGTGCCGATGAACCCGAACGAGTCCGGCGAACACCTCTACACTAACGGTACGCACCCATACTTTCGCGCTCCCCATATTTACATTGCTTTGCCCACTCGGTTCCTTCCGAACCGTGGAAACTCGACGGACATCATGTTCATGACCTCGAGAGGAGGCAACAAATACGATCGCACGTTCATGGAGGCCTTTATCCGCCCTGGGCTCGATCCAAAGCGCTGGGGCAATAGGGCGAATTATGCTGCCTTGAACGTCGTACCGACCGGCCCGGGCGAAATGTCGATCTACGTCAGGGACCTTCGCTATGTCTTACGCATCGATGGGTTCGCGTCGGTCAACGCCCCGTACGCTGGCGGTGAAATGGTCACCAAACCAATACGGTTCGCGGGAAAGGAACTGGTGATAAATTTCTCCACCAGCGGAGCTGGGAGTATTCGCGTAGAGATTCAGGACGGCGGTGGTGAGCCAATCCGCGGTTACAGTGTGAACGATTGCCCTGAAGTCATCGGCGACGCGATTGACCGTGTGGTAAAATGGCGGAGCGGCAGTAGTGTGAGCAAGTTGGCCGGTAAGCCGGTCCGTTTACGCTTTGTCATGAAGGACGCGGACCTGTACTCCCTGGGGTTCAGATGATCCTGTAATTCCCTCTAACGGTTGTGCGTGACACACTGTGCAGGGGAAACCGGCACACGTGGCAGGCATGTCCGCACATGACCGGCGCAGGATGGTTCCCACAGCAGCACGGAAAGTGTTCTCTCACTCCGGCCCGGGCTGATGGAGGAGGTTCCTCCCGGGCAAATCAACGAGGTGCGCCGATCACCAAACAGGGTCTATCGCCAAGTTATACAGAATCGAAATCGAGCGACCTACGCCTCGGCGAAATCGTGGAAGGATACTCGCCAGCCGAGCCGGAGGCTTGAAGGATCGCTTTCGAAAGAGTCGCGCCGCTTAAAAGCGTTTCCGGCCTTTCGTTCAGAGTGCGCACGCTTAGTTCCGGGCTATAATCTTTGCTGAATCTGGTTTTCTCAAGTATCCTTATTTCGTTGAATTCCACGGTCCGGAGACGCTCCGGTTGGAACCGAGCATCGTCGTATTTATGTCAAAGCGCTACCAGGGAAGGAGCAGCCACTATGACAAAGAGCACAACCAGACGCCAGTTCATCAAATCTACCCTCGCAACCACGGCGGGCCTTATCGTGTCAGCCCGTGTCGGCGGTTTACCGGTATTGTCGGCTAACGACAAACTCAACATTGCCGTGATCGGCTGCGGCGGACGAGGTGCTGAAAACCTGAAGCAAGTCGAGAAGGAAGACAACATCGTTGCGCTGTGCGATGTGGACGAAAGACGAGCCGCGAGCTCGTTCAAGCTGCACCCGGAAGCGAGGAAGTACAATGATTTTCGCAGAATGTTCGATAAAATGGAGAAGGAGATTGACGCGGTGGTTGTATCCACGCCGGATCATACCCATGCTGCTGCCGGCGTCATGGCGATGAAGCTGGGCAAGCATGTTTACTGCGAGAAACCCCTGACGCATTCGGTGTATGAAGCCCGGGTGATGACTGAAATCGCCAGAAAGAACAGGTTGTGCACACAAATGGGTACACAAATTCACGCAGGCGCAAATTATCGTCGTGTCGTGGAGATAATCCAATCGGGCGCCATCGGGCCGGTTGAGGAAGTCCATGTCTGGCATCCTGCCAGCTATCGCGGCGGTGACCGCCCGAAAGAGACGCCTCCGGCGCCCAAAACCCTCGACTGGAACTTGTGGCTCGGACCTGCCCCCTATCGGCCTTACCATCCATGTTACGCGCCGTTCGCGTGGCGCGGGTGGTGGGATTTCGCCAACGGCGGCCTGGGCGATTTCTTCTGCCACTATGTTGACGTGGTTTTCTGGGCGTTGAAGCTGCGGTATCCCACAATGGTGCAAGCCGAAGGTCCGCCGGTGCATCCGGAATCGTGCCCTCTGTGGATCATTGCGCGATACCAATTCCCCGCAAGGAAGAATCTCCCGTCGGTCAAGCTCACCTGGTATGGCGGGGGCAAGAAACCTCCGCTTCTGGCAGAAGCCAATCTGCCGGAGTGGGGTGCGGGCGTGTTGTTCGTTGGCGAAAAGGGGATGCTCATGGCCGACTACAGTCAGCGGAAGCTTTTCCCGGAGGAAAAGTTCGCTGACTGCACCCCGCCGGTACAGACAATCGCCGATTCTATCGGGCATCAAAAGGAATGGATCGTTGGGTGCAAGACCGGCAACGCTACGACGTGCAATTTCGGCTACTCCGGCCCCTTGACCGAGACAGCGCTGCTGGCCAATGTGGCATACCGCAGCGGCGAGAAACTCCGCTGGGCCCCCGAGCGCCTCGAAGCCGTCAATTCCACCAAAGCCAAACGATACATTCGTCGCGAATACCGCAAAGGCTGGACCCTGTAGCTGGGTTCCAATGTAACACGACCCTGGTGGGCAGACGTCCGCCGAGGACGACGCTTGATGCTTGGTCGGGAGTTTTGTTGGTGAAATCGCGGGCAAGCAGTGGTACATTTCGGCAGACGGGCGCAGTATATCGGCGATGGCATGCGTCCAATTCGCGGACGCGTTCTCTGCTGGGCAGCAGCCAAGACTGCCGCAGAGGCGCCGGAGAAAAAATAACCTCATGGGACTCGACAAATTTAGGAGGAACTGAAAATGGCGCGTTGGAAGGCAAAAGTAAGATGGTGGCAACTGGTTTGTGTTGTGGCAGTGTTTAGCATTCTGGCGATGCACCAGTCGTGCGACGCGGCTCCGAGCGGGAACAAGGTTCGCGCTTTGACTCACCCCGACACAACCGAGTGGAAGAGTCTTTTCGCAGCAGACCTCTCGAACGCGGCGAAGCCAGAGGGGGTTTGGACAATCACAAAGGGAGTGCTCACGGCAAGCGAGGACAAAGCCATCTGGACTACCAAGGATTACGACAACTTCATCCTGGACCTGGAATTCAAGACCGCCGACGGTACGAACAGCGGCGTCGTTGTTTACTGCACCGATACGAAGGACTGGATTCCCAATTCGGTCGAGATACAGATCGCCGACGACTACGCGGAGAAATGGGCGAAGGCGCCGAAGAGCTGGCACTGCGGTGCTATCTTCGGTCATCTGGCTCCATCGAAGAGTCTGGTCAAGAAGCCGGGCGAGTGGAACCACTTCACGATAACGTGTGTGGGGAAGAAGATAGACGTGGTGCTCAACGGCGAACGTGTTACTTCGATGGACATGAGCCTGTGGACATCCGCGAAGACCAATCCCGACGGGTCCGAGATTCCGCCGTGGCTGAATAAGCCGCTCAGCAAGCAACCGACAAAGGGGAGAATCGGACTGCAGGGCAAACACGCCGGCGCCCCAATCTGGTTCCGGAACATCAAGATCACGGAACTGAAGTAGGCCGCGTTCGGTTGCCCACGCAGCACCACCGCGCGACTGGCCGAGGCGATTTGTTGGAATGGTGTGTTCTTCTGCTTTGGCGCGAATAGCAGTGACTTGTCGAATACCCGACAAAGTTGTGGGATAAACATAGCCGCCCAGGAGGCAACACGGCGAAACGCCGACCGCGTGTGTCACCTATGAAAATGATAGATGGAGGTAAATGGCCTGTATTACCGAAAGGAGATATCGCGTGAAGATGGCGCAGACCCGCAGAGACTTCTTAAAGACCGCCGCCCTGTCAATGGCGGGGATGGCATTTCCCGGAATTTGCAGAGCAGAGAAGAGTGGGAAATTGCCGAATTTCGTTATTATCTTCCTCGACGATTCCGGCTGGGCGGATTTTGAACCGTTCAGCAGCCCCGCTTACAACACTCCCCATGTGGAGCAACTTGCCAAGGAGGGCTGCTGCTTTCACAACTTCTATGTGACACAGGCGGTTTGTTCCGCTTCGAGGGCATCGCTCCTGACCGGATGTTATCCAGGCAGGACGAAGGTTTTCGGGGCGCACCCTCCGCGGGCAAAAGGACTCGATCCGAAATACGCAACCGTAGGAGAAGTCTTAAAGGCACGTGGATACAGGACGGCGGTGTTCGGCAAGTGGCACGTGGGCGACCAGCCAGACACGCGTCCTCCGGCAAGGGGATTCGATGAGTCGTGCGGGCTCATGTACTCCAACGATATGTGGGAGTTTCACCCGGAGAACCCGAAATACTGGGGAAAGCACCCGCTTCAATTCTGGGATAACGGCAAGGTCACCATCGAGCGAGTCACCAAGGAACACCAGCCGATGCTCACGACCTGGTACACGGAGCATGCGATTGATTTCATCAAGCGAAACAAGGACAAGCCGTTTTTCCTCTACGTTCCCCATTCTATGCCGCATGTGCCGCTGTTTTGCAGCAGGAAGTTCAAGGGGAAATCCGGGGCGGGCTTGTACGGCGATGTGATGATGGAGATTGACTGGTCTGTCGGCGAGATCATGAAGGCGCTGAAGGCCAACGGTGTCGAAGACAATACGCTGGTGATTTTCACTTCGGACAACGGCCCGTGGATTTCCTATGGCAACCATGCCGGAAAAACGCCGTACCGCGAGGCCAAGGGAACCGGTTTCGACGGCGGGACCCGAAGTGCATGCATTATGAAGTTCCCGGGTAGAATCAAGGCGGACAGGGTTTCGAAGAAGACGTTCTGCTCGATAGACATGCTCCCTACGCTGACGTTCCTGGCGGGAGCCAGCCTACCGAAAAACCCGATTGATGGCAAAAACGTATGGGACCTGATTGTCGGAAAGACTGGAGCGAAAAACCCGCACGAGTATTACCCCTTTTCCACGGGTGGGATTTTCGAAGGCGTGATAAGCGCTGACGGGCGATGGAAGCTGCACCTTCCGCACAGGTACCGAACGCTGGTAAAGGCGGGGAAGGATGGAATGCCGGGCAAATACACGCAGAAGAAGATTGAACTTTCACTGTTCGATATGGTAAAGGATTCGTACGAAACAACCAATGTTTTGGACGAGCACCAGGAAGTTGCCGAGAGGCTCAAGCAACACGCCGAACGGCACAGGCGAAGATTCTATGCCAATCAGGGCAAGTGATTGAACGGGCAGGACAGTGCACTCAAATCAGCTTTACGATGTGGCTACGGCGTCAAGCGGAGATTGATAATCATATTGCCGTTTTTCCAACCTGAAGGAGGTCATTATGAAAGGTCATAGACGATTGATTCTGGTTCTGTGTGTCGCTTTGGTAGGGTGTGGCACAATTCTGGCCTATGCTGCTGGGCCAAACAAGACGAGCAGGGAGTTTCGCGA
>Ga0315551_10003634_pt1 | contig 10918 bp, 10 predicted proteins | sample SalMarSW160290MG_FD_203678 | JGI IMG/M metagenome (GOLD analysis project Ga0315551, IMG submission 203678) | Salt marsh sediment microbial communities from the Plum Island Ecosystem LTER, Massachusetts, United States - Salt Marsh Sediment SW1602-90 ... | reverse complement strand
CGAAGGCGCCATGCCGTCAACTCATAGCCAAACGGCGGGCTGAAGGATATCGTCCCCCGATTTTCGGACATGAGTTTCAGCCATAAACGGGGACGCATGGCAAAATCCCGGCTACTCAGATAATCGACAGATATTTGGCCGGCCATCGGGGCCAGCAGCAGGCCCACCAATCCCATGTCGTGAAAATAAGGAAGCCAGGATACGGCACGATCACCGGATCGAAGCTTGACACCATATTTAATGATTGACAACAGGTTGCTTAGAACCGCTTTCTGGGTGATCATTACGCCTCGCGGAAAGCGGGTGCTGCCCGAAGTATATTGCAGATAAGCCAACTCCGTTGAACCCATGGGATGTAATGGGGTATTGGATTCCGGAAGCTTATCATAGTCTTGCGGGCTTCCCATAAAACGGACATTCAATTTTGCGACAGCTTCGGTTAAAAAGGGCAGAAAATCATCAGTAGCCATGGCAAGTTTCGGCTGACAGGTCAAAAGTAATCGCTCAAGCTGAGTAATGTATGCCTCGCGACTGCCTAGTTGGATCTGAGCCGGCAGCGGAACAGGTGTTAACCCTGCATATTGGCAGGCAAAGAAAAAGCGAACGAAGTCCGGATGCGTATTTGCCACAAGCGCCACCCGCGAGCCTCGGGTTGCATCCAGATTGATAAGCCTTCGTGCCAGCATTCGGGCTTCTTTTTGCAGTTCTGCGTAGGAAAGGACTGCATACAGCTTGCCCCCGCCAGAATAAAAGTTGTATCCGGTTTGTCCTTGGGCGGCGTAATCTAAAGCTTCGGTAAGTGTCGAAAAATATTTTTTATTTTGCGACGGTAGCTTATTTGTAGTAGGTGTTGCCTCCATAAAGCTTAATATTTCTCCTAAAACCAAGTTTATTTAATAATTTCAATTTGTGTTAACTTTGCATGAGTACTCGACAAATAGGTTTTTTCTTAAAGAGAAATGCTGAAAACCTGTATGATAGTTCGGCACATCTTTACCTTAATACATTAAACTACATCAATACATTAAACTACATCAATACATTAAACTACATCTTAACAAAAAAATCAATAAATAAGGGAGCATTACCGGTTTATTAAAAAAAATAATATTTGGGCTGATCTTTATTGATCTATAATATTTATAATGCTATGGCAACACAAATGCAAACTAAAACCCAAATCACCCAAATAATATTTTTGGTGTTTTAGTGAAAAATCCGTTAAAAAAAACATCGGCCATATTATGTTATGTCACAATATTGCTTAATATCCAATATATTGCAACTAAAATTTGTAAATTCTCAAAAACTTCGGGTGACTTTGAAAGTTCAGTGTCATAATTGATGAATTCGTAAAAAGTAGAATTCATCACGTTTTAGGTTTTAAGATTTAGGTTTTAGGCAATTATAATTAACTGTTTTAACAGATACTTAAAACTTAACACCTAAAACTTAAAACGTCCGTAAAAAGTTCCGATAAATTTTGTGATACACTATAGCATGTATTCTATATCTAAAGCAACTACAATATACTGTGGTTAAAAATCGCGTTTCCGACTTTTTACAAGACCGTCAATTTTAATTAATTAATATAAATTAACAGGTCAGTTCCTGAAAGTCAATAGTCTATTTGTGGACAGGAGGTGTAAGTTAATCGTGGCGCTTTTCAATAAATACATAAAACTTTTTTTGTGTTTGGTAGTACTCGTCGGTGTGATCCAGACAGCGACAGCCGGTACGGATAACGATGACGGGCCTTTCACGCATAGGGGTGTCTCCTGGACCGACCTGACATTTATGGGGTCAAAAGCTCTGCTAAAAGTGACAGTAAAAATTCAGTTGGGATCACCGGCGGACATGTGCGGCGAGCTGTTAACAACGATGGGGGCGGAACTTGCTGACTGTTCAGGAGTGGGAAGAGATATTCAGTTCATGACGGTAGAAACGACCGCTAAAGGGATTGTCTTTTTTGATGAACAATACACGGAACAGTTCTGGTTTAACCCTGGAGATGGCCGGGCATATCGGCGTATTTGTTGGCGCAAGGGAAGTGACCCGTGGGTTAAAACTTACTGCTGGTCGGATAAAGGGGTGCGCAGGCAAAACATTCGGCCTGGCAACTCCGATGAAAACAAACAGCCGCCAACCCAATGGACGCGGCGCATCGAGTCCTTTTATCCCTATCCTAAAGACATTGCCGGATGTTCGATGATATCGGGACCAAATTTTGTATTTAATATTTTATCAACCCTTGAGCCCGGCTGCCTGCATACGCCGTTCGAAATTTGCGTTTTTGGCAAAAAACAACTGCACCGCCTGACCTGTCGATATGAAAAGTGCTTGGCCATGGGAGTATCCTTCAAGATTCATTCTCCAGGGGGCGAGGTAAATGTAGATACTACGATTAAACCACTTGTTTTTTCAATTATGGCGGAATCAGTAGTGCCTGAAAACATGGCGCCTGAAATATTTTCGATGCTTGGTCTTCAAAAAGACATCCGTATCTACATAGATCCTTCAAGGTGCCTGCCGATCAGGATCAGTGGGACAAACACCAAAATTGGGAAACTGGTTCTTGAACTAAGTGACGTGAGGCTAAATTGATGCGCAGGAGACGGGCACTCGAAGCTCGAAAGTCGAACCAATAATCTTAAATCGCAACCGCGAGTTCTAACTTGGCAGAGACTCAAATAAGCTCGCTCAAGGCTTGGTTCAGGGAGCTTCAATTACACTCCTATGAGGGTTGGTCAGAGCCCTTTTTGGCTACAATCCGCTTAACTAAATGCCAGTCACTGACTGAATCAACGTCAATGGCAGCTTCCGGGAACGGAATGACGACTACACCTGCTTTAAATCCGAGGCGGCGCGATATGCGATCCAATGCCTCGGCGAGAGTCAGTCGACCCATGAGATAACGCATTACCGCAACCCATCCAAATGTGTTGATTACACGCAGCGGCTTTTTGCGCTGGTGTTCCACCCGGTGCCAGAAATATGCCGCTTCATGTGCCCGAGGGGTCAAAAAGGCAAAAAGGTTGCACGAGCAGTAAGCCGCATCCCGCAGGCGATAGGCGGTTCTGTGTGTTTCCGGGTAGGCCGTGGTCACTGTTTCATGTAAGGCGACACCGGCGACGACATCGCATCCCGACGCCTGCGCTTCGGAACAAAAGTGGTCGACGACCCGGGGACTCAACAGGGCGTGATCGCCGGTTGTTAACAGGACGGGAATCTCTTGTAGGAGCGATTTCATGACGTGGTAGGTACTCAAGCTGGGGGTGGCCTGATTTTCAAACCATCGAACTTCACCGGTGGCAACCCGGGCACAAAGTTCGGGTTCCTGAGCCATAACGGTCTTGGGTGGGCCGCATAGAATCCGATCTTTAACTTTGCCGGAGGATGATAGCGCTTGGAGAACCCTGTAGACCATCGGAATACCGCCAATCGGGGCCAGCGATTTACAGGGAACGCCGGCGGCCCGGGCTACCGGGTTGTTCGATTCCCTGTCGGCGGCAAGCACTATTGCCGTAAAAAGTGGTTGGATGGTATCCATTTAGCCTGCGAATCAAAGATTTTTACTATAAATACGATACGTTTTATATACCCTGCCGCCAATGTCCTCGATGATGTTCCGCATTCCTATATTATCTTCAAGGATCCAGGACAGTTCAACTTTTTTAATGCCGCGCTTAACACTGGGTTCCTGTAAGTCGGCGATCACCCGATACGCAAGCATCGCGCCTAACGGGCTCTCCTGATATTTGCGAAGAACACCCATGAGAGGTATGCGTGCGGTTTCGGGATATTTTACTTTCAGGCGCCATAATAGTTTTAGCCAACCCAACGGTAACAATCTCCCGTTAAAATCACGGATGACCTCGTTAACGTTGGGGAGCAGCACCATAAATGCTGCCGGCGCCCCATTTACCTCGGCGATGCTTACAACTTTTTCATCTATTAGAAGCTTCAGATCCTTACCCAGGTGTTCAAATTCTTTCTGCGTAAAAGGAACAAAACCCCAATTTTCGGACCAGGCATCATTGAAAATGCTCTGAATGATATTCATATCTTCCTGAAACCGTGATTTCCGAAGTGTTCGCGTTTGCACACGGCTTTTGGCTCTTTTTATAATCATTTGCATGGCCGCAGAATGTGCAAAATTCCCATCGATTGTGTAAGCCAGTAAATCAATTGCCTTGCGATAACCGCACTGTTCAATGTGACTGCGGTAGTAAGGGCGCGCATGCCCCATCATTATCGACGGAGGTGTGTTGAATCCCGCTACCAACACGCCACATTCCTGGTTGATGGATAGACTGAACGGTCCCCGTGCGCGGGCCATGCCCTGGCCGCGTAGCCAGTTTTCTGCAGTATTCAGGAGCGTTTGAAAGGTCTCAATATTATCCTCGGCTTCCAGCATTCCCCAAAAACCGGTATTATCCTGGTAACGGTCAAGGTAAAGTCTGTCGATCTGGGCACTGATACGTCCCACCGGTTTTTTGTCTCGGTAAGCGATCCAGAAACAACAGGCTGCATGTTCAAAATAAGGATTTTTGGGGGAGAGGTGCATGCGTCGTTCAAACAATAGTGGTGGCACCCACATTGGATCGTTTTTATACAACGACCATAGCAAGCGAATAAACGTCTTGCGCGTCCGGCGGTCTTCCACTTTAATTATTTGCGGTGAATTGCCTGATAGCCGGCCATGCTTATTTGGCGTCTGATTTCTAATATTCATTTCTTTTATGCATTTTTGGGGTAGTCCGTGCAAACAGGTAGTTCGAAAAATTTTGACCGTGTTGACAATACACAGGTTGTGTGCCAAGGTCAATACGTGAAAAAGGAATCGTTGCCGTTTTCCAGTGGATTATGTTGCATGAATATTCTAACAATTTTTATTTTTTAAAAAAAGGAATTGACTACATGAAGGTGATTATTTTAAGCGCAGGGCAGGGGAAGCGATTGTTACCGCTGACTGCAGGATTGCCCAAATGCCTCTTGCCGATTCAGGGGAAAACAATGATTGAATGGCAGATTGATGAATTGATCAAATGCGGGATTCAGTGGATCACTGTCGTGACGGGGTATCGTGCGGAAAAAGTTGAGGATATTCTTTGCCGACGTTACGGACCGGAAAAGGTAAAGACCCTTTACAATGAGGTATATGCAAAGACGGACAACCTGGTGAGTTGCTGGGCGGCGCGTGATGAAATGACCGAAGATTTTATCCTCCTGAACGGTGACACCTTGTTTGAGGCGGCCGTGGTAAAGTGTCTGTTAGAATCGCCTGCCTGCCCGGTTACGGTTGTTGTGAGTCATAAAAATGATTATGATGCCGATGACATGAAAGTTGAAATGGAGGATTGCCGACTTGTCAAGATCGGGAAAAACATCCCGCCGGATGAAATTCACGGAGAATCTATTGGTATGATCTTGTTCCGTGGTGAGGGTCCGAGGTTATTTTGCAACGCCCTGGAAAAGGCCTTGGGTGACCCAGGGGCGGACAAGAAATGGTACCTGTCTGTGATCGATGAAATGGCCCGGAGGATGTCGGTATGGACATGTTCGGTCAATGGATTGCATTGGTGCGAGGTCGATTACCAGATTGATCTTAAACAAGCTGAAAGCGTCGTTACCGCCTGTACCGGTAATGGTGGGTTTAGCTCTGGCACAGAAAGCTGTCAATCGCAGTAAATGAGTTTGACCTAACGGTCAGGGGTATTAAACGAATGCCAGATAGCTCGACGGTAAAGAAACTACGCTTCCATCGAGGGCCTCGATAAGCGGGGAAGGTATTCGAAGATATAAAAAAATCTTCTTTGTGTTACACCTGATATCTTTTAAAACACGCAATAGCTATTTTTAAGTGTTTTTTGCACACCCTTCTGATGAATGCTTTTTTTATGGATAAAACGTGATTATTGAACGTTATATAATGCGTGAAATATTCAAACCCGCCGTGACGATATGTACTGTGCTAATGTTCATTTTTGGATGCTATATCGCCGCACGGTACCTGGAGGATGCCGTCCAAGGTCAGTTGCCGGGGTCTACCGTAATTCTGTTAATCCTGCTCAGAATCACAATTGCCCTGGAGGTGTTGTTGCCGACCACCCTGTATCTATCGGTGGTGATTGCCCTGGGTCGACTTTACAGGGACGCTGAGATGACCGCCATGTTTGCCTGTGGTATAAGTATGGCGCGCGTGATAAAATCTGTTTTTTTTGTATCCGTTATAGCCGGAGTGATTGTTGCTTGTTTTTCGCTTTACATTCGACCATGGGCATGGGGTCAGTTTTTTGGGTTAAAGTCCCGGGCAAAGGCTAATTTTGATATGACGCGAATGAAAGGCGGAAATTTTTATGAAATTGATAATGGTGAGCGGGTTATTTTTGCGGATAAAGTCGATAACCAAAAAAATCGAGCCAAGCGCGTATTTATCCAAACCAAACGGGATGATACGCTGCAAATTATTTACGCGAAGCAAGCCAGGCAGTACACGGACGATACGACCGGAAAGCCCATTCTGGTGTTTCACGATGGCTATCTTTATGAATTTTCCCAATTCGGAAAAGAAGAACGAATCTTAGAGTTCGAAAATTCGGCAATGCACCTGGAGCCCAAAGATGTCATCCAACCAGAATATAAGGTTAAGGCGGCTTCAACCGAACATCTGGTGCACTCAAACAATATAGAAGAAATAGCAGAATTGCACTGGCGACTCGCTGCACCACTGTCAACCATTCTATTGGCCCTTCTCGGCGTGCCATTGAGCCGATCCTCTCCACGCCAGGGGAAATATTCGAAAGTAACGACGGCGATTTTAATTTTTGCTGTTTACTACAACCTCAGTGCAATGACGAAAAAATGGGTTGGGCAAGGTGTTGTCGATACCATACCCGGAATCTGGTGGGTCCAGATGCTGTTGGCCGGTTTGCTGCTGGTTCTTTTGTGGCAGCCACGGTTATTATTTCGCTGGCGTAACCGATAGTGCCAGATGATGTATTTATGAGTCTGTTGCGTGGCCCCTGGAAAAATGCCGAGGTGACCAGATACAATTGAGTGGCAAGCGCATAAATGAAACTGTTTGATTTTTATATAGGAAGCAGTTTTTTAAAATGCTTTTTTCTGATTATTCTTATCCTGGCGGTGGTGTTTAGCTTTTTTGAATTAGTATCACAGCTTGATGATGTGGGAAGAGGCAGTTACCGACTGAATAATGCCGTGATCTTTGTTATCCTTACGCTGCCCAAACGTTTACTCGACTTAATGCCCATAAGCACGCTGCTTGGCGGCATCATTGCCTTGGGACTACTGGCCGATCACAGTGAACTTCTCGCATTGCAAGCCGCCGGAATATCAGTTCCGAGGATCTGCGCAGCGGTGTTGGCTACCGGAATGCTGTTGATATTAATATCCGGCATAATGGCCGAAATGCTAGTGCCGAACATGGAACAGCAGGCGCGCAAGGCCCGTGCGCAAGCGCTCTCCGGTACAGGCGTTACCTTAACCCGACAGGGATTCTGGGCACGCCGGGAAAATTCGTACATCCATGTCGATAAAATGCTCAGTGAAGGAATTGCCGCTGATATAGATATTTTTGAATTTGACACACAGGGCCGTTTGAAAATCTTTGCTCATGCTCACAGCGCGAACATTCAGAATAACAAACAGTGGTCCCTGAACGAAATTACGCAAAAGATCATCACAGACCAGGGAATTACAACAAAGAATATGGCCACATTGACTTTGGGCTCGTTTTTAAGTGCAGATCAGGTCAGTTTACTGGAACTTCCTCCTTACAGTTTATCAACCCCTGATTTAATTCGCTATATTCTATCCTTGCGGGAGAGCGGGCAAAATACCGATCAATATTTGCTATCCCTGTGGCGAAAACTCAGCATACCTTTGACAACAGGGGCGATGGTATTGCTTTCACTCAGCTTTGTATTCGGGTCAACCCGACGCATCAGTGCCGGCCGTCGCATAACCATGGGCACTTTTATCGGTGTTGCGCTCTATTTTGCCGATCAATTGATCATGCACCTTGGATTGCTATTAAATCTGAGGCCATTCATTACGGCGATGATTCCGGTAATATTGATATCTGGCATTGCTTTTTGGCGATTGCGTGGTGCAGTGTAACGGAAATGCCAATCCGGGCAAACGGTTTAACCTGCCATAGCAGGAACATAAACGCGCTGTTCCCCCCCGGGAATAAAGCAATAATCATTCGGTGAATAGACACGTTCGGCGATGTTAACGTCCCAGCCATTACCGGAGCGAATGATTTTATAGATGTAATAGCGAGCCCGGCGTTCATAGGTGCGGCCCAAAGACGATGCCGATGGCGCCCCCATAACCGGGGTTAAACCTGCCGGGATGTTCAGGGTGTTGTGGGCGGTTTTATGCGCATGGCCATGCAGGATCAGCTCAGTCCCGTAACGTGCAAGTAGCCTGCGCAGAGCCGGTGCATCCGTCAGGCGTCTACGCCAGCTTACAATACCGGATATCGGCGGGTGATGAATCGACATGATGCGGAAAAGGCGCTGACCGGCAGTCTGTTTTAGGATAGTTTCCAATTTTTTTAACTGAAAGGCTCCGATACTGCCGATGGCCAGGTACGGTGTGCTCGGACGGGCGGTGCACACCCCGATTAAAGCGATTTGGTCGCGTACCCGCAAAGTGGGGAACAGGTCGTCAAAACCGTTTGCCGAGCCCGTTTGTTGGTATTGTGTGTCGGAAACCATATAATCTAACCAGCAGGCAAAGGTTTTATGCCAATCGGTCCGGACATAAGTGTCATGGTTGCCGGGAACGACGGTGACCTGAGTCGGTGTACCGAGTGATCGCAGCCACCTCCGGACTTTTTTGAATTCGGAAGGCAGGCTAAGATGGGTCAAATCACCAGTAATGGCGATATGATCCGGTTTTGTCCGCTTCAGGTCTTTTTGAAGACTGGCAAGAATTTCATTCCGGTGCTCAGTCTTGCGGTGCAGTTTCCATCGCAGGTAACCAAATAACCGTTTATTGATAAAATCACGCTTTTTTATTTGGTCTATGCATACGATATGCGGGTCGGAAAAATGAGCCAGGATAAATTTTTTCTCTGGGGCCGGAACAGTATTCATTCGAGTAGAATCGCTGCTGATCTTTGTTTCATCGGAGGGAATAAAAGCCATTGAGTACCTATACACAAGTTAGGGGCTTCGCCCCAATTGGAATGGTGGAATGATGGAATAATGGAACAATGGGTTCTGGGATAATGCAATGTTGGGTTAATGGTAAAATATGTGTTGAAGATAAAATCAAAAATGGATAATATCCTTTTAAAAGCCAACCTTCCAGTATTCCACCCTTCCGTTATTCCATGTTCGAGGCAAGCGTTCAAGCCTCAAAAAATATCCTATATTCTTATTAAGTTGTAGAAATTCCGAGACGTTAAATTATGTGATTTTATGCCACTATATGCTTATATTTATAGAGAATGCCCGGTTAAGATCTGGGGCCTTACATCACGTCAGCGCATTGAGCGTGTGTTAAAAGCCGATGGTAAAACTAAGATGGTGAATGACCTCAGCGCTCTTCACGACGACGACTTTGTTTTGATCCTGCGCGCCGACCACCTGTTCGACGATCGCCTGGTCAATTATCTGGCCGCAACGCCAAACATTGTCCTGCAACTTAACGGGGAGCCGAAAAAGGTAGCTGTTGCAGCTCATGTTCCTGCCAGCATAGCACATCAAGCCCTGGATGTCATCGAAGAAACCGCAATGGCTGAATCGCTGCCGGGCGTGAAGACCCAGACCCTGGAAACCTTGTCGATCTCCTTTCAAGAAAGGATACGCAAGTTTGAGCCTCCTTTTGTGCTATCCATTTCAGCTGAAAAAAGCCGGGATTTGGAACGGCGACTTTTCGACTGGTCCTATAAAGGCGTCACCGATTTGATCACAAAGTGGGCCTGGCCGATTCCGGCCCGATGGGTGGTCGGACAATGTGTTCGCTTTGGGATCCGGCCGAACCATGTCACCCTGACAGGCTTGTTACTGGTAATACTCGCTGGGGTGTTGTTCGCTTACGGTCATTATGGTTGGGGTCTGCTCGCAGGATGGTTGATGACCTTTTTGGACACCGTGGATGGAAAATTGGCGCGAGTAACCGTAACGTCCAGCCGGTTTGGCCACTATTTTGACCACATTATTGACATTGTCCACCCGCCGATTTGGTACATCCTGTGGGGCCTTGGCTTAAAAATGTCCCATCCGGAGGGTTTAGGATTTTCGTTGAGTGGCGTCTTATGGTTCATCGTGATCGGGTACGTTGTGGGTCGTTTTACCGAAGTTGTATTCCAGCGGTGTCTGGGAAGATTCGGGATTTTCTGCTGGCGCCCGTTGGATTCGTATTTCAGGCTGATTACAGCCAGGCGCAACCCGAACATGATTTTGTTAACCGTATGCTTTTTCGTGGGCCGCCCTGATCTTGGGCTTTTGGCGGTTGCTTTCTGGACGGTATGGACCAGCCTTTTCCTTCTTTTGCGACTGGCGTGGGCCGGCTACGTGCGGATCATTCAGGGACCATTAAGGTCCTGGATTATGGATGTCAACCCATCTTTGCATGACAAATCCCTTGCGATAAGGTTGTTTACACACTATACTACCGATTAATGAGCCCGTTGATTAATGGTCTTTTCGCACATTGTAATTATGCAGGGAGTAACTTTGAGAGACGCACGGGAAAATATTAGTCAAATAGCACTTTCCACAGGTGAAGACCTTTCGCACGGGTCTTTCAATTTTCCACCGGATAAAATGCTGCGCGTGGGTGTTGTAAGCAACCCTTACAGTGGTGGAAATCAAAAAGGTTTAGGGGCGGTTCGAAATATATTAAACCGTCATCCGAATTCCCTGCATCGCGAGGCGCA
>Ga0315551_10003631_pt1 | contig 10920 bp, 6 predicted proteins | sample SalMarSW160290MG_FD_203678 | JGI IMG/M metagenome (GOLD analysis project Ga0315551, IMG submission 203678) | Salt marsh sediment microbial communities from the Plum Island Ecosystem LTER, Massachusetts, United States - Salt Marsh Sediment SW1602-90 ... | reverse complement strand
AGAAAATCGGAACGGCCTCTTCGTCGCTCACCTGCGCGGCACCGCCCACCAGAGAGGATTGGCCCACGGCAGGCTTCTGCGGCGGGAAATCCTGGACTCGGGAATCTGCCCCTACTTCTCCCGTTTTCTGGCGCAGCTGATTCGCAGCTCCGACCTGAGCAAAGCTCTGCCTTCCCTGCTGGTCAGATGGCTGGAAGGGCTGATGGAGTGGTGGTACTACGTCCCCCTCGAGGCAACCCTGCTGGAGGACACAAAAGAGGAGCTTTTCGGAGTTGCGGATGCCGTCGGACTAGACAGGCGCGAAGTGGTCCGGGCAACCCTGGCCCCGGACGTGATGAATCACCTGGCCGCAGGATTCCTGGAGGGAGGCAAACAGGCCCTGGGCAACTACTACCTGGGCGGGTGCAGCGCCGTCTATGTGCGGAAATCGGCTCTGCGCGGCGGAGCTCCCGCCCTTCTGGCCCGCAACATGGATTTTCCGGGATCCCTGGTGTGGCGTCATCCTCTGATCATCTTCAGCCACCCAGAAGAACATATCGAGACCCTGGTGAAAAGCGACGACGGCAGCTTCCGGAAGGAGCGTAGGAAGAAACAACCCTACGTGTACGTCTCGGCGGCTGGTTTTCCCGGTTTCGGCCTAACCGGATTGAACGCATCAGGAATAGCCATGGGCACCTTCGTCTGTCTGTCCAAGAACATATCCAGACATCAAATGCCGAGCCTGGACTTCAACCACTACCTGTTCACTCGCTGTAACACGCTGGAAGGCATAATCCATCTCGTGGAAGCGGAGACACCGCGCTGCGCCTCGCCGCACACGGTCCTGTTCGCCGACCGTCGGGAAGCGATCTCTGTCGAGGTGGATTCCCGGACAAGTGCGGTGCGCACCATGGCGAGAAGCTTCGACCTCCACGTGCAGACCAATCACTTCCTCAATCCGCGGCTGAAACGAAGGGAGATGGAGTTCCCCCTGGAGCGGGAGTACACCATCGGCCGGTTCCGGCTGCTTCGGGATGCGGTGGAGGAGAACTACGGTCACCTGGACCGTCAGCGGCTTGTCGATCTCATATCCTGCAATCTCGACCGGATTTCCGGTACGACCAGGATTTTGGGTGACTTTCCGGCCCAGGCCACCACACTGACCAGCGTCATCTTCGAGCCGGGAACGGGCAGCTTCTGGGTGGCTTCGGGAACTCCGCCTGGAGTCTGCTACAACCGGTACCAGGGCTTCAATTTATACGAGGAGCTTTCCGGGAGGCGCCGAGGGCGAGTACCCTCCTATGTCCGTTCATCCGTACCCGTGCTGCGGGGTACACGATTCACACCGATCAGAGAGCAGGGGAAAAAAAGCCTCCGCTGCCTGATTCTCTCCCAGGAGGAGCTGAAGCAGGGGAAGATTCGAGCCGCAATCGACAACCTGAACAAGGCCCGCGCGCTGCAGCCGGATCCGGGATTCGCCTATATCCTGGGCATCCTTCACCTGCTCGACTCCCAGGCGCAAGAGGCGTTGACGATCTTTCGGGAGGTGAAAGAACGCTTTACCTTTCCGCCTGTGAAATACACAGCCTTGCTGCTCTGGGAAGGAAGATGCCTCGATATTCTCGGCCGCCGCAGCGAGGCAAAATCACGCTACCGCGGCGCCCTGCAGCACGGAGGGCTCGTGCCCGGACTGCGAAAGGCCTTGAGACGCTCTCTGCGGCGCCGCTTCCGGCAGTCCGACTTGCCCAAGGCTATCGAGTACTACCTGATGGGTCCCTTGACCTTTTCCTGAAAACCTCGGAAGGGAACCCGGGATTGAAGGGGATCCGCGTTCTCACGCGGCTCCCTTCTGCAGGGAGCGCACCAGTCCGGCCAGACGCCGGATCCCCTCCCGGATCTCCTCGTCGCTGCAGAAGGAGAAGTTCAGCCGCATGGTGTTGTGTCCGCCCCCGGCCGGATGAAAGGCCGAGCCCACCACGTAGGCCACGTTTCGCTCGATGGCCTCTTTGAACATCTCCTCGGTGTCCATTCCCTCCGGAAGGGTGACCCAGAGGAACATGCCCCCTTCGGGGGTCGTCCAGCGCAGACCCTGGATCCGGGGCATGTACTCCTCCAATGCGTCCAGCATGCACCGAAGCTTGCCGCGATACAGTGCAATGTTGGCCTGGATCCTTCTTTCCAGCAGCCCGCGGCGCAGGAACTCCTCGGCGATCCTCTGGGTAAGAGCGGAGGTACACAGATCGGTGGCCTGCTTGGCCTGCACCAGCTTGTCTATCACGGTAGCATCGGCGCAGATCCAGCCAAGCCGGAACCCGGGAGAGAGGATCTTGGAAAAGGTGAACAGGTTGATGACCCGCCGTGTCGGCGGGATCGGGTCAGCTGGGGCGGCGGAGGCAGCTTCCGCCCCCGCCCCGGTTGAAGCCCCGGTGGTGCTCCTCCTCCGCACCTCCAGGGCCCCGATCGGCGGCAGATCCTCCCCGGAGTAGCGCAGCCACCTGTAGGGCGCGTCCTCCACGATGATCAGATCGAACTCCTCGGCGATGTTGAGCAGCTCCTCCCGCCGCTGCAGGCTCATGGTGACTCCGCTGGGATTCTGAAAATCCGGGATCGTGTAGATGAACTTGGGCATGTTCTGATAGTACTCGATTCCGCTGCCCGCCTCCTTCTTCAACTCCCGCAGCCGGCTGTGAAGAAAATCGGTCCGCAATCCCTGTTCGTCCATCTCGATGGGCAGAAAGCGTACGCCGTAGGACTTGAAGGCGCTGACCGCACCCAGATAGCTGGGTTCTTCCACGACTATCATATCGCCCCTATCGATGAAGATCTTTCCCACCAGATCGAGGGACTGCTGGCTGGCCGTGGTTACGATCAGCTCCTCCCGACCGACCCGGAGCCCGTAGCGACCTAAAAAATCCACCAACAGGTCCCGCAGGGAGGATAACCCTTCGGTAGCGCTGTACTGCAGGGTGATGTGAGGGGCCTCTTCGAAGACCGTACTGCAGATCTCCTTCAATTCCTCCGAGGGAAAGGTTTGGGGACTTGGAAGCCCTCCGGCGAAGGAGATGAGCCCCGGCTTGTTGGTCAGCTTGAGCAGCTCCCGGATGATCGATCTGCTCATCCTGCGGGCCGAGATGGAATAACGATGCTTTACGTCCGTATGCATGATCTTTCGTAAACCTCCTGCTTCAGGCCGTGACGCTGCGAACCTAGCGCAGCCATTCGCTGATGATGCCCCGCTCCTTGACCAGATGGTAGCGGATGAAGGCGTTGAGGCAGGTCATGGCCCGTTCCGCGGTCAGATAGGTGGGGACTCCGCCTGAGTCCATCACCTGTCCGAAGCGATTGTACACCGCGTCCGCTCCGCTGACTACATTGACCGAAACCACGGTCGGTTTGTTGTGCTTGTGTACGGTCTCCACGATCCGGGCTGCGATATTCTTCTCGAAGTGTTCGATCTCCGTGTCGGTGGTGTGCAGCAGCTGAGCCTGGGGTACGATGGAGATGCAGAGGGCATCCACCGCCGGGGAGCTGAGCATGATGTCGATGCAGCGTTCGAACTGTTCGTCGGAAACCATGGCCGTCAAATCCAGCAGCGGTTCCGCGTTGACGTACGGTGGGATGATGCTTCTCAGGAGCGCGATCGTCTCCCGGTCCAACTCCGCAAGCACCATTTCCCCCAGGTTGTCCGCCGCGGAGGTCTTCTCATAGCCGGCGTTGGCGATGACGGCCACCCGGTTCCCCTCCACTTTGAACTCGTGCAGCAGGGCGAAGGTTTTCACGAAATCACCGTGGTCGATCATGGAATCGGCCACCACCAGCCCCGCCTGCTTCATCGCCGCCTTGGCCACCTCGTACTCCCCCGCGATGCTGGCCGTGTGGGAGCGGGTGGCCATCTGGCCGGCCTCGGTTCGACCGGCCTTGTAGACCACTATCGGTTTTCGGCAGTGGGAGGCGATATTGAAGAACTTCCGGCCCGCCGCGGAATTGAATCCCTCGATATACAGGCCGAGCACATCCACCACCGGATCTTCTTCGAAGTACTGAATCAGATCCGCGGAATCGATATCCAGCTGGTTTCCGTAGCTGACGATGACCTTGGGACTTATTGCGCTTCTCAGATTGTAGATCTCCATGATCCCGACCGCTCCGCTCTGGCTGAGAATGGCCACGTTCTTCTCCTGCTCGAGGTTGACCTTGAACTTCTCCTCCGGGATGAAGAAGGTGTTCAGGCCGGGATGCTCCTTGTCCCCCGCGTAGACCACGCCCAGGCAGTTGGGACCCATGATACGCATCCCGTTCTTACGAGCCACCGCCAGAATTCGCTCCTCCAGATCGCGGTTGTCCCGGATCTCGCTGAATCCGCCGGGGATCAGGAGAATCCCCTTCACCCCTTTTGCAGCACAATCCTCCACCACGGCCAGGGAGGCCTCGGCCGGAACCGTCACGATGGCCAGATCCACGGGATCGGGGATTCCGGCCACCGACTTGTACAGGGTCAGAGTTTTTGCGGAAATCGTCACCTGGCCGCCCTTGATGTTTACCCCGTACACATCCTCTCGTTTCAGATCGATCAGATTCTTGATGATGATGTTCCCCGCCTTGCTGTTGTCCGTGGTGCTGATGCCCACCACGGCGACTCCGGCCGGCTCGAACAGAGGCCGCAGGGTCTCCTTGGGCATGATGTCCAGGTCCGGAGCTGCGCTGGCCTTGCCGGCAAAGGTGGCATAGCCGTCGATGGCGATCAGATCCCCGCTTTCGTCGAACACCAGCGGATTGATTTCGAATTCGGTGAGCACGAAGCGGGTCGGAGAGGCGAAGAAGTTGGAGAAGCAGGTGGCCAGGTCGCTGAACTTCACCTCGGCATCGATGATCCTGGTGATATAGTCCCCATGACCTTCGTCCAGGTACTTCCTGCTGATATGGGTGGAGGTCATCAGAGCATCCGCCCACTGCCTGTCCAGAGGAGGAAGAATCAGGTTGGGTGAAGAGAAATGTTTGGCGAAATGCTCGGCGTCGGTACCGCCCTTGCTGAAGGAGATCACCGGACCGAAGGCCGCGCTCTCCCGAAACCCCAGCAGGATCTCATTGCCCAGATCCTTGGAGTAATCCACGTATTCGACCAAGAGGACGCCCTGCACATCCGTGCCCTGTTCCGCGAATCGCCGTAACATCTCCCGTACCGAATACTTCATGAAATCCAGGTCTTTGTAGACCACCTTGATGCCGCCGGCTTTCTGCTTGTGGGCGACCTGGCTGGAGACAACCTTGAGCACGATTCGGTCCGAGGAGAACACGGCCAGGGTGCTGTGGGTGATGTCCCGCTCATCCCGGGCAATGATGTAGGTCGGTGTGGGAATCCTCAGCTCCGCGAGTATCTCATACACCTCGTACTCGTAAAGCTGCTGACGGCCTTCGGCGGCGGCCTTCTCCAGAATCGTCTCCACGGTGCGCATCCACGGCCGGTTTCGTTCAATCCGATCATTGTTCAGGCGTCCGCTCATCCTCGTCTCCTGTTTCGGTTCCGCGGATACTCATCTTGAGCTCTTCTCTGCTGTCTCCCCACTCTACAGCAAAAATACCCTCCAGTCAAGATTAGCAAATAATCCTCGTTTTTTTACCAATTTTTAGTAGATATATTAGCCATTATCATGAGCATACCGGCATTTTTATGGTACAATAGCAGATGAAGCAGGAGGAAACCATGGCAAAAAAAGGCAGACTCGATTTTCTTAAGATGAAACAGGCCGGTGAGAAGCTGACCTGGATTACCGCCTACGATTATCCGATCGCCCATTTCGCCGAGAAGGTGGGCATGGACATGCTCCTGGTGGGGGATTCCCTGGGCATGGTGGTCTACGGATACGACGGCACCATCCCCGTGACCATGGAGGAGTGCCTGATCCACTGCCGCGCCGTGCGTCGGGGCGCACCGGACACCTTCGTGATCGGAGACATGCCCTTCCTCTCCTACCAGGTGTCCGTTTCCGAGGCTGTACGAAACGCCGGACGCTTCCTCAAAGAAGCGGGCATGGACGCGGTCAAGCTGGAAGGCGGACGGCGGGTGATCGAGCAGATCCGGGGAATCGTGAACGCGGGCATCCTGGTTATCGGGCACATCGGATTGACTCCCCAGTCCAGCGGACAGCTGGGGGGATTCAAGGCCCAGGGGCGAACCGCCCAGAGCGCCGAGGATCTGATCAAGGACGCAATAGAAATCCAAGAGGCGGGGGCCTTCTCCCTGCTGCTGGAGGCGGTTCCCCCCGAATTGGGAAAGGCGATCACGGAACTTCTAACCATACCGGTTTACGGCATCGGAGCCGGTCAGTACACCGACGGGCAGCTGCTGATCAACGGGGACATGCTCGGCTACTTCGAAGCCTTCACCCCCAAGTTCGTGAAGAAATACGCCAACCTGGCCGAGGTCATTACCGGAGCCTTGAAGGACTACGTGGATGACGTCCATCAGGGGCGCTTTCCCGGCCCGGAGCACTCCTACAGCGTGCTGAAGGAGGAGCTGGAGGCGTTCGAGGAGGTCGTAACGCGCTACAAGAGCTCTCGGTCAAAATCATGAAGCAATCGTTTCGGATCGAGACGGATCGTCTGGAGGCCATCAACGAGTTTCTCAGGCAGAAGCCCAACCCCGTGCTCGATCCGCTGCTCGAGGCGGTTCAAAAACACGGAGGGGTTGATCGCATCAACCGGCAGGCCCGTGAAAACGGGTCGCTGCCCTCCCTCCTGGGGCGGCTGAGAAAGAAAAACAGTGCCTACGCCGATCAGCTGGACTGGCTTACCGAGCAGCGGGATGGCGAGCGCTTTGTCTCCATGTCGGACTACGCGGCCAATATCCGCAGCAAGACGGCACGGCCCCTCGATTCCAGCTACCAGGTCACCCTGGAGATCTCCGCCCTCCAGTACTTCCCCTGGCTGATCGCAGAGGCCCGACGGGCTGTCGACAATCAGGAGCTGATGCCGGGACGCTTCATCCGGGTGCGGGCCATGAAGGAACAGGAGGCCGACGGGGATCTGCTGGCCGTAACCGCGGCCATGAAGATCCTGGGAGCTTCCTGGGTGGAGAGTCTGGATACCAAGGGAACGGACGGCTCAAACGTGCACCTGGGCGGGCCGGACACGATCACGGGCTACTTCGGCGGTGTGGGACAGCCGAATCGCTATCCCTACCAGTGGGTCGACGAGTATCTGTACTACTACACCAACTACGGGGTGAAGCAGGTGCTGAACATCAACGGCGGCACCGTGCTGGCCGGCTACCTGTTGTACAAATTGGGCGTGGACATCGAGTTCAAGATCTCGGTGTTCATGGGAAACGACAACCCCCTCAACGTGCTCTGGACCCTGCTCACCGCCAAGCTCTTCGCACGGGAGGACGGGACCACCCCCCTGATCGGCTTCAACCTCTCCAACGCGGTGGACAGCCGGACCCTGGAGCTGACCGGGGATATCCGGCGGGAGCTGGGCTTCGAGCAAAATGTCCGGATCGAGCATCACATCCTGGAAAGCTACAGGCACATCGTCCGCCAGCCCTACGACAGGCTCGAAGAGCTCTTGGATGTTGCCAAAACCGTCAAGAACATCTCCGCCAAGCACGAGGGTGGCGTTCTCGAAACCGAAGAGAGCCGGGAGCATCCCTCCGACATCCTCGAGTACTTCCTGCCCAAGGAGGAGATCGAAAAGCAGGGCCTGATGCCGGCCCTGGAGCTGAACTACCTGGACAAACACGCCGCGGTTCAACGCACCGCCACCGCCCTGCTGAAGGAGGGGATCCCGGTTTTGGCCGCCCCGCTGCTTCATCAGCGGGATTGACCGATCGCCGCCTATCTACCGTCTGACCCGGGCGTTGCCCCTCCAGATGTTCCAGATCTGTTCTTCATCCGCGGGTTGGCCGTAGTCGGTCAGCAGGGTCGTGACCATGGCTCCGCTGGCCCAGCCGAACTGCACCCACTTCTCCGCTTCCCATCCCCTGAGGATCGCATAGAGCATGCCTCCGACAAAACCGTCCCCGCCGCCGATGCGATCCAGGACGGTGATGGCGCGAGGCTCTACCACGTGCCAGTCGTCCCCGGCTGCCATGATGGCGCCCCAGAGATGGCTGTTGGCGCTGACCACTTCCCGCAGCGTGGTGGCAAAAACTGAAATCTTGGGAAAGGCCTTCTTGGCCCGGTCTATCATCCCTTTGAAGCTGTCGATCTTGTCGGCCAGCTGCCTGCCGCCGGCCTCCGGTCCTTCGACGCCCAGGCAAAGCTGAAAGTCCTCCTCGTTCCCCACCAGGATGTCCGCCAATCCGGCGATCTGCGAAAAGATCCGGCTCAGTTCCTCCTCCCGGCCTTTCCAGAACGAGGCACGGTGATTGAGATCGAAGGAAATCCGGGTCCCATGTTTCTTGGCAGCCCGGGAAAGCTCCAGACAGGATGCTCCGGTCTCCGGCGAAAGCGCAGCCACGAGCCCCGACAGGTGCATGAGCTGCGCGCCCTCTTTGCCGAAGATGCGATCCAGGTCGAAGTCCTTTGCGTTGAGGGTTCGGCCCACCTCCCCCGCCCGGTCGTTGTGCACGCGGGGACCGCGGGAACCGTAGCCGCTGTCGGCGATATTCATCTGATGGCGGTAGCCCCAGGGACCGCCCTGATCCACCTCGACTCCCTCGAAGTCCATATGGCGGCCGGCAAGGTTGTCCTTGATGAAGCGGGCGATCGGACTGCCCTTCACAAAGGTCGTGAGTATCTTGACGGGCAGTCCGAGAAAGGAGGAAACGCTGCCCACGTTGGATTCGGCGCTGGTTGCCTGCATGATGTAGGTATCGCTGCAGTGTACCGGCTGTGCGTTGACGGGCGTGATCCGAACGCCCATGCTGGTGGGAATAACCAGGGCGTATCGACAGTTCTTTCGAAGCTCGATTTTCATCCTAACCTCCTTCTGGTCGGTTCGATTGATACGGTACCTCGAGGGCATCACCATTTCGTATTTAACCACATACGGTCTCCAATGTGTAGCAACACTCGGGCGCGCGCAGGGTAGGTTTTTTCTCCAGGATGCTGTAAGATTTGGGATAAACTTACAAATAACAAACTCATAGCGCAACAGGGAGAGAGTGAAATGGAGCGAGTAACGAAAAACGTTTACGCCGAAACGAAGATTCGAGGATGCAATCCGGCCTACGTGGTTACCTCCAAGGGGGTGGTGGTCATCGATACCCCCCAGCTGCCCACCTACGCGGTACGGATGCGTAAAGAAGCGGAGAGCCATGGTGAGATCAGGTATCTGATCAACACCGAGCACCACGTGGATCACATCTTCGGCAACTACTACTTCAGGGGCGCCGGCATCGTGGTCGCCCACGCCGAAACCGCCAACAACTTCATGACGGTCACACCGGAAATCAACCCCTACGAATACGCCCACGAGGCTGTCCCCACCGACGACCCGGAGGGGGAGAAGATCTGGCCGGATGAGAAAACCTACTTCGAGGATCCCAACCGGCCAACCATCGTATTCGATCATGATCTGACCATTTACGTCGGAGATCACACCTTCCAGCTCATCCACACGCCGGGACACACCCCGGGCCAGCTGGCCGTGTACATCCCGGAGGAACGTCTGGCCGTACTGGGGGACACGATCTTCAACGAGGTTCAGACCTGGCTCTACGCCTCCGATGTCGGCCAATGGATCGAATCCCTGGACCGGCTCAAGCGGCTGGACGTGGACAAGATCGTTCCGGGGCACGGCCCGGTCTGCACGAAACACGAGCTGGATGTGCAGAAGGCCTTTCTGCTCGAATGGATCGCCGCGGTACAGTCAGCCATAGGTCGGGGAATGAGCAAGGAACAGTGCGTCAAGCACATCAAGGACTCCGAGTTCACCAAGCGTTTTGCCGTGGATATCGGGCAGGAGTACATGCTCGACCACGTGATCGAGCACAACGCATCGGCTCTCTACGACAAGCTCAAGGCGAAGTAGTACCTAAAGCTCTTACATCATTCCGGGCAGCCAGGTCGACAGAATCGGAAAAGCAAGCAGGATCGCAATCGTTGCCAGCAGGATCAGCAGGAAGGGCATGGATCCCGCGAAGACCTCCTCCACCGTCACCTCCTGACCCACCGCGCCCTTCACCACGAAAACAGACATGCCGAAAGGCGGTGTGATCAGCCCGGTCTCGATAGAGATTGTTGCCATGACGCCGAACCAGATCAGGTTGAAGCCCAGGGTTTGGGCTACCGGAAGCATGATCGGCATGGAGATAAGCAGGATGGAGGTGACGTCCAAGAACGTTCCCAACAGCATCAGAATGACCATCATCATGGCCATTATCAGTTTCGGGTGCAGGGGCAGGGCCACCACCCAGCGGGACAGCACATCCACCAGCCCGCTGATCGTAAGCATGCGGCTGAAGATCTGCGCGCCGATAATTAGCAGAAACACCGCGGCTGTGGTCAAGCCGGTCTCTTTCAGAGCATACTCTAGATTGCGGAAACTGAACTTGCCCTTCAGAATCATCACCACCAGCGCGCCGATGCAGCCGACCGCTCCGGCCTCGGTGGGCGTAAACACCCCGGCATAGATTCCGCCCAGCACCACCAGAATGAGACCGCCGATCGATGATGATTTGGCCAGGGAACGAAGCTTCTCGCGCCAGAGGATCTTCTCCGGGACGGAGGGGTTGCCGAGCATCTTGGGACGAAAGCGGGCGATTGCCAGAATCGCGATGGAGTAGGTCGCGGCCAGAATCAGGCCGGGAATGATCCCGGCGATGAACATCGTGCCTATCGATTCGCCCGACAACAGACCGTATACGATAAACAGCAGACTCGGCGGGATGAGCATGCCCAGGGCGGAACTGCCGGCCACACAGCCCGTTGAAAACTTCATGCTGTAGCCGTAGCGCCGCATCTCCGGAACGGCTATCTTTCCGAATACGGCTGCTGAGGC
>Ga0315551_10003625_pt1 | contig 10926 bp, 7 predicted proteins | sample SalMarSW160290MG_FD_203678 | JGI IMG/M metagenome (GOLD analysis project Ga0315551, IMG submission 203678) | Salt marsh sediment microbial communities from the Plum Island Ecosystem LTER, Massachusetts, United States - Salt Marsh Sediment SW1602-90 ... | reverse complement strand
TGGGCCGTTAGGCATACCATAGATATCGTGTTTGATAGGGAAAATTGAGCTATCGTATTCAAAATCGAGCTCAGCCAACACCTCAAACGCCCACGGTATATCGGCGTTTATCGACCAACATGGAGCCCGGTACCCAAACGGCCTGTTGCCAATAGCCTTGATAATGGCATCCATCGCCATTTGGGTATCTTTTCTGAAGGAATCGGGGTTCATCCGATCAACGCGAACATGGCTGTAGCTGTGGCAGGCAATCTCATGCCCCTCGTCAGCTATTTCCTGTAACAACTGCGGATATTTTTTGGCACACCAGCCGAGAACAAACCAAGTTGCCGTTACGTTCTTTTTTCTGAATAAAGCGAGGAGTCGGCGACTGTTTTTGACCACTGTCGAGGGCAAGCTATCCCATTCGTTAAAGGCAAAACGATCGGATAGGATCTCAACCACGAACCACTCCTCAAGGTCCACAGTGAGGAGATTAAGTGAATCGACCATGTGACTCCCAAACCTGTCTTATGTAGGCCGGGTTAGACTATCTTTCATGAGACTACTTGTTGTAGTTCGGTTGGAGTTTTTCTTACTGCGTTTCTTGTTTTTTTTGACGGTAGGCTTTAGTTTTTTCCGGGGAAGTTTCCCATACTCATAACCGTAGTGGTCGTAGTCGTAGTAATATGGCAGAGTGTTGTTCATGTTATTGAGCACCACGCCGAGAATCTTGTCTCTGTCCGATTCGAGTATCTCCACTGCCCGGCTCACAATCTCACTCTGGGTTGTACCAGCCTTAACGACCAGCACTATACCGTCCATTTTAGGGGCGAGCAGCATCGGGTCAGAGACAGGCAACAAGGGAGCGCAGTCGACTAAAATCAAATCGTAGTAGAACTTCATCTCGTCAAGCAAATGGCCGATAGCCTCAGCATCAAAGACCTCGGTGGGAAGAGGAATCTTCTTACCAGCCGTAATGATGTCAAGTTTATCGATACCGGTTTTCTTGGTAGCATCTTTAGGGCTATACCCTTCGATTAGTATGTCACTCAGGCCGGGATCGATTTCCGAAGCGAAAAACTTGTGAATGGCCGGGCGTCGCAGGTCACAATCAACAACCAGTGTTCTCATGCCCTTCTGTAAAGCGGCAGTAATGCTAAGAAAGGAGCATACCGTTGATTTGCCCTCGGAGATCATAGCCGACGTAAACAGGAGCGTCTTCAGCTCACCGTCAGTTTTGGCGCCTCGCACTTTGTGTAGTAAGCGTAGAAACTCAGTTACAAACGGCAACTCCGGGCTATAAAGGTCGACTATTGAGACTGTGTGACGCGGCATTCTTCCTTAGCTCTTTTCAACAACTTTGCTCAGCACGGCACAGATGTTCTCGTATTCTTTTTCCGCTTCGTCAAAACAATAATGCACTCTTGAAAGAGAAGGGTTTATCTCTACCGTTTTTCTGTACTGTTCTACCCCTCTTTGCCATGAAAACTTCGCCCGCTCCAAAAGACAGCGTCCCAGCTCCGCTCTGAGGTCAACGTAGGTGGGATTCTTCTCAATTTCTCCCTCCAAAAAACGAATACGGTCGTTGACTACCTGCTCGGACATCAGGTCTGGGTGGATGGCGAATTTGAGGTAGAAAGAGGCAAATTCCTGGCGGTGCTTTTCCTTTTTGGTTTCGCGAGCATTTTGAAATAGGGAAAAGGCGTGTTTGAGGTTAGCGTTGCGGAGGGCTTCCAGCCCCTCATCAAAGATGGCAGTATCGTAGTCGGGATATGTTAAAGAGGCCTTTTTGAAATAGTCGGTCGCCTGTTTTGAAACTCTGGTCATGGCAGCCTTATCTCCCTTGTCGAGCGCATTTAAAACAAGCGCCAGTCCGAGATTAAGGTAGGCATCACTATAGTATAGATTGATGCGAATGGCTTCTTCAAATTCCCTGATGGCCTGCTGACTCGAGTGGTTAGCCAGTAGAGCTTCTCCCAAACTGTTGTGGTAGTCAGCATATCCCGGTCGTTTTTGCACAGCGACAGTGCAAGATTCGATCGCTTTATCCGGCAAGTTCAGAGCCAGTTGGGTCATGCCCTGATAGCTATAAGCTTGATGGAGTTCCGGGTTGAGCGTTACAGCCGTCTGAAACAACTCTTTTGCTTCGCGATAAAAGCGCTTGTGAAAAAAAGCGGTGCCCAGATGGTACATTATTTCTGCATTACCGCCAGCGATTACCTTGTGATACGTTTCCAGCAGAGTTTCAAGCTCTTTTTTCTTTTCTTCGTGTGTCAGCTTAACCAGAGACAATACTTCCTCAGCGTCAATTCCCATTGGTAAGGGACAACTGATATTCTCAGTCTCCTCGTGATCGACATAAACCATAGAGGAAATAGCACCCAGATTGGCATCGTTGATTGTCTGGATAACGAACTCCCTGTCATTCTCAACGAGTTTGCTTTTTAAGCGATACGTTTCCATAGTCTTACCTGCGAATTGATAATCGTTCTATTCTTGGAATTGCCGCCAGGACCGGCAATTGCAGTTGTCGCTCGACATCCTCGACCTTCTTGAAAGAGTGGTCAAATAATTCCGCCAGAAACACCGCTGCCCCACCAATCATCAAACCAAGCAGAACCCCCATCGCAATAATCTTCCTTCGATCAGGCCAAAACGGCACTAGTGGTATTCTGGCCGGCTCAATGATTTTGTATTTCGTTCGTTCCTTTGAGCGCTCAGAAAGAATGCCCACGGTAGTTTCTTCGGAGCGGAAAGCGTCGCGATATTTGCGGGCATCGTCTACCTTACGTTGCAGCTCTGCTATTTTCGCTTGCAGCTTGGGTAATTGGTTGTTGCGCTCATCAATCCGATCCAGGGCCAATTGTAATTGGTTTTGCTTGGAGTTGAGTATGTCAAGATTTTCTTTTACAATATAATACCGTTTCAATAGCTGACGCTGGTTCTCCGGATAGGAAGCGAATTCTACCTCGATCGCCTTGACCAGTTCCTGCTCAAGGTACTTAATGTTATCGTTGAGTCGGATATTCACATTTACGATATTCCGCTCATTCCAGGCATACTTTTCCATCATCGAAGCAAACGTCACTATCTGACTGTCAATCTCAGTTCGCAGCTCGATGATGGTGTCCGGGTACTTAATACGGGCTTTGCCAAGGTTGAATTCAGCCAGCTTAGAGAGAATTTTCCCACGCTCATCGTCATAATCGCTAATTTCCAGTTGGGTCTTGTCAATGTCGGAGAGAATGTCCCGTCGGTTACTTTCCGAGGATATATTTTCAGGCAGTTGAAGTTTGGTCAGCATGGTCTGAGCAGCGGTAAGCGAGTCGATAGCTTGCTGATAATAGAATTCCGTTTTTTGAAGTTGCACATCTGCAAAGGATTGGTTGTCAAGAATCTTTTCCAGTTCGTATTTGCTCTTCTCTTGTTCCATAATCTCAGTTAAGCGAGTCACCATGTCGCGGGCCAGGATGGGATCATATGACTCCACGGTTAGCTTTATATGGTCAGTTCCCACAAACGCCACACTGATCTGTTTTTGCAGCATGTCCTGCAATAATTGGTACTTGAGTTGGTCAAGACTGACTTCGGGGTTCTCTTCGCGCATCTTGGCGGCCTTGCGAGTGAGAGCCGGATCGTTGTCCAAGTTCAGGTCACGAATAAGTTGAAACAAATAGGTCTGTGACGTAATCTCGTTTTGCAAGGCCTGCACTCGCCGGTGCTGTTGTTCCCCACTCTCTCCCACTGCTCGCGGCATACCGATAAGGTTAATGAGTTCACGCGATACATTGGAAGGTCGATCTATCCAGATTATGGTTGAAGATTGGTATTTCGGCTTCAATAGATAGGAACTGCCGCAAGCCATACCGGTGACTATTATGAGCGGTAGTATCAACAACCATTTCCGCGCGCGGACAACAGTCATTATTTCCTTAAGATCAATAGTTCTTTCCTTCGACACTGTCTCCACAAGGTTCTTCTCGCAGTTAGGTTTTATCCTTACAGTCGGTCGTTTATCAGAATTACCGATGATACTATACCAACTAAGGTAGCTGCCGTCCCCAAATTGAAACCAAGAAAACCATGGCCTTTCTCCGGAACAACAAAAGTATCTTCTTTGCGCATTACATACCTGGCCAGCGCCCCGGTTTCAGAATATTTTTTAAGATTGAATTGCATAGCTTGGGCATAGTAGCCATCCTTAGTGATAACCTTCACTTTCTTCAGGTCGGCATTATTCGTGGGACCGCCCGCTAACGCCAAGGCCTCAAGAATGTCTGTATTCTCCTCAAACTGAATTGGACCCGGACTATTTACGGCACCTATTATGTAAATCAAATTCTTTCTTTTAACCTGTTGTGCCAGTTCGCCTGAAGGCAGACCTACTGGAGTCCTGGGAATCTCAATGGTATCCTGCCGCCCTATCTTCGGTAACCGGTTCAGTTGACCACTGGCTATTGCCTCCGCCACATTAACTACTTCAACCTTGCCGGCCTCGTCTCCACCCCTGATTATGGTAACCCGGCTGAGATCCCCGATTTCTGTGATCCCTCCAGCTTCATTAATTACAGTCCATAAGTCAGGGATTCTTTCAAACGTTTTTTTGCCCGGGTCATTTACTTGACCGGAGACAAACACGTACTGGTAGTTATACTCTATCACCCTGACCACGGCTTGAGAGACCTTCTTGTTCAGACGGGAGATTTGCCGAACGATGTCAGTTTCCAACTGAGAGGTTGTTTTGTCGGCGGCTTGCATCTGTCCGACAATATCAAGGGCTATTTTCCCGTCCTGACCGACACGAACGACCGAGTTCAGACTGGGATCCTGCCAAAACTTGATCTCCAACACATCCTCCGGTCCTATATTGTACTCTTGGGCAAAACAACAGCTAACCGCGACCATCACCGCCGCGACCGTCAGCGTATAGCGTGTTGTTAGCCGGCCATAATACTTGTTCATATCTAAGTCTCTTTCCCGAAAGGGCTTATAATAAAATCGGCAACTTTCCAGATTTCATTTATAACCAATATAGGAATAGTTGTAACGCCTGTAAAGACAAAAACGCTGCCGGTTTAAAAACATAGATCAAACTAATCTAATTGGTTGGAGAGTACAAAAGGGAGGTGTTGCGTCCGGCATCCTTGGCCTTTAACAAGGCCATGTCAGCGGCATGGATAAGCTGCTTAGGATCATCAGCGTGATCAGGGAACACTGCGCCTCCCTGCGATATGGTGCATCGGACGCGATCGGGCACACCGTCAATAGCGAATTCCCAGCCGGCAACCTCCCCCTTCAGCCGCTCCATGAACTTGACGCAAGTCGTGACATCCGACTCGGGCATGATAATACAGAACTCATCGCCCCCATAACGGGCCACGATATCTATTGCCCGAGTGGTTTTCCTCAGTATCTGTCCAACCTGTCTCAAAATTTCATCACCGGCTAAATGGCCGTACTTATCGTTAGTTGTCTTTAAGGCGTCCACATCAAAGAAAATCAACGCCAGCTTCCGGCTGTATCGTTTGGCCCGGCTAATTTCCTCTTCGAGCCGTTTTGAGAAGTAACGCTGGTTGGCCAGACTCGTCAGGTTATCGGTGTTTGACATCTCCTCCAGGCGTTCATATGATTCAGCATTGTCGATTAAATGTGAGATGTGTGGTTTTAAAACTTGAAGCTGCTTGTTAATTACCGACAATGCTTCCCCGCTGAAAGCCAACACCCCGGCTCGCTCGTAGGATAACGGCAAAGCCGTCACAAACTTCAACCCCTTATCTTTTAAGTCTCTTGCCCAATTCGTCAACCGCCTGTCTCTTTTGGCTAGTTCATCGATCTCCAATGAACTTCCGACGGCAACCAACTTCAAGATCGCATGAAAAGCTTCCGGATTGGGCGCCTCAAGGGCACGGTTCACGCCCTCCTGAAAGATCAGCGGTGATTTCTCATGGCGCCTATCCTGATACAGGTAGGCAACCCGACTGATCCCGAGATCCTTCTTGAGGGAACCTATCAACTTGGAGACAATCGTCTCCGAGTTGTGGTGTCGCACAAGTTTCAGAATATTGGTTTGGAGGCGCTGACTTACCCTGGCTTCCTTGCGACTTAAAGTCTTGACGTCATCCAATTGCTTCAGGAGAGACTCGTAACGAGACTCATGCCATTTGATATGATAAGCAGCCGACAACGACTGAGCCAGCCCGGCGATAAGCAGATTAAATGACGGCGAGTTAGTTTCGATTGTGCTGCGGATAAAGTACAGACCGTAAAGATTGTCGCGCCAGAAAATTGGGAAGTAGAGGTCAACATGCAATTCGTTAAGGCGTCGGTAGAATTGGCTCGGCAAGAGATCCTTCAACTGTTCGAATCTTCGCGGCAAAAAATCCGCTTTCAGCTGTTGAGCAAGTTGCCAACGATAATCAAGGCTAAAGTCGCACCGGTCGAAACCCCGGAGTCCATAAAAGAAGTTGAGCTCCAAAAAGTGACGCTTCTTTCTCAAGAAGATAATCACTTCACACCCGAACGATTTCTTCAATAGTTCAGAAACCTTACTGGCCACACTCTGGATGGTTCCATCCAAGCTGTTCGTCCTGAGAAAGTTCGAGAACTCGGACAGATTCATATGCCGAATGGCTGTCGTCTGCTTTTTCTCCTTTCTTATTCTTGCGATAAGGATACAAGCCAGGATGACAACCAGAATCCCCAGCAATACTATGAGGGCTGTTTCAGTTTCCACACTAAGCTCCAGAAGCAATATAGACTATGCTGAGAAGGTGTCAACCAAAATCCGACTACCAACGCGCCCGGATATTTTTTTAAGAAGGATTGTTGCCAAAGTTCTTTATAGGGAAGCAAACTCGCTGGTTAGTAGCAAACAAGAAAAGCAGTCACTCGATTATATAATCTATTGTATTTATAACGTGCTGAGTGTACGTTAACAGTTGAATGACTTCGTCGGTACCATCATCGTAGACAACACCATCTGATCCACACAGATCTAATCGGTATGGCCACAGGATACCCCTGCATATATAACTTTAAGGGGTTGAGCTATAGTTCCTTATCTTGACTTAATACTGGGTGTCAGTGGAGCGAAATATCTTGCTAAATATGACATTAAGCACTATATTAAAAAATACTAAGGGTTTTAATAGGTGTCAATTATACACCACTATTGGATATATAGGTAATACAAATCTTAAACAACAAAAGGAGTAACACCATGAAACACATGGGCCTGTCTCTCTTTTTTACGATTTTTTCAGTGTTAACACTAGTGTCGCACGCTGTTGCTGAAGTGCCCCAGATGATTAGTGTCCAGGGGAAATTGACCGATTCGTTGGGCAATGGGGTCACTGATGGCAACTATCAGATTACGTTCTCAATCTATAACGCTGCTGTTGGCGGTTCCGTATTATGGAGTAGCGGTATACAAACCGTGCCAGTGGCCAGAGGGCTGTTCACCTACCAACTTGGTTCAGCGGTGCAATTACCGGATGACCTTTTTGCGACAGATACAGTCCGTTATTTAGGTGTTACGGTTGGGACTGATCCGGAGATTATACCTCGTACGAGGCTGACGTCAGGTTCGTATGTCTATTATGCTTTACGAGCTGATACCGCCGCCTACGCCTTTTCAAGCCCAGGTGGAGGTGGTGGGTGGACTGACGACGGCACGGTTGTCCGTCTTATGACCACGAGCGATTCTGTCGGCATAGGGACGACATCCCCTGCATGTAAGCTGGACGTCAACGGGGATGTTAATGCTTACTCCGTATACCGTATCGGCGGTGAAACCGTGTTGCGTGTCGATAATGAAGCAATCGCCTTAGGGGAACATACTGGATCGACTTTCCTGCCTGACCTTGCGACGTTTCTCGGATATTATGCCGGAAACAGCGGTGGCGCTTGGGAGTGTACGTTCGTTGGTCATCAGGCTGGATATTCGAGTACAGATGAGTGCAATACTTTTATCGGGGCTTCGGCGGGCAAAAACAATATTGATGGTTATAACAATGTATTTGTTGGCGCCCATGCTGGGGCTAGCGCCACCGGGTGCAGCAATGTTTTCCTCGGTTATTACGCGGGTTGGGAAGAGACCGGCAACGATAAGTTGATCATCGCCAACTCCCCCTACGTTACTATCCCACTGATCTGGGGTGACTTCGTAAGCGGCAGAGTGGCTCTGGGAACAACTTCACCGTTCGCAAAATTCACAGTCATGGGTGAGGGCACCGGTATTCATGCGGAAGTAGGTGGGTCCTTCGGCGGTAACGCTGTTCTCGGCAAAGCGAACGCACCGTCAGGCACTGGGATTAAAGGTATAAGTATGGGTGAGGATGGAAAAGGGGTCTATGGTAAGGCCGAAGGCCTGCATGGGTTCGGTGTTTACGGAGAGGCAACCCAGGCTGGAGTTGGTGTCTATGGCGACGGTAGCAGCGTTCGGGGTGTCGGCGTAAAGGGTGTCTCCGAACTTGGTAAGGGGGCTGGCGTTCTCGGTACGGCAGCTGGTGATAACGGCTGTGGGGTGCATGGCACAGTTGATGGGACCGATGGATATGGCGTCCGCGCGGAAGCATTGGGCACATCCGATATTGCCCTATACGTCAAAGCACGGAATTCCGCGACCAAGGCAATTCTTGCTGAAGCCGAGAATTCCGGCGGCGTTGCCATCGAAGCCCATGGCGGACCGGGTGGGCTGGCCGCCAAGCTGTACGGCAACGTGAATATCTACAGCAATGACGACGAGAGCTTGATTATGCAACTCGGGGAGGGGTTGGATTATGCTGAGGGCTTCGATATTTCCGGTCCCATAGAAATCGAATCGGGAACAGTAGTGAGCATCGACCCTGAACATCCCGGCGAGTTGATGGTTTGCTCCTCACCTTATGATACCAAGGTCGCTGGCATCGTCGCCGGCGCCAATGGCCTCGGTTCGGGTGTTCGGCTTGGCGCGGATGGCTATGATTTGGATGTAGCGCTGGCCGGTCGAGTATATTGTAATGTTGACGCTACCGTTGAGGCAATCGAACCTGGAGACCTGTTAACTACTTCGGTCATACCTGGTCATGCGATGAAAGCGACGGAATATAGTCGCGCCCAAGGAGCAATCCTGGGCAAGGCGATGCAAAAACTGGAAAAGGGTGAGAAGGGGCGAATTCTTGTCCTGGTTACTTTACAGTAGGTGGAGGGAAAAACCATGATTAAAAAATTATTTCTCCTGTGCTCTACCTGTTGGGTGATAATCTTCGGTCTCTCCCCTGCCCAGGCACAGTTGGCAACGGCAGAAAAAGCACGAGTTGTCGCCGGGAACTGGGTTGAAACAATTATTGAAATCAAAGGGGGGTGGGGTAATTCAGAAACTGCTCAGATCACCGAAGTTACTGAATTCAAACGCGGCAATCGAGTGCTTGGCTATTACTGCCCCGTTGAACCGAGTGGGCATATCATCGTTTCACTGCTCGAGGGTCTGGCGCCGGTCAAGGCATTCTCCGAATTTTCCACATTGGATCCGAATTCGGATGAGGGGCCCGCGGATTTACTCAAGTTAAAGATGGAAAGTATATTGGATGAGATCGAACGACAGATTGGACCACTGTCCACCGTGCGGGAAGCCGATCTGGATCGAGTACTCGCATTGAACCATAGGACGGTATGGCAACAACTGGAAGTCGGTACATTGCCGGTACAGCAGGAATTCAAGCCTCGTGGGACAACAGTTGACTACCAGGAAGGACAGATTCTCCTCACCTCGCGGTGGCACCAAGGTTCCCCTTTTAATCTCCAGTGTCCTGCGTCGCCGCCTGAGTATGGTTGTCCCAACGATCACTGCCTGGTTGGTTGTGTAGCCACGGCGGGAGCGCAGATCATGCGCTACTGGTCCTGGCCGCCGGGGCGGGATTGGGTGAACATGCCAGACGAAATGTTGATTGATCCGACTGGGGGGGAAATTAATGCAGTGGCCGAGTTGTGTTGGGCAATTGGTGATGCCGTTGGTATGACCTGGTGCAGCGACGGAGCATGTAAATCGTCGGCGCTCACAGTGGACATGGAAAATGTCTACCAGGGATGGGCGTATGATGCCAATTGCGCGGTCGCCTGGCGATACGAATGGGATTGGGATGAATGGTACCAGATTATCAAAGATAACTTGAACCAAAACCGCCCGATTCAATACCGCATCAAAAAGCACTCGATTGTCTGCGATGGTTGGTGGCAATTACCCTCTCCGATGTACCATATGAATTACGGTTGGGCCAATGATTATGATGATTGGTACGTGGTCGATAATCTGTATCAAGTTGGTGGTGGTACCATAGCTGATGAGTATATAGTCCATAATATTTACCCGTATGGCAGTCTTGGACCATCAATCAGTGGCACGATTCCGGCAAATCCAGACTACCCTCACCGGTACGTCGACCGAGACTGTAGTGCGTCATCTGCGCATTTCCATGCCGGACAGCTGATTCACTTTCTGCCGCGTCTGGCATTGACCTGCACCGGCGGGTATTGCCGGTTCGACGGCACGCCAGCTCACCATACGCGCCTTTACACTGCGGATTATGGACGCGGTATTCTCATTGAGGACGGCAGCGTTGTTATGCACCAAGATGGTGGTATTAAGTTCAGATTGCAACGAACGGATTGATCCCAGTTAATCAGTGAGATCCGGCATTAGAAAAGAGTCTCTGTGTTTTCAAATCTTGGATGTAGGTCAGGAACCTTGTGCATCTGATGTAGAAACTAGGACAGAACGGAGGTTTATATGTTAAACATCAAACATTTGGTCTTAATTTGCGTGCCGGCACTATTCATGCTGGTATTGCACGCAGCGGCTGAAGTGCCCCAGATGATTAGTGTCCAGGGGAAATTGACCGATTCGTTGGGCAATGGGGTCACTGATGGCAACTATCAGATTACGTTCTCAATCTATAACGCTGCTGT
>Ga0315551_10003620_pt1 | contig 10942 bp, 10 predicted proteins | sample SalMarSW160290MG_FD_203678 | JGI IMG/M metagenome (GOLD analysis project Ga0315551, IMG submission 203678) | Salt marsh sediment microbial communities from the Plum Island Ecosystem LTER, Massachusetts, United States - Salt Marsh Sediment SW1602-90 ... | reverse complement strand
TCACAACACTGCGATATTTCAAGGACGAGTACATTCAGCATATTACGGAGAAGACTTGTCAGGCGGGTAAATGCTTCAAAAAGGAGGATGAAGATAAACCATGAGCGTGGCAACTGTTAAGCTAAAAATAGACGATGTTGAAGTTGAAGTTCCAGAGGGCACGACAATTCTGAAAGCGGCTAAAGATAACGGGATTGATATTCCAACACTCTGCAACTTGGAGGGCTTAACAAGCTACGGCGGATGCCGCATGTGCCTCGTGGAGATTAGTGGTTCACCTAAGCTCTTTCCAGCATGTACAACACCTGTTAGCCCTGGAATAGAGGTTACGACTAACTCGGACCTGCTTCACGAGTATCGCAAGATGACCGTGCAATTGCTCCTTTCCGAAAGAACGCATATCTGCTCAGTCTGCATAGCCAACGACCACTGCGAACTGCAAAGCTTAGCGAATCAACTAGGGGTTGATCACACCATGTTCGAACGCAACTGGACCAGAGAAGAGATTGATTTAACCCACGATTTCTTGGTTATCGACCGAAACAGGTGCATACTGTGCACGCGGTGCATACGGGTTTGCGACGAAATAGAGGGCGTTCACACGCTGGATTTGAAACTGCGAGGAAAAGACGCGCAAGTTATAATGGACCTCGATAATAAATGGGTCAATTCTTGCTCTTGCACCTCATGCAGAAAATGCGCAAAGGTTTGTCCAGTGGGCGCCATTTACATTGAAGGGGAGCCCGTCTCTCACACCAAGCGTAAGGATATAGCTGAATTCATCTTAGCAAGGAGAAATCGAAAATGGAGACAATAAAGAAGACCAAACTGGCGACAATTTGGCTCAGCGGCTGTTCAGGTTGCCACATGTCTTTTCTCGACCAGGATGAGTTGCTTCTGGAACTAGCTAAGAAAATTCAGCTTGTTTATAGCCCAATTGCAGATATCAAGATTTTCCCCGAAAACGTCGATGTAACTCTTGTTGAAGGTGCAGTTGCAAACGAAGAACAGTTAAGTCTTCTTAAGCAGGCAAGAGAACGAACAAAAATTCTAGTTTCGCTCGGCGACTGCGCTGTTACAGGGAACGTTACCGCCTTAAGAAACGCTTGGAGCAACAGCGACCAAGCCGTTCTCGAAAGAGCCTACATAGAAAACGCTAATGCGAACCAGCAGATTCCAACGGATGTTCCTAAACTGCTGAAGAAGGTGCATCCGCTTCACGAAATTGTTAAAGTCGACTATTTCATTCCCGGATGCCCACCAGCCGCAGACATCATAAACTACGTGCTAACCGAATTATTGGCTGGAAGAAAGCCCAACATGGAAGGCAGGTCAAAATACGGTTGAGGGATGCAAAATGACTAAAGAAATTGTGATAAATCCGATAACTCGAATTGAGGGACACGCCAAAGTAACCATCTTCCTAGAAGAGGACGAGTCCGTCAAAGAGGCGCGGTTCCAAGTTACCGACTTCAGAGGCTTCGAGAAGTTCTGCGAAGGGCGCCCATTCTACGAGATGCCCAGCATAACCGCACGATCATGCGGCATATGCTCCGTAAGCCACCTGATGGCGTCAGCAAAAGCGTGCGACGCAATAGTAGGGGTGACTCCACCGGCAACCGCAGTTATGCTGCGGCGCCTAATGCATATGGGGCAAATAATTCAATCGCACGCACTGAACTTTTTCCACCTCTCTTTTCCAGATTTGCTTCTAGGAATGGACGCTGACCCAGCAGAGAGAAACATCTTTGGGCTCATAGAGAATCAGCCTGATTTGGCGTTGCAGGGCATTAAGCTGCGGAAGTTTGGGCAAGAACTCATAGAGAAAGTAGCTGGTAGGAAAATTCATTCCAGCGACTGGATAATTCCTGGCGGCGGAAAATGGCCTCTCACAAAACAAAACGCTGATTACTTGCTTTCTAATCTGCCAGAAGCGTTAGACATTACGCTTAAAACGATCAAGGTGTTCAAGAATTGTCTTCAAGGGCTGGAGGATGAAGTGAAAAACTTCGGCAACTTCCCCACCTACTATTTGGGTTTGGTGACGACGAAAGGCGGGCTAGAACACTACGACGGCAAAATACGAATAGTCGACGCGGAAGGCAAGATTGTGGCTGACCAGCTTGACCCCGTAGCTTATCAAGAATACATTGAAGAAGCTGTTGAACCGTGGTCGTACATGAAGTTTCCATACTACAGGCCGTTAGGTTATCCTGATGGAACTTACAGGGTAGGTCCATTAGCTAGGCTTAACATAGCTTCGCATTGTGGCACGCCGTTGGCGGATGAGGAGCTTAAGGAGTTCAAGGCGCTCGGCAAGAACGGCGTAGTTCAAAACACGTTCCACTACCATTACGCGCGGCTGATCGAGGTTCTTTTCTGTCTTGAGGGCGTGAAAGAAATTCTTGAAGACCCAGAGATTCTTTCTGACCGTGTCAGTTCTAAAGCTTTCGTCAACAACGTTGAAGGGGTTGGAGTGGCTGAGGCGCCGCGGGGCACGTTGATTCACCACTATGCGGTTGACCCGCAGGGCATGATTGTGTGGGTTAACATGATTGTCGCCACGGAACACAACAACCTTGCTTATAACAAAGCGGTGACGCAGGTTGCCAAGAAGTACGTGAAGGCGAAGCAACTGCAGGAAGGCATGCTGAACAGGGTTGAAGCGGTCATACGCGCGTTTGACCCGTGCTTAAGCTGCGCAACCCACGCTGTCGGACAAATGCCCCTAGAAGTACAGCTAATTGATTCACAGGGCAAAATCATAGACCAAAAAATCCGGTAACGATCTGTTTAGAAAACGAAAGTGAACAAACATTCCCTGCTTAGTATTTGCGTTTCTTGACGAAGTTTTGAGTCCGTACTTCGTACCGATTTTATTATAATAACCATAACCATTCATATATCATATCATAATAATGATAATCAGTTTGCCTCTATGCCTACACACTCACAAGCCCCCCTTTTCTGCACCCAGCCAAACGCCATTCCTATACCATGCCTGAAAAAGTTAGGAGTACCCCCTTCATGCATATCATCTCACCTTGTCCTGCCAACTCTTGGCGTAGCACCTACACCTGCGCGTTTGGCTGGGCGTACAGATTACATGTCAATTTCTCGGGGGCATTAAATTTTAATCCAAGATAATTGCCTATAGCAGGCACAACAAAGAATCCCTAAATCAAAGGTTTCATAAAATTAAGATGCATTAGCGCGCGCCTTGATTAACAACGCTGTGTTTAATAATTCTGAAAAACAAATAAAAGAGTAACACCACAAATTATTATGGAGGTCAGGATATGACAATCTGGTTTTATGTTAAGACAAGCGAAAATCCAACATCAGTCGGGCAAATCATCTGCGACTTCAACTTCATACAGGGCGAGCACCCAGAAGACAAATACTCCTACGTAATGGAGAAAGGAAAAGGCGAAACGGAATACTGGGAAATAAGAAGCAGGTACGCTGACTGGAAAGAGATGCCTCTCGTGGCTCTGGTTTACAGGGCAGGAGACACTGTCGTTGTGTCAGAAGTGGCTGATGATCTGGCACCTAACTTCATAGATCCGCTTCTGGAGAAATACGGGTTTGAAAACGTCAAGTGGATAGTCGTCCCAAAATCTTGAACCTGAGCAGACACGAAGTCGCTAATCGACTTACGCCGTTCTTTTCAAGGAAAACCAAGCAATCGTTCTCTTCAGCCCTTTCTCAAAGCTTACTTCTGGCTTCCACCCTACGCGCGCGCAAAAACTACGTTGGCAACCAGCCAACACCAACAGGGCTATTTTATGCCCTCAAAAAACCCATCAGCCCAATCCACCCAAAAAAGAACAATATAATAAAAGGTTTCAAAAATTTAAGATATAAATTCTGTTAGGTTTCATAAGGGGCTTTTGCACATACGTTCCTCAGCCCTATAGCTGAAAGGTTAGAACGACAAAATCTATAACCCCCAAAGACTGCTGTTTAAAACTGCTTTTCCATATAGTTTCTATATAAAGGGAGCACAGTCTTTTTCGAACAGCATAACCCACAACTACAAACTTTATTTATACTTTATATAAGGGGGGTATAGTCTTTTCCGAGCACTAGTACCACACAACCCTTCGCAAAATCAAGCTCTAAGGTTATTTTACGAAAAAAGCGAGTTCTAACTAAAGAACAGGTTAGGAGAAAATCACATGTAAAAGATGGAAAAATCGTCAAAGGCGTGACTGAAACTTTATGTAGTTGATATGAGATTTGTGAATATCTATGCACGTCTGGTGCCTAGCGAAACGCTGCCAAAGTGAAAGGTGCAAAATGAAATGAGCCAAAACAAGCTGAAACTGGCCTTTTATTGGGCTGCAAGTTGCGGCGGCTGCGAAATAGCCGTTTTAGACATAAACGAGAAAATCCTTGAAGTAGTGCAAATAGCCGACATCGTGTTCTGGCCCGTAGCCATGGACATCAAATACAAAGACGTAGAAAACATGCCAGACAAATACATAGACATCACCTTCTTCAACGGAGCCATCAGAAACTCAGAACAAGAACACATGGCCAAACTTCTGCGGCAAAAGTCCAAAACGCTAGTTGCCTTCGGCTCCTGTGCCCATGAAGGCTGCATACCAGGCTTAGCAAATTTGCACGACAGCAAAGAAATCCTCGAACACCTCTATCTTAAAGAAAAATCGGTTGTGAACCCAGAAGGAGTTATACCTAAACCAAAAACCGAAGTGAAAGAAGGCATACTGGAAATTCCAGAATTCTACGACACAGTTAAAACTTTAGCGCAAACCGTTGAAGTAGACTATTATCTGCCTGGTTGTCCACCACCCGTTAAGCTCATAGCCGATGCCATAGACGCCATCGCAAAGAACGAGTTGCCACCAAAAGGTTCAGTGCTCGCACCGCTAAAATCAGTGTGCGACGAGTGCCCCAGAACAAGAGAAAACAAGAAAATCAACAAGATTTACCGAGTACACGAGAAAGCGCCTGAACCCGAAAAATGCCTGCTTGAACAGGGCATACTTTGCATGGGTCCCGCCACTCGCAGCGGCTGTGGTGCTCAATGCTTAAAAGTTGACATGCCTTGCACAGGCTGTGGCGGAGCTGCTCCAAATATGCCTGAGCTAGGCGCTGGAATGATAACTGCTTTAGCTGCCATACTTGGATATGACGAGAAAGACATGTCCCCAGAGGATGTTGAAAAATTGATGAGCCAGATAAAAGACCCTGTAGGCACGTTTTACATGTACTCTTTACCCGCTTCGATCCTCAGGAGAAAGGTGATGAAGAAATGAAAGAAATAAGCATAAATCCAATCACTCGACTTGAAGGTCACGGAAACATTTCCATATTTCTGAACGACGCAGGCGAAGTGGAAAACGCCTACCTGCAAATCCCTGAACTCAGAGGTTTCGAGAAATTCTGTGAGGGAAGACGAGCCGAACTCATGCCCCTCTTAACCACGAGAATCTGCGGAGTCTGCCCAGTAGCCCACCACTTCGCATCAGTCAAAGCCTTAGATGCTGCTTTCAACGTGGAACCACCATCAGCCGCAAAGAAACTCAGAGAACTCATGTACGAAGGCTACATAATTTACGACCACATATTGCATTTCTACTTCCTTGGTGGACCAGACTTCATAGTTGGGCCTGACGCGCCCCCAGAAAAACGCAACATTTTAGGCGTCATCGAAAAGGCAGGTTTGGACATAGGCAAAGAAGTCATCAAGCACAGAGCTTATGGACAGAATATAACCGCGATTCTCGGAGGCAAAGCAACTCATCCCGTGTGCGGCTTGCCTGGCGGAATTTCAAAGGCGTTAAGCGAAGAGAACAGGCAAGAAATCGAGAAGATGGCTGCTTCCAGCGTGGAATTCGCCAAGCTCAGCTTGAAACTTTTCCACGACATCGTACTGGGAAACAGCAAGTACGTGGACATGATCAAGAGCGACGCTTACACGATGAAAACTTACTACATGGGACAGGTGGACAACAATAACAAAGTTAATTTCTACGACGGAAAAATCAGAGTAACCGACCCCAACGGCAATGAATTCTTAAAGTTCGAACCTAAAGACTACCTAACGCACATCGGCGAGCACGTGGAATCATGGACATACTCAAAGTTTCCGTTCCTGAAGAAAATCGGCTGGAAAGGTCAATTTTACGGCGCAGACAACGGAGTTTACCGTGTTGGTCCACTTGGACGATTGAACGCTGCTGACGGCATGGCTACGCCGCTGGCGCAAGCTGAGTACGAAGTGATGTACAAAACCTTAGGCAGACCCGTGCACGGCACTTTGGCTTTCCACTGGGCACGATTAATTGAACTGCTTTACGCTGCTGAGCGCGCAGTTGAGTTGGCGAAAGACCCTGAAATCACGAGCACAAACATACGCAACAAGCCTGGCGAGCCTGGCGAAGGCGTGGGTGTGGTTGAGGCTGCGAGAGGAACGCTGTATCATCATTATGTGCTTGATAAAGACGCTCTCGTCAAGGATGTGAACTTGATTGTGGCTACCACCAACAATTACCCCGCAATATGCATGTCCATTCGCGACGCTGCTAAGGGCTTGATTCACGGCGGCAAAGTAGACCAAGGCGTGCTTAATATGGTGGAGATGGCTTTCAGGGCTTATGATCCGTGCTTCGCATGCGCAACGCACTATGCAGTTGGACAAATGCCGCTAACGGCGGAAATCTACAATCACAAAAGGCAACTGGTCAAGACGTTAAAACGGTAAAAATTACGTTCCCCCTCTTTTTCAAATCTGTTCGACGTAATTCATGGCACTTTTTATGCAGGCGTCCATATTCAAATATCTAAACTCTGAGAACCTTCCCACAAGGTCTATTTTTCTTCGAGTAAAATAGTTTCTTATTATTTTCATGTTTACATTGTAGTTGAGGTCATTTATCACGTAGGCGTACTCTGCTCTTCGAGTTAGGGCAAAACTTACGTCCTTTTTGTCTATGACGTTTAAATTGTGGAGGTCGGCTATGACTTGGCTTGCAATCGCTGCATCTTTCTTTTTCCAAAGCTCATCTCCAATTTTGCATGTTATTTCCGTCATCAGAGCAGATCGCCCAAACGGCGCGTTTTTTGGACTATAATTTGAAGGAAAACTCGCTCTGTACGGCAAAATTTTGAGGTCAGGTATGTAAAGCCAAGAGATATTTCCCTTCACCTTTCTTTTTAGTCCCAACATTACGGTTATGAGTGAATTGTACTCTAGGCTGTTTGCTGCCTCCTTGATTTTTAGTGGTGCATCAATCGCTTTTACAAGAATCTGAATTGGAATCGTAGAAACAATTTTTTCAAATTGCTTATCGCACTTGCCATCAGAAATTGTCCACTTTCCATCTGCCCCACTGATTTCTACAACCTTGAAGTTAGTAGTGACTGAATTTCCAATTTTCTTTTCAAGCGATTTAGTTAATGCTTGTATTCCGCCGACTTTGGGATAATAGAAGTGAAGTTGATGTAGGTATCCCTCGGTGCTTATTCCTAAGGAGGATTTAATAACGTCCTCTATTGGCGGATTGGGCACTCTCTCGACCCATTCGAGACTAATCTGTTCAAGTGGGTATTTCCAAATTTTCTCGTTATAAGGTATCAAGTATTTTGTAGCTATAGCATCGCCGAACGTGTAGCTGAACCATTCCTTAAGGTTGTTTGGCTTCCCAAGTTCTCCCCTTTCTTTCCTAACCATGTTCTGGATGAAACTATAAAGGCATTCAAAGTTCTCTTCTTTTGTCAAATCTGACAAGCCGTTTTCAAATGGATATTTCACTAAGCGCCCTTTGTACAGTATCTTTGTGTTTCTTCTGTTTCTTATCCTATTTTGCCCCAGAAGGCTAAGCATGAAATCTAAAATTTCTGTGTTTTTAGAGAAGATTACATGTGAACCGCAGTAATCAAAAGTGAAGCCGTCATGTTCAAGCGTTCTCATTAAGCCGCCGCATTCCCGTTCTCTTTCCAAAATCTCAATGTCTCTGTTTTGCTGCTTCATGAGGTAGCCGAGAGTAAGCCCCGTTAAACCTCCGCCAAGTATCGCCGTTTTCATAGAATACTCCCTGTCTGAGTTTCCACGGTAGTTATTTCTTTATTTGAATTTAAATATACTCTGAAAATTGAGTTTCGCCAAATTGTGGAGGAAGAGAACATATTGGAAAATTTTATAAGCAGTATGGAAGTGCTTTTCCCTTAGGATTATGTCCGCCAGATTTAGAATACTCGCGTTAATCCCTACACTGAACGAGGACCCGATTAAAACAGTAGAAAGTATACTCAAACAATCGGTTGAAGTCTCTAAAATCATTGTTATAGTAGGTGGAAAAGAGCTATACAAGAAGCTCATGTCGAATAGTCTTGAGCGCACTGAGTATATTTATGTGAAACCCGATTTTCGCCAACCTCTAGGAAAAAGAGTTGGCGCTGCCATTAACACCGCGCTTGCCAAAGGGAACTTCAAGGAGTATGATTACATTCTTAAAGTCGATTCCGAAATTACTCTTCCAAGAGATTTTGTTGAAGAGAACCTGCAAGAAGCACCTGATTTTGTTGGCAGCGGCGGTTTTGCGATGCTTTTCAAGACCTCTGCATTCCTGAAAGTGCTTGGCGGCAGATATCCAGAAGTCATGGCTGACGATGTTTACCTAGCCCTATATTTTCTTTACAAAGGCTGCACTGTAAAGCGGTGGAGACGCGCTCCTGATATTGCCATACGAAAAAAAGGGCATCACTCTTACCGGCATCATTTTAACGCAGGCATTGAGTGGTATCGTCTCGGTTACGAGCCAGTTCACGTTCTCGACGTCCTAAAGAGCATTCTCCAAGATGCATTTAAAGGAAGCCTTGACATTGCTCGTGTTCTGCCCATTCTCGGCTACTTTTCAGCGGCTTTGAGAAGGATTGAACGCTACGAGTTTGCACCGTGGATTTTCAGGATGCAGGTCCGAAGACTAATCTACGGCGTACAATTCGAGTACTGAAAAGGCAAATTTCTTTTTCAACCGTACCGAAACTAAGCGCACAGCAAAAACAAGCTCGCTGAAACGCAGCATAGTAAAGCTTTTTCTAGCTTCGTTCTCATATTCTGTTTTAATTGGTGCTTCGAGTGGTTGACAGAAAATCCAGCATCCAAAGAGAACTGAAAAATTGGCTTGCCGACTCAGAAAGAATCGCCGTGGCAGGTGTTGGAAACCCTATACGCGCCGATGATTTTGTAGGCGTCAAAATTGTTCAGGACTTAGAAGGCAAAGTCTCAGAAAAAGTCTATCTAATCGAATGTGAGACTGTTCCAGAAAGCTTTCTTGAGCCCATCATTGAATTCAAGCCGACTCATGTGCTCTTGATTGACGCTGCTTTTCTGGGGCTAAAACCTGGAGCAGCGCGGCTTATTGATCCAGAACGGATTGCAGCTTTTCCAGCAGTTACAACACATATGTTACCGTTACGCATTTTCTGTGAATATATTACTAAAATGACGGGAGCGAAAATCGCTTTGTTACTAATTGAGCCCAAGAACAACGAGTTTGGGGAAGGCTTAACTCCAGAAGTTCAAGCCGCTGCAGAAAAAATCGCGAATATACTGCAAAAACTTTTTCTGAAACTGTTTAGAGAAAGGAATTGAAAGTTATTTCTTTTCCTTTGATTCTTGGAAGAGCTTCTTCACTGCGCTGATTCTTGCTTTCTGCGCCAACACATCGCTTGTAACTAGCGTTAAGGCTTCTTCTGGACACCACTTCACGCATTGCGGTTCACCCTCATCTTTGCACAGGTCGCAGACGTGGACGACTTTGGTGTCGGGATGCAGCATTATCGCGCCGTAGTCGCAGGCTTCGATGCACCATCCGCAGCCGTTGCACTTGTCCATGTCCACCATTATGGTGCCTGTTTCTTCAGATTGCGTCAAAGCGTCACGTGGACACGCAGCAACGCATGGTGGGTCTTCGCAGCGTCTGCAGGTAACAGCCATGTTGGTTAATTGGTTAATGCGCACTACGCGTATGCGTGATTTCAGCGGGTTGAAGGCTTTTTCCTTCGTCCAAGAGCAAATGTATTCGCAGATTTGGCACCCTACGCACTTGTCTGGGTCAGCTGAAACGAATTTTCGTTCGTGAATTTTCACCATTTTGCTTATGCCTCCTGCTTCCCTTCAACAATGCTCAATAAGTCGTCCATGCCAATTTCTTTGAGCTTCTCCGCTGTGGGAACGCCTTCCAGCGTCCAGCCGCGAGACTCGTAGTAATCATCCAAAAGCAAGTCCAGTTCCTCTTGGCTCACAAAGGCTCCTTTCGCGGGTCCCTCGTCAGGTATGGGCATGTTCATGACTTTCCACGGTAAAGTGTCGTCTTTTCTGCCTAAACCTTCCCTGATGTTGATTAGTCTGGCAATTGTGTTTATTCTCTCACCTGACTTCTTCAGCTCTTCAGGCGTCATTTCGATTCCTGTCACTAAATTGTAAAGCTTAGTCATGTCTGCCAGTTCTTTGTAGTATGTGCCCCTTGAGAATTTACAAACTATAAATGAGTCGATGAGCGCATAGGTGTCTTCCATGTCCCTGACCATTTTGCCTCTGCCCTTTTCCGCCTTTAAGCGGTCCACTTTACCTTTGACGTCAAAAGCGTAAGCGCCGTGCCTGTTGTGGTCTGCCCCTCGGAAGGAAACTGCAAAACCTAAAGCCGCGGTTTTGAGGCATCGCAGATCGTAACCCGTTACTTCCAAGCCTTTGATGTGCTGAGCGAGTTTCTCGGTGCCTTTCCCTATTTTCTTTCCCGCGATTCTCACGCCTTCAGCAAGAATGTCACCTATGCCTTCCCGCTTGCCCATCTTCTCAAGAAGTTGAATGAGTGCTTCGGAGTTGCCGAAGTTAGCCTCTATTCCGCCAAGGTCCTTTTGCGACAAGATTCCGCTTTCGTAGCAGTCCATGGCAAAAGCAACGATGACC
>Ga0315551_10003617_pt1 | contig 10948 bp, 10 predicted proteins | sample SalMarSW160290MG_FD_203678 | JGI IMG/M metagenome (GOLD analysis project Ga0315551, IMG submission 203678) | Salt marsh sediment microbial communities from the Plum Island Ecosystem LTER, Massachusetts, United States - Salt Marsh Sediment SW1602-90 ... | reverse complement strand
GCTTTCCTTTAACAATATCCTGGATGCCGACGCCGCCTGGGGAGCGGTGACCGATTTTGCCGCGCCCACGGTAGCTGTTATCAAGCACACCAATCCCTGCGGGCTGTCCAGCCATGACGATATTGCCGAAGCCTACCGGCGTGCCTTTACCGGCGATTCGGTAGCCGCCTTCGGTGGCATTGTGGCATCCAACCGGCCGGTTACGCTGGCTATGGCTCAAGAGATGAAGCCGGTCTTCTACGAGATAGTTATCGCCCCGGAATATGAAACCGAGGCGCTGAAGCTGCTCCAGCGCAAGAAGGATTTACGCATTCTGGTGGCTCAGCTGCCGCCGGGCTATGGCAGAGCGGCGGCGGGCTATCTGGATTTCCGCCGGGTTAAGGGTGGCTTCCTTGTCCAGAATTCGGATTCCGTGCCGGAGACCAGCGTCAACCTGAAAGAGGTAACCAAACGCCAGCCCACTCCCGAAGAAATCAAAGACCTGCTCTTTGCCTGGAGAGCGGTCAAGCACATTAAGTCCAATGCTATTGTGCTGACCAAGGATAAAACTCTTCTGGGGATGGGTGCCGGCCAGCCCAGCCGCATTATCAGCGCCCAGATAGCTATTGAAAAGGCCGGGGATAAGGTCGCCGGCAGTGTTCTGGCTTCGGACGCCATGTTCCCCTTCCCCGATGTCGTCGAGGCGGCTGCCAAGGCGGGGGCAACAGCTATTATCCAGCCCGGCGGCTCGATAAGGGACGAAGAATCAATCAAAGCGGCTGACAAGCATAATATAGCCATGGTGTTTACCGGCGAAAGGCACTTCAGGCATTAGACCGGGGGTTTAAGTTGCTGATAATTTCTAGACAGCAGGTGGAAAATCTGATAGATAAGCTGGCCGACCCGGCCAGGTTCGACGAGTCTCGCGCTGAGCTGGAGAAGATGCTGGAGATAAAATCGGCTTTGCTGTCGCGGGCCGCTGATGGCATTCAGCCCTGTTGCGGCACTTTTTGCGAAATCAGAACCTGCCTTGACTCGGAGGTTCAGGTTCTGCAAGAGGCGCTTGATGCCCTGAACAAAAAAGACATTGATAAGACATCAGCACTGCTCAGAGACTATATAAAATATATGGAACTACTGGAGTAGTAATCGGGCCAGGAGGTGAGGCGGTGATGGCTAACGCGGTTTTAGTGATAGACATGGTCAGGGGTTTTATGGAGGAGGGCAACCCCCTGTTTTGCGGGGCGAGAGCCCGGCGCATAATCCCCGCGGTTCAGCGTCTGCTGGAGGGGGAGATTAGCCGCGGCGCCAAGGTGTTCTTTGTCTGTGACCATCATGCCCCTGATGACGACGAGTTCAGCATGTTCCCTCCCCACTGCATTGAGGGCACCGCCGAAACCGAGGTCATACCCGAACTGGCTGATTATAAGGGTGATGTCATACCCAAGAAGCGTTTCAGCGCATTTTTCGATACCCCCGTTGACGAGAAGCTTAAGAAGCTCAAGCCGGAGAAGCTCATTGTCTGCGGAGTTTGCACCGATATCTGCGTTTGCCATACCGTTTCCGATGCCCGCAGCCGCAACTATAAAGTAGAGGTGCCGGTTGACTGTGTTGCCTCCTTCGATGAGGCGGCGCACCACTTTGCCCTGGGGCACATGGAAGGGGTACTGGGGGCTAAGTTGACCAACCTGGTGACCAGCCGGGCTAAACCGGCTGAATTTGAACCTTCTCAAGATGTCCTCTCCGGTGAGACGGCTGATATCTATTTCGCCCGTACTGTGGAGATATTAAAACTTGAGGGAATTAACCCGGTGGCGACCATGGAGTTCTTCGCCGGCAGGACCGGGGTGCTCTGTGGCATGGGCGAGGTCAAGGCTCTGCTGGCCCGGGTTCTGCCCAAAGGTAAAAGTGAGGTGTGGGCTCTGGCTGACGGCGATAACATCAAGCCGAAGGAAGTGGTGCTGCGGGTCACCGCTCCCTATCAGAGCTACGGTCTCTATGAGACGGCTATAGACGGCATTTTGGCAAACTGTAGCGGCTGGGCAACAGCTGCCCGTGAGTGTGTGGAAGCCGCCCGGGGGATACCCGTCGTCAGCTTCGGCGCTCGCCATGTTTACCCGGCCATAGCCGGGATAATGGATTACTCGGCTATTGTCGGCGGTTGCGCCGGCTGTTCCAGTGTGGCTGGGGCTAAGCTGGCGGGCATCGAGCCTTCCGGGACTATACCCCACGCCCTGATTTTAGTCATCGGGGATACGGTTAAGGCCACCCTTGCCTTTGATAAGCATATGCCGACAAGTATTCCCCGCGTTTCCCTGGTTGATACCTTCAAAGATGAGGCCGAGGAGTCGGTGCTGGTGGCTAAAGCCCTGGGCAATAAGCTGGAAAGCGTGCGTCTTGATACCCCGGCGGAGCGGGGCCGGGTTACCCCGGCTCTGGTCAGGGAGGTCAGGTCCCGGCTGGACCAGGCCGGCTTTAAACAGGTCAAGATTTTCGTCAGCGGGGGATTAAGCGTGGATAGAATCAGGCAATTTCTCGAGGCGGGAGCGCCGGTTGACGGTTTTGGCGTTGGCAGCTATATCACCGGGGCTAAGCCGCTGGATATTACCGCCGACCTCCACGAGATAGACGGCAAGCCCATAGCCAAGCGGGGCCGGATTCCGGGCATCACCCCCAACCCCAGGCTCAAGCGGATAATTTGAGCTGATTGTTAAAGGAGGGAACCATGCTGGATTTAATGGTCAACTTTTTCCTCTCCGGGTTTGTCTACCCCGGTCTACTGTGGAACCAGGTGCTTTTAAGCATCGGTCTGGCTTTTGTCTTTGGCGCCGTCTGGTTTACTTCTTACTGGACGCCCATCCTTAAGAAGCCCTGGGCGTGGGCGGTCTTAGCCGGTAGCGCCTTTTTAGCCTGGACGGCGGTTGCCTTTATTCAGATTCCCCTACAGCAACTGTCCGGTAACTTTTTAGTTGACTGGCTTGGCGGTGATACCTACCTGAGCCTGGTTCTGCTGGTGGCAGTCCCGGGGATACTCCTCACCGGGCTGGTTCAGGAAGGGGCAAAGCTGGTGCCGGTAGTCGTCTGGTGGTGGCGTAAGGGCAGGAGGATTGACCCCAAGCTCGGGCTGGCTCTCGGGGCTGTTGCCGGGCTGGGACTGGGTCTTTTTGAGGCGGTGTGGGTTCATAATACCGTCTTTATTTCAGGCTGGGGCTGGGAGGTGGTGCAAAGCGGCGGGGTGACGGAACTGGCCGTGTTTTGGGAAAGGTTCTTCACGCTAGCCGCTCATATAGCCTTTTCGGCGCTGGCTGGCTGGGGTCTGGCTAAAGGCTGGGGATGGCAGTTCTACCTGGTAGCCGCGGTCCTGCACGCCTTCTTGAATTACAGCGCTGTTCTGCTGTATACGGGCCGTTTTACCATGGCTGCTCTGGAAATTCAGACGGCGGTGATAGCGGTGGTGGTAACCGCCGCGGCTCTCTGGCTTCGCTGGGGAGAGCCGTCAGAGCCAGCCGTATAGGAGGAAATTATTTTCTACCTCAGGCTGAAAATCAGTAAGTAATCCGCAATAAGATACAAAGGGGGTTACAAATGAGAAGCATACTGATTATAGCCTTCACAGGGTTGATGGCTGGAGTGTTATTGTTTGCTGGTTGTGGAGTGCCTCAAGCTGAGCTTGAAGAAAGAGATTCTCAGATCGCTCAGCTTCAAGCTGAGAACAACCAGCTTAAAAATGAGAAAACTCAGCTAGCAACCGAGAAAAACGCCCTGTCGGAAGAAAAGGCAGCTCTTGAGGTACAAGCTGCTAACCTCGAAGCCCAGTTAGCCATGATTCCAAAGTTAGAGGACCCTACCTATGCGGAAGCTGTAGCCTTTATCAACGAGGACAATACTCATCAAGCAGTTCCGATGGACCACCCGCTGGCAACAATACTAGTAGCCGAGAATGCCGCCAAGCAGGGTCTTAAATGTTACTGGGTTATTGCTCGAACAGGTGGGGGTGGGTTTAACTTTGCTGCTTTTAATACAACTGACCGGGGATGGGTTTACTTCTGTAATTCCGGGACATGTGGGGATGAGGAGGTCAAGATAGAAGAAGGTGAAAAACTGTTCCACCTCAACCAATGGGGTACCGCCGGGTTCGATGACACCATTGTAAGTATTCACTATCTACCTATACCTTGATGTAAGATTATTCTAGCCCCGCTCAAAATTCAGACACAGAACCTGTTTAGTGGTCTGGCTGACTTTTACCCTGTCGTCTATACGCCAGCCGACCACCCACACGATTTGCTCTGGTGAGCAGACGATGGGTATGTGCTGGCGCCAGGCTTGAGGAATCTTGGCGTCTATCATAAACTCTCCCAGCTTCTTGGGCTGGGGCAGTCCCATCGGCTGAAACCTGTCCCCCCGCTTACGAGCCCGTACTGTCAGCTTATCGCCGGTCTTAGCCAGGTCAAGGCGGGCGGTAAAGTCATTTTTAATTAACCCCATCCCCTGTATCCCCTTCCCCTTTATGGTGGATGGCTCTGTGATAGTCGCCTTTACCAGCCAGCCGGGGAGCCGGGTCTGGCCGGGGATGTTCAGTTGGACCTCGCCTTCCAGCTTGGGGAAGGGGGATAAGCCGGTCATATCCGTGGTTAGTTGATATTGGTCGTATCCGGTGGCAAAGACTAGTCCTCCGGGCAGGCTGAGGCTCTTCCCCGCCGGTTTGCCCAGCGCCGCCATCATCTCCTCGATGTGCCTCATTTCAATGTCCTTAGCACTGCCCAGCAGTTTCTCCGCCCCAGTTCGGAGCAGGTATCGCTTCAGGGTGGAGGGCAATCGGTCAACCCCTTTACGGTCCAGGGTAATAACATCGCCCTCTTGGCGGGCAATTTTACCCCATAACCGGGCAGTCTCCCTGTCCAGAAAATCGATGTCATCGCCGGCAATGCGCCCCGTCCGCAAAAGGGCTTCGGCAATGCCGGGGTTGTAGCTCTGGAGCAGGGGTAAAAGCTGCTGGCGGATGCGGTTTCTCAGCGGCGACAGGGAAAGGTTAGAAGCGTCCAGCCGGGGGGAAAGCTGGTGCTGGCGGCAGTAGCCCTCCGTGTCCTCGTGGCTTACTTCTAACAAAGGTCTTATAACAATCAGGCTGCCGCTTTTCGCTGGCCACTCGGTGTAAGGCTGTAGCCCCCGCATCCCCCGGGTGCCGGCGCCCCGGATGAGGTGCATCAGGATAGTCTCGATGTGGTCGTCCCGGGTGTGCCCCACCGCCACCCGCCCGGCGCCGGTAGCCCCGGCCACCTCGGTCAGAAAATGGTATCTCACCTCGCGGGCGGCTTCTTCCGGTGACAGGCGCTCCTGCTTCTGATAACCCTTTACATCCCGCCGTTCTATGGTAGCCGGAATACCGAACTTTCGAGCTAAACCGGAAACATAGTCGGCGTCAGCCTCAGATTCGGCATCCCGCAGCTGGTGGTTAAGGTGAGCCAGGTGCAGCTTTACCTTTAGCTTTTCTTTAAGCCCGACCAGGATATGCAGCAGGCATACTGAATCCGCCCCGCCGGATACCGCCACCACCAGCTTCTCGTCGGGCGATAGCAGGTGGTGTTGCCGAATAAAATCAAAAACCCGTTGTTCTAATGGCGGCTGGCTTTCTGCCTTCATGCGTCTTATCCCTTAGCTAGTTTCCAGGATGAGTTTGGTGCGGCGGATAGAGGTGGGGTGGCTAAGTTCCAGTGCGGCCGCCACCTGCTCCGGTCTACCCGAGCCGCCGCTGTCACAGCGCAGTTTCATGCCGATGGTGCAGTAACCGCGGTGCCAGTTAACGAGCCACAGGTCATCAATCAGAGCCCTCAGGTCGTAGTTGCGGGTGCCGGTATCACGCTGGTGGTGCCAGGGCAGTTCCTTAAGCGCCAGCAGGGAATCCAGCGCCGCCTTTACCGCCGTCTGGTCCTTGTCCGTTTCCGCTTCGACCTCATATTCGGCGTGGCTTACCTGAGACTGCAGTGAGGGCAGGGTCGGGGCTACCATATTTACCTGCGATATTTCTATGCCGGGCGGTAGCTGCTGGCTTACGGCGGTGGTGAAGGAATGCGGGGAAACCCATTTATCGCAGAAGACGTCCATGAGCTCGCTCTGGCTGGTCACCCCCACGGCCAGGGGGGCGGCTAGCGATATACGGGGGTGAGGGCTAAATCCTTCGGTATAGGCCAGGGGTATGTCGGCTCGGTGCAGGGCTCTCTGCCACAGGCGCATTATATCCAGGTGGGAAATGAATTTTAGCTCTTCTCCTCGGCTGAATCTAATCCGAATTCTCTGCATGCTTTTCCTTGATAAGGCGTATCTTTTCGATTTTCATTCCCCGCATCTCGGTGATAACAATCTTGAAGTTCTTGTACTTCAGCTGTTCACCTTGTTTGGGTATGTGCCCTAGGAGGTCAAGGACAAAGCCGGCTACAGTTTCGTAGTCGTCGCCTTCGGGTATATTCAATTTCATCTCGTCGTTGGCTTCCTCAACCCGCATGCCGCCGTCAACGTCGAAGGTATACTCGTTAATGGTCTCGTAATCTTTTTCTATCGCCGCCAGCTCGTCACCCACCGGACCGACTATTTCCTCCATCAGTCCGCTTAAGGAAACGATGCCGGCGGTGCCGCCGAACTCGTCAATTACCACCGTTATCCGGAAGTTCTTATCTCTCATCTCGGCAAAGAGCTCGCTGACCCGCTTGGTCTCGGGGGTAAAGTAAGCCGGACGAATCAGGTCATCAATGGTATCCTCTTCATTGAACGCGCCCTTGGCTTGAGCCATGAGTATGTCCTTTACCGCCAGGATGCCGACTACATTATCTATATTCTCCTCATATATCGGAAAGCGGGATAGCGGGTTTTGGGCGTAAAGGTTCAGAAAATCGGCCAGTTTGGTGCCCTTGGTTACCCATATCACTTCGGTGCGCGGTACCATGACCTCCCTGACCGGGCGGTTACCGAACTCAAACACCTTGTGCAGCATCTCCGCCTCTTCTTCCTCCACCGTCCCCTCTTTATGCCCCATGGATATCATGGTGCGGATTTCATCTTCGCTGGCAAGTGATTGGGAAACCGGTGCCCCGCCCAGCATTCGGCTGAAGCCCGTGGCAATCCAGCTCAGCACCACCACAAAGGGGGTGAGTATCCAGGACAGTGCCCTTATCGGACGGGCATAGAAGAGGGCCATACCCTCGGCATGGCGGGTGGCTATTGTCTTGGGGGTGGTCTCACAGAATATCAAGAGGATGACAGTTACGGCGATGGTAGAGATGAGGACACCCTCATTTGGCCAGAATTTAATGGCTAGGGCGGTGGCCAGAGCCGCCGCCGCCGTGTTGACAAAGTTATTACCCAGCAGAATGGTGGACAGAAGCTTTTCCGGTTTTCCCACCATTCTGGATACCAGCTTGGCTCCTCTCGTCTTTTTATCGACCAGGTTCTGGACTCTTACCTTCTGCAGCGAAATAAAGGCGGTTTCCGAGCTGGAGAAGAAGGCTGATAACAGCAGGCAGACTACAAACAGTACCACGTACAGTGTATCAAGACCGGACATATATTATCTCACCCCGCTATCGGTTTCCGTAAACCTTAAATAGTTCCTTTTTCGTCATAATATCATTGGTCGGTAGGTGTGTCAAAAGGAATAAAATTATTCTACTCGTAGCTTCTATGCTATAATTGCGTGGTATGAAAATCCTGGGTATCGAAACCTCCTGTGATGAGACGGCGGCGGCGGTGGTCGAAGACGGCACCGGAATACTTTCCAACCAGATTGCTTCTCAGGTGGAAATCCATGCCCGCTATGGCGGGATTGTCCCCGAGGTAGCCTCCCGCCAGCACCTGCTATCGGTTATTCCGGTTATAGAGCGGGCAATGACCGAAGCCGGGGTTAGCTGGGAAGACCTGTCCGCCATTGCCGTCACCGTGGGACCGGGCCTGGCCGGCTCACTGCTGGTGGGGGTAAACGTGGCTAAAGCCATCGCTCTATCCCGGGGCCTGCCCCTTATCGGGGTTAACCACCTGGAAGCTCATATCTACGCTAACTGGCTGGGGGAAAACAGCATTGATTTCCCGGTGGTCTGCCTGATTGTTTCCGGGGGGCACAGCGACCTGGTGTTGATGAAGGGGCACGGCGATTATGTGGTTTTGGGGCGCACCAGGGATGATGCCGCCGGTGAAGCCTTTGATAAAGCCGCCCGGATACTGGGTCTGGGTTATCCCGGCGGCCCGGCTATTGAAGAGGCGTCCCGGCAGGGCACGGCCTCTATCAAGCTGCCCCGCGCCTGGCTTAAAGGAAGCCACGATTTTAGCTTCAGTGGGGTTAAGACGGCGTTACTACGCCTGGTGGAAGCGGGTAAGGTATCGTCGGTGGCTGATGCCGCCGCCAGCTTCCAGGCGGCGGTGGTTGAGGTTCTGGTGACCAAGACGGTGGCTGTTGCCAGGGAACGGCGGGCAAAGAAGGTGTTACTCTCCGGTGGGGTGGCGTCAAACAGCGTGCTTCGGGAGCAACTGGTAAAGCATTCGCCATTCCCCGTGCTGGTTCCCCCGCCCATACTGTGCACCGATAACGCCGCCATGATTGCCGCCTGTGGCTACTACCGCTTGCAGGCAGGCAGGACTGACGGCTTGGACTTGGATGTATTCCCCAGCCTTAAGCTGGATTGAAAGAGGACGTTTAACCGAGATAAAGGGCAATTTAGTATCCTTTAACTCATTTAGATGACTCTTAACAGCCCTGAAAGGCTTTTTACTGAGTTGTACTTTTAGCCCAAGTAGGTTATTATAAAGCGTTAGCACTCTCCCCCCGAGAGTGCTAAAATGAGAGTAGCAATTGAATTAGAGGAAGGAGGATTAGAATGGCGGTTAAATTACAACCGTTGGGCGACCGCATAGTGGTTAAGCCCATTGAAAGGGAAGAGGTGACCAAGGGAGGGATTGTACTCCCCGATACTGTCAAGGAGAAACCCCAGGAGGGGAAGGTACTGGCAGCCGGTCCCGGCCGTTTGTCTGAGGATGGCAAGCGGATAGCTATGGATGTTAAGGTGGGCGATGTGGTGCTCTACGTCAAGTATGGCGGCACCGAGGTTAAGATTGACGGCGAGGAGCTGATGATTCTGCGTGAGAGTGACATCTTAGCCAAGAGAGTTAGCAAGAAGTAAGGAGGAATTATGGGAAAACAGATAATATTCGATGAAGAAGTAAGGCACGCCATAAAGAAGGGGATAGACACCCTGGCTGATGCCGTTAAGGTGACACTGGGTCCCAAGGGGCATTGTGTGGCGCTGGACAAGAAATGGGGGGCTCCGTCGGTAATTGATGACGGGGTTACCATTGCCAAAGATATTGACCTTCCCGACCCCTTTGAGAACATGGGTGTTCAGCTGGTCAAGGAAGCGGCCACCAAGACCAACGATGCCTGCGGCGATGGCACCACCACCTCTACTGTCTTGGCTCACGCTATCATCACTGAAGGATTTAAGAACGTGGCGGCTGGGGCTGATCCCATAGCACTTAAAAAGGGAATTGAGAAGGCAACCCAGGCTATTGTTGCTGAGCTAAAGAGGGTCTCGGTTGAGGTTAAGGGCAAGGAGCAGATTGCGCAGGTAGGCACCATCACTGCCAAGGATAAGGATATTGGCGAACTGATTGCCGAGGTGATGGAAAAGGTAGGTAAGGACGGAGTTATCACCGTTGAGGAATCCAAGGGGATAAAGTATGAGACCGAGTATGTGGAAGGCATGCAGTTTGACCGCGGTTACATCAGCCCCTATTTCATCACCAACGCTGAAAAGATGGAGACGGAGATAGAGGACCCCTATATCCTCATCACCGACAAGAAAATATCGGCAATATCCGACCTGCTGCCGGCTCTGGAAAAGATATTGCAGGTGTCCAAGAACCTGCTGATTCTCGCCGAGGACATAGAAGGCGAAGCCCTGGCTACCCTGGTGGTAAACAAGCTGCGGGGCACGCTTAATATTCTGGCGATTAAGGCTCCCGGCTTTGGCGATAGGCGCAAGGCGATGCTGGAGGATATAGCTATCCTCACTGGCGGCAAGGTAATCTCGGAGGAAGTCGGGCGCAAGCTGGAGTCGGTTACTGTAGAAGATTTAGGCCGGGCCCGCCGGGTAACTTCGGACAAGGACAACACCACTATCGTTGAAGGTAAAGGCTCGGAGGAGGATATCACAGCCAGAATCAAGCAGATTAAGGCCCAGATAGAGGAGACCACCTCCGACTTCGACCGTGAGAAGCTGCAGGAGAGGCAGGCTAAACTGGTCGGTGGTGTCGGCGTAATCAAGGTTGGAGCGGCTACCGAGGTTGAGCTTAAAGAGAGAAAGCACCGGGTTGAGGACGCCCTGTCAGCCACCCGGGCGGCGGTAGAAGAGGGTATTCTACCCGGCGGCGGTGTGGCTCTGCTCAGGGCTACAGCGCTTCTAAAGAAGGTAGACGCCACCGCTGATGAACTGACTGGCGTTAATATCATTCGCAAAGCGGTGGAAGCGCCGATTCGCTGGATTGCCGAAAATGCTGGTAAGGACGGCTCGGTGATAGTTGATGCGGTGAAGAAGAGTAAGGCCGGCGTTGGCTATGATGCCGAAGCCGATGAATTTGGTGATATGGTGGAAAAGGGTATTATTGACCCGACCAAGGTGGTAAGGTCGGCCCTGGAGAATGCCGCCAGTATCGCCGTCATGGTTTTGATTACCGAGGCACTGGTGGCGGACATACCGGAGAAGGAAAAGGGGATGCCGGGCATGCCGCCGGGTGGTATGGGTGGCATGGAAGGGATGATGTAATTCGAATTCTCGAATAACATACAGGAGGACGGGAGTGGACAAGAAACCCAAGCCCAAACCCAGATAGCGTCCTAGGGTATAACAAGGCGCATAGCCGTGGTCTGAAAACCACGGCTATTTTTATAATTTTAGCAACTCCTCCAGCGGCTCATCCTCAGCCACCG
>Ga0315551_10003609_pt1 | contig 10963 bp, 13 predicted proteins | sample SalMarSW160290MG_FD_203678 | JGI IMG/M metagenome (GOLD analysis project Ga0315551, IMG submission 203678) | Salt marsh sediment microbial communities from the Plum Island Ecosystem LTER, Massachusetts, United States - Salt Marsh Sediment SW1602-90 ... | reverse complement strand
GACAACGTCCTTGAGCGGAACGGAGACTATGGTGTTTCCTTGGATGGCAACCATCTCGCCGAATCTGCCTTCATGCACTAGGTCAATCGCAGCGATTCCAAATCGGGTAGCTAGAATCCTGTCAAACGCGATCGGAGAGCCCCCGCGTTGAAGATGACCCAGAACCACTGCCCTGGTATCAATGTTTTCAAATCTCTTCTCTATTTCCTTTCCTATGTAGTAACCCACGCCGCCAAGTCTGGCGTGTCCAAACTCGTCTACCCCGCTGCTATAAACGATCTCTTGGCCCCCCTTTGGTTTGGCGCCTTCGGCGACGACGACCAAACTGAAATTTCTTCCGCGTTCTTGCCTCCGCCTGATGTATTCGCAGACTTCTTCGATGTCGAAGGGTTTCTCGGGGATTAGGATGGCATCTGCCCCTCCGGCAATGCCGGTCTCCAAGGCGATCCAGCCGGTGTGTCTACCCATGACTTCAAGGATCATCACCCTGTGATGCGCTTCTGCCGTTGTCTGAAGTCTGTCAAGGGCTTCGCAAGCAATTGCAACCGCCGTTTGGAAACCAAGGGTATAGTCGGTGCCAACTAGGTCGTTGTCGATTGTTTTGGGGACTCCGACTATGGGGAGCCCCATTTCGTAGAGTTTGTAGGCTACGCCAAGCGTGTCCTCTCCGCCTATTGCGATGACCGCTTCAACGCCGTGCTCGGAAACGTTTTTCAGAATCTGCTTTGCTCCATCTTCGCTCTTGAACGGATTAGTCCTCGATGTGCCCAGTATTGATCCTCCTCGCGGGAGCATGCCCGTAAGATCCTTCAAGTCTAACGGGATGAATTCACCTTCGACGAGTCCTCGCCACCCGTCTTTTATACCAAAGGTCTCATAGCCGTAGTTCTGAATCGCCTTTCTAACGATAGCCCTTAATACTGCGTTTATGCCAGGCGCGTCTCCGCCGCCGGTCAGGATACCAACTTTCATCGTACCTTTTTCTCCCTTGTTACTAGCATTTCAGTACCTCACCATAATATGTAAACTGCCACTATTATAGGTAAGGAAGTCGCTGAATACTAGTGTAATTAGAGTTGAAGTAATGAGAAATAAAAGATTAAAAGAAGAATTTTGAACGTGGAGTTGGCCTATGTCAAAAGCGCGCGCTAGCGTGAGCATTGGGACTCGTACCCGTTTGGGTCTAAGTCCGGCTCGGCCCACCACTCTTTCCACGTAACGCCGCCGTGTTTTCAGTCTTTAGGCTGAACGGGTGTTTTAGAATTGAATGCTACATTTAGCTTTGGAAATTTCAACGAAATTCAGCCTATAACCTCTCTCTGGTTCTAAAGTCTTATAAATTCAAGCGTTCCAGAATGGTCTTTAGGGGAGAAAGTTTTGGTTAAAGATGAAGAAATGTTAGAGGAACTGAAGAAGATACGCGTGTTGCTTGAGCCTAAACCTGCTCCGCCGCCACCAAAGGGTTTGTGGGCTGAATTTAAGGACTTCATTGACAAATACAGGGTTATGGGACTTGCAGTTGCTTTTATCATGGGTGTTTACCTCGGCGGTCTCGTTCAGTCTCTTGTCAAAGATTTGCTTCTGCCTGCGATTGGGTTGGCTATTCCTGGTCTTGCAGACTTGGCGACTTATACGGTTCCAGTGGGGACTCAGACATTCAGTGTCGGCAGCTTCTTAGTGGCTTTGATAACTTTCGTCATCGTTGCCTTCGTGATCTTTATCCTAGTGAAGGTCACGAAGAAGTGGGGTATAGATTAAAGCAGCAACAAACATAGCTATCATCGTTTCGTCTTGCTGTGGCTCACAGAAGACAAAATGAGTAGTGGTGCTTTCCGATTTTCTGCAAGAACTTCCTCTTTTTTGTTTATGTAGGTTTTGAGGCCTAAGACGATTAGGTGTTCGATGAATGTGCTGCGTTTTTCTCTTCCGCGGATGTTTTCTAGTTCTCTGAAGAGTTTCTGGTCCATGGTTATGCTTATGTTGTGCTTCAACTTTTGTAGCCTCCGTATACTCTGTATATTTAGTATACTGAAAAGCTTTATTAGCTTTACTGAACAGAATATACTGCGAGGCACAACCATGAAAACCCTACGCATATCCGACGACGCCCACCAAAAATTGACCGCACTGCTCGGAGAAATCACTGCGCAAACCATGAAAATGCAAACCTACACCGACGCTATAGAAAATCTCTTGTCCACGTCGGTTATGTTGCCGCCGGAGTTGCTTGTGGAAATCGAGAACTTTATAGATGCAAACAAGCATTTGGGCTATACGACGCGTGAGGAGCTTATCCGTGAAGCTATAAGATTCAAGCTCGGTGCTCTAAAAGGACAGTGCGAGTACATTGAAGTTCCAAAAGAAGACTACGAGAAACTTCAGCAAGCCGTACGCGACATGGACACGGGCTTCCTAAGCGCCGACGACTTCATAGACCAACAAATACGAAGCTTGGTGGAAAAGCACGAGGCGTGGATTAAACAAAAAGAAGACTACGAAGAAAGATAAAACACCGAAACCAAACCAAGAAACAAACACCGTAAAGCTGAACGCACAATTCACTGAGGGGTTCAGTCTATATTTCCTTCCTTCCTTTTACCCAATAATCTGCGAACTATGGGCATTAGAGCTATCAATTTAAATAATTCCTGAACTCAAATTGTATTTTCGGTGTAGCAATGACAATTGATGACCACTTATTAACTGGTGAGCGGATATTAGCCTCTGCAAAGGCACCTGATGCTTATCTTTATGCAACCAATGAACGCGTTATTAGATACAAAAAAGGTTTTTTCGGTGAAAAAATAGACTGCCTCAATTATTCGCACATTACGGGTGCTTCTTTTGAAAGCTATTCATATAAGTGGCTTATCTTTTTGGGAATCGCACTGATTATTCTTGGCGCAGTTTTGTCAAACATGCAATTCATTGGAGCTATTGGTATGCCCCTTATCTTACTTGGAGTCGTGGTCATTCTTGCTGGACTTTTTATTAAACCACGCGCGTGGTATCAAATAAAAGCACTTGGTTTGAAAGAAAATGAACTTCAGTTTTGGAGAACGATAGGCGCTGAAAGCGATTCAAAAGCTTTTGCACGTTTTATCCAAGACCAAATAAGTGTGCGCGAAAAACCGTATTCTCCTCAAGCTCCGCCCCAAGTTACAAAAGAAGTAATTACCAAGGAAATAGTTATGATTGAATGCGATTATTGTGGGTCATTAATGCCTCAAACTGCACTATTCTGCCCTAACTGCGGAGCCCGAAGAAAAGCATAAGGAAGGAAGTTCAATCTATATATAAGGGGGGGGTCTTTCCGAGAGCGCTTAAGCGTCAGCTGTTATAGCGTGTCTGAAAGGCATGTTGCTTTTGTCTTAAATAATGGTTGGAACAACAGTAGAGTTGGGCGGAGCGATGTTATGAGTTTGCGTGTAAATCCCGAATACAAAAAGTTGCTGCCTAAAATGTCTGATGAAGAATTTGCTGGACTGAAAGCATCTATACAAACGGAGGGTCAGCATTACCCAATTGTCGCCAACGAAGACCTAGAAATATTAGACGGACATCACCGCTTCAAAGCTTGCGTAGAGTTGGGCATCGAGCCAGATTTTGAAGTGCGCAAATTCGAAGATAAGCTGCTTGAAAAAAAGTTTGTCATAGAAACGAATTTGCGGCGGCGCCACTTGAATAATTTTCAGCTTGTGGAGTTAGGCGTGCCTTTGTTGGAGATTGAGAAGGAATTAGCCAAAAAGAGACAAGCGGCAGGAGGAAAAATGGGACGAAACATACAGTTGGGGTTAACGCCAGATGACGCTAAGCCCGCGTTCAAGAAGAGTAAGGCAACAGCAGCAGTCGCCAAAAAAGTTGGTGTTTCAACTCGAACTTTTGAAAGGGGCAGAAAAATTTTGGAGAAGGCAAGTGAAGAGGATAAACAGAAACTGCGAGAAGGAAAAACCAGCATCTCAAAAGTTTACCGCGAACTGGTTGCGCCTGAAAGAAAAACGGAGCAAAAGGCACCTGCTGCGGCTGAAGCGTTAATCAGCGATGCACTTAGGGAGCAGAATAAACTGGAGTTGTCAGCTATTCTGAGAAAACTGCTTGAAAAAGAGCTGTTCTGCCCCGCATGCGGACATGCTATGTTTGAATGTAGCAAATGTCATAAGACGCTGCAAGATTCGTTGCAGCCTCACCGTGAGGGCAAGTCATCTTAGTGAGACTGAGTCTGTTGGGAAAAGTTGCTAAAGATTTTTAGGTGAAATTCGCAGCTAATTATGCTGGAGTGCTAGGGAGAATGAATGGTTCGTTGTCTGTTACAATTTTGCTTCTGCTGATAGGCATAGTGGTTACGTTGCTTATGGTGCTGGTTCTGCGGAAAAGGAAGAGAGAAAGGAAAACAGGAGAAACAGACTACCGAGCCTTTTTCATAATGGGCGTAGCTTTTTTGCCCACGGGGTTGGCGATGATGATTGTTTACTTTTTTGCGGAAATACCGTTTGAAATTGGTTTGCCTCTTTTCGCCTTAGGTCTAATATACCTCATTGTTGGTTTGGCTAATCGTGATAAATGGAATAAGACACAATAGGCTGGCATAACGCATTGCAGTAACTGTCAAGTATGCGAGCTCTCGGTGTTTCTTGGAAAACGTAAATAAATGTCGGCGGCGTCAAAAAATGGTCGAAGCCCCTCCTAATAGTGGCCGAGGTGAGGTATCTCGGCTCGTTTTCAGGATTTTCCCATGTCCCACGCAACCTTTCCCTTTTTTGCGAGTTAGTTCAACACAGTTAAATCTTTCATAATTTAAACGCGAAGTAGTGGCTTCTGTAAGTTGGTCTAAGATTAGCTTCGGAAATTTGATTTGAGATTTCTAACGAGCGCTTCTTTTTGCTTTATGCATGAAATACCACTTGTCAACTATTTGAAGTACCAAAACTGAAGCTTGAAAAATTACAACTGCTGCCAGAACGCTGCTCAATATTACCCAGAATAAGTGGATGTTCTGCCCCCATGTTTTCCACCAATGCCAGTTGTAAAATGAAGTCAAAATTAGCAAAGAGGCAAGCGCATATAGCCCAACGATTGCCAATTGAACTTTCACCATGAAGTTCTTACCCCTCCAAAGCGCACAAAGAAATGCTTGTGAACTAAGTATTAAAACTTAATTAATAAAGGAAGGAAACTAAAGCGCGCGCGTTCGTTTAAGGAATTTTTGAATACGTCACAGGAGAATACGATAATGGCGGAAGAATCTTCCGAAAACGAAAATAAGGTGTTTGCCATGACCTTAATGAGACCATGCAGAGGTAACCGAAACATCCAAAAGCATGGAAAAGTGGCCGAGGTGAGGTAGCTTGGCAGCCTAGAGGCCTGTGGAGCCTTTTGCCTGGGTTCAAATCCCAGCCTCGGCCCCTCCAAGCCGCTTGTCACTGTATTTTCTTAAGGTTTGCTTGGTTTGCGAGCAACACATAGATAGCATCCGGGTTCATCCGTGATGCGGATTTCCACAAAGCCCGTTTGCTTTAACAACTGTGTCATCTCAGTTTTTTCGGGCAGCGCAGCGTGTGCTACGTGCTCTGAAACTTTTTTGTGGTGCGCTTTCAGTTCTTCGCTGCTGAGGGCGTGAGCTATGACAATGTTGCCACTTGGTTTTAGAATGCTGTAGATGTTTTGTAACGCTTTTTCTTTATGGTCTACATGAGGAAACACGCCAAAACAGATGACCGCGTCAAAAGATTCTGCGAACTCCGCGTTTTCGATGTTTCCTACTTTCACTGTAACGTTTTGGATGTGCCCGTATTTTGTCGTGAACTTCTGAACCATTCTTTCTGAGAAGTCAATGGCGAATCAACAAGGCTCTTCGTAGAGAGTTCAAAGCCACTCAAATCGATGTCACCGCAGAAGCGTCAGCCGAGAATTATACCTTTCTAGCGATGCATATGAAATAATTTTCGTCATTCCTTTCGAACGTAACTTCAAGTCCGCTTTCCTTCATCATCTGTTTAAGTAGTTCCATACTGGGTAGAACATCGTTCCCGACTTCCACACCACTGTTCATATGGACCCCGTTGATCTTTTTAGCCGAATTGGAATGAGCCACTGCTAGGCACCCGCCTTTCTTTAGCGCCCTAGATAATATCTTGATGGCTAGAGGAGGGTCAACAAGATGGGGAAAACAGGAATAACACACTACTAGGTCGAAGTCCGCATCATATTTTAAATCGTAAACATCAGAGACCAAGTACGAAATCTTGGGATGCTCTTTTTCTGGATATTTCGAGCGGGCTATCTCAATCATCCTCTCCGAATAATCTACCGCGACAACACTTCCATTCACTAAATATCTCTCGTAGAATGGTATCATGATTCCAGTCCCAGTGCCAACGTCAAGTATCCTATCATCGCTATGGATCCCTAGCATCTCGATGATGTATTGCACCTTTTCGAGGTTGTGAACGGTGATCTCGTCCCATATTCCAGCTTTCTCATTGAAGAAATCCTTTTTTTTCGAGTTGCCCATTTTCGGGTTCATGCTTTTGCCTCCATTCATATGGGGATGACCATCGGTATCCCTCGCACGCTTTCTACATATGCATCGATATTGTATACCGCCTTGATGTTTTCGGGAGTGATGACCTCGTGACCTCCCGCGGCGTAAACCATTCCATCCTTCATCAGGATGAACTTGTCTGAATGACGGATGGCTAGGTTGAGGTCATGAATAATTATGATCGCGGCCATATGGTTTTTCTTGACGATGTTTCTGATTAAATGCATGATTAGGTGTTGGTTGGATAGGTCAAGACTGCTTGTAGGTTCATCGAGAAGGATGACCTTTGGTTGTTGGACCAAGACTCTTGCTATTTGCACCAATTGGTATTCCCCACCACTAATCTCGTCGACATATTTCAGTGCCAGCCCATCCAAGCCTAGTAGATGGAGCACTCTTGCTGCCAACCGTATATCCTTCTCGGTGATGTCCCATTCAAAATGCGGTTTCCTACCCAACAGTACAGAATCGAACACCGTAGTCCTAGATGTCTCGCTCCTTTGTGACACGTACCCTATGTTCTTGGCTATGTCCTTCTTGCTCATCTTATGAAGATTTAATCCCTCGATAAACACTGAACCAGCGTTTGGCGTGAGCACCTTGCCGATGCATTTGATTAGAGTGGTCTTTCCGACCCCGTTGGGTCCCAGGATGGAGACGACAGTATCCTCCTTCACGGTAAGCGACACGCCGTCTAGGACCCGCCTGCTACGGTAGGAGAAGACGATGTCATTCACTTCGAAGAACATCACTTTCGGTATCTCCTGATTAGTAGGTAGATGAAAAGGGGTCCTCCAAGCATCGAGGTGATGATGCCCACGGGTATGACCGAGGGGTAAAGGATAACTTGCCCAACTCCGTCCGCTATGATTAGGATAATAGCTCCAAGAATGATTGAAAGGGGAATGAGGTAACGGTGGTCGCTGCCTATAATCATTCGTGCGATGTGCGGTCCCAGAAGACCTATAAAAGCGATGATACCGAAGAAGGAAACGATGAACGCGGATAGAACAGAAGTCAAGATCATGCCCACGATTCTTTCGCGCTCTGTATTGACACCCAATCCTTTGGCGGTGTCCTCTCCGGCGTCTAGGGCATTATAATCCCACCTCTTGTAGAAGAAGTAAAGAGCCACGGGGAGAAACACCAAGAGAATCAGAGCGTTCCAGGACCACGTGGCTTTACCCATATCACCGAAGGTCCATGCTATAATATTGCCCAGCTGTGAATCGGTGGCTATGTATTGCATGAAGGATAGCCCCGCAGAGAACATGACACTGATGGCTACACCTGCCAGTATCATCGTCTCGGCGCTGACTCGTGTAACCTTTGTAAGGAGCAGTATAGCACCAGTCGCCAGCAGGGAGAATAAAAATGCGAAGATAGTTGTGACATAGGGATTATTGATGGAGACAATAGATGTCATGCTGCTGCCAGCACCAAGAAAGATAATGGCGAAGGAAGCACCAAAAGCTGCGGCGCTAGATATTCCTAAAGTGAAAGGTGACGCCAACGGATTACGAAGGATACACTGCATCACCACCCCTGCAACGGCCAGACCAGCACCAGCAAGCAAAGCTCCGACAATTCTGACCAAGCGGATGTTCCATATGACGCCTCCTGCTCCGTTCACATCAAAAGTAAAAATGTATCTAATAACGTCTAAGAAAGAAATGTTAATAGGTCCATTCTGGGCGGCTATAATTACACAAAGAACCAGTAGGAGCAAGCCAACGATGAGAAAGAGGCGCTTCCGTTTTACGAATCCTTTATAGGTCCTTGAGATCTGGTTGCCTTCTTCATTGTCCTCGTAAATGTCAAATGCTTCAGGTCCACCATGATCCTTGGAACCCTGATTTTCAGTCATTCTTTTCACCGCCATCAGAAAAAAGGAAGAGTGTTGTTAATATATTACAGCGTAACCGCGCTGCATCCGTTGCCGGTTTGACCAGTGGCGATGTCCGAATAGGTCATTGTGGTTCCTGGATAGAATAGCTGTATGATTTCGTTTGCTTTGTCCTCAAAGGTCCAAGAGTATAAGTCCCCATTCATTACGGATGCGACGTAGTACACGTTGACCAGTTGGTTGTCCCAATTGGTGCCGTAGCACTTGTAGACCATTGTTGAGTAGATGTTGTTGTTTTTCACTGCTGAAACATCTTCTAATCCGGTGTTCGCGTCTATGTCTTCGTTAATTGTGTCGATGCAGCCACTTACTCCTATGCTGTCTATGAATATGTAGTCTGGGTTGGCGGCGATCAGGGTTTCCAGTGTGATGGTGTATGGTTGACCGTTAGCGGCAGGCTCAATGGCGTTGGGGACATTAGAATAGTCGAAGGGTAGATAGTTGCCCGACCCTTTCAGAAATGATGCCCCGCCGTAATAGAACATGCCACAGGCATACGCGCTCTCGACGCTGGCGGTAGTAGATGCAGAAGTAATGTCACTGATCATGTTGGCGATGCCTTCATTGAGTTCAGCGGCTCTGGTCTCCTCGCCAAACAGGGTACCTAACGAGGTTATTTGGGTATAGAAATCTTCTCCAAATTCGAGGTCGGCGTTGATGACGTACACTGGGATGTTAGTTTGGTCTTGCAGGGTGTCTGCAGTTGCCGCATCTTCTGCTGTAGAGGTGATAATGACGCTTGGGTTTAGGGCTAAAATGGCTTCTGGTGTGGTGGCTACCTGTGGCAGTGCGGAGAATTTTGCCTTGTTGATTAGGTAGTATGTCTGATCGTCTCGGGTGTTGAAGGTGCCAGCGGTCTCTATCGCTTGGACTTTGTCAACTGCATCAAAATAGGACACCAACCTTAAGGAGCACGCGCCTATGCTATAGATGGAGTCTATCTGTTGGGGTATATTCACTGTTCTTCCTAAGGCATCGGTGACGGTTGTTTCTGGTTCTTCATTATCTCCCTTTGGGGTGAGGATGTAAACAACGCCTACGGCGGCAATTATAACTATTACTATTGCCACGATGGCATAAACTTTGGTTTTTTCCATTCGATCACTTCCATCGAATACTAGTTACGAGTATTACTATTTTTCATTTAAGTAACACCACATGGTTAATAAGTATTTCTAGATGCCACCGAACCCGAATTCGTTATTGCAAGACAGCAACGTTTAACTTCTCTCCAGCGCCTATATTCTTATCCTACTGGCAAATCCATGCCGACGGACCCAACGGAAGACCGCAAGTCCCACAAAGCTTGCTGCTTGTGATGGCGGGTTTACCCAAACATGGGACACGGTGGGCGCGGGCACAAACATCCCATGCTGAGAGAGCTTAACTTAGAAGAGCGCACCGCTCCACTGTGAAGTTAAGTGTTAGGTTACATGGGAAACATCCAGCCCGCGACAAAACGAAAGCGCTTAGCAGACTAAATTTTTAAGTTTAGCCTTTACATATGAAGTTAGAAAACCACTGCAAGCTGGGTAAACATTGGACATAGAAAGGAAAATCGAGTTAATCTGCAGACCGCCAACAGAAGAGGTCCTAACGCCCGATGACCTGCGGCAGCTCTTGGAAACGGAAGAGCATCCTGTAGCCTACAACGGCTGGGAACCCTCGGGCTTAGTGCACTTGGGAACAGGCGTGATTTGCGCTTATAAAATGAAGGACTTCGCTGAGGCGGGCTTGCGCTTCAAAGCCTTCTTAGCCACGTGGCACGGGTGGCTCAACAACAAGCTCGGCGGCGACCTGCTGCTTATCAGGAAAGCGGCTGACCTTTTCCGCCACTCATGGCTCGCGCTTGGCGTGCCCGCCGACAAAGTGGAGTTCATCTACTCCGACAAGCTTTACGATGACATAGACTACTGGGCGAAAACCGTGACGGTCGCCAAAAACCTGACTGTAGCCCGAACAAGGCGAACCTTGGAGATTGCTGGAAGAAAGGAAACCGACGCGCGCTACGTCTCGGATTTTCTGTACACGCCCATGCAAGTCGCCGACATATTCCACATGCAGGTGAAAATCTGCCAGTTAGGCATGGACCAGCGGAAAGCCAACGTTGTCGCCAGAGAAATAGGCGAAAAAATCGGCTACTGGAAACCCGTTTGCGTTCACCACCACCTGTTACAAGGGCTGGAGAAGCCCAGCGTGTGGCCGATTCCCGAGGGACGAGAGAAAGAGGCTGTGGCTTCAGCGAAAATGTCCAAAAGCAAGCCAGAAACCTGCATATTCATTTATGATACGCCTGCGGAGATAAAGCAGAAGATGACGAGAGCCTTCTGCCCCGAAAGGACAATAGCGTTTAACCCGGTGCTGGACATTTGCAAGCACATAATCTTCCGAGAAAAACCCGCGTTCACCATAGAGCGACCAGCCAAATTCGGCGGCACCACAGAATTCCACAACTTCAACGAGCTCGAAGCGGCTTACGCGCAGGGCACGTTGCACCCGCAAGACCTCAAAAACGG
>Ga0315551_10003606_pt1 | contig 10967 bp, 7 predicted proteins | sample SalMarSW160290MG_FD_203678 | JGI IMG/M metagenome (GOLD analysis project Ga0315551, IMG submission 203678) | Salt marsh sediment microbial communities from the Plum Island Ecosystem LTER, Massachusetts, United States - Salt Marsh Sediment SW1602-90 ... | reverse complement strand
CCATTACACCATTACACCATTACACCATTACACCATTAAACCATTAAACATGCCAAAAAATCAGAACATTGACCCGAAGCTTATCAGGAAACCACAATTTATCGAATTTGGTAAAATACCTGTAAATCAATATAATAAGCCGATTGAGGATGAAAAGAAGAATTTCAGCAGTGAGGATTTCCTGAGGATTTATCGTGACATGGTCATAATACGCGAATTTGAGACCATGCTTAACCTGATAAAAACAAAGAATGAGTATAACGGGATAACATATAATCACCCCGGTCCGGCTCACCTCTCCATCGGACAGGAGGCCTCTGCAGTAGGGATGGCTTATAACCTGGACGTTGAGGATTTTATTTTCGGCTCGCACCGGAGCCACGGGGAGATACTGGCAAAAGGATTGTCTGCAATAAACAATCTTGATGAGAAAGATATCTATTCAATAATGAGTAATTATTTTAATGGAGGAACTCTTAAAGTAGTTGAAAAGGGATTCAGCGGAGATACAAGGGACCTTGCTATTCATTTCTTGCTTTATGGAGCCCTTGCTGAGATCTTTGCCAGGGAGAATGGGTTCAACAAAGGGCTGGGAGGTTCAATGCATGCATTCTTTACTCCTTTCGGTATCTATCCCAATAATGCCATTGTGGGAGGCTCGGGGGATATTTCAGTAGGTGCCGCTCTTTATAAAAAGATTAACAGGAAGTCCGGTATTGTTGTGTGTAATATCGGTGATGCCTCCACGGGCTGCGGTCCTGTATGGGAGGGGATCTGTTTTGCAACCATGGACCAGTATAAGACGCTATGGGAAGGTGAATACAGGGGCGGATTACCGCTGATATTCAATTTCATGAACAACCTTTATGGTATGGGAGGCCAGACTACGGGGGAGACAATGGGTTATGATATTCTTGCCCGTATCGGAGCCGGTGTAAATCCTGAAATGATGTATGCCGAGAGGATAGACGGTTATAATCCGCTGGCAGTCATTGATGCATTCAGCCGTAAGAAAAAGATCCTGGAAGAAAAAAAAGGTCCTGTACTGCTCGATACGCTCACCTACAGGATCAGCGGTCATTCCCCCTCCGATGCATCTTCTTACCGATCGAAAAAGGAAATAGAAGCCTGGCAGAAAGAGGATTCCATTGTATCATTTGGTGATTCTCTGATAAAAGCCGGAATTGTAAAACAGGAAATACTGGATAACATAAAGAATGATACTTCCCGGTTGATTACACATATCCTGAAACTTGCAACCGATGATAATATTTCACCCGGATTGGATCTGAACAGCGATCCGGATGCAATAGGCAAAATGATGTTCTCAAACATATCGGCAGACAGGATGGAAGAAAATGATCCTGAGGTTCTTATACCTCTGGAAGAGAATCCGAGGGTAAAATCAATAAAGAATAAAGTCAGGTTTTATAAGGACAGTGAAGGGAACCCGGTTTCAAAAGCCAGGCTATACCAGCTTCGTGACGGGATCTTTGAGGCGATAATTGACCGTTTCTATAAAGATCCCACCCTTGCCGCCTGGGGTGAAGAGAATCGTGACTGGGGAGGCGCATTTGCTGTTTACAGGGGACTCACAGAAGCTCTCCCCTACCACCGGCTTTTCAACTCACCAATATCGGAAGGCGCTATCGTCGGTACTGCAATAGGCTATGGAATGTGTGGCGGAAGAGTTATTGCCGAGATCATGTATTGCGATTTCCTGGGAAGATCAGGAGATGAAGTATTCAACCAGCTACCAAAATGGCAGTCGATGAGCGGTAATATTATAAATATGCCTGTGGTGATAAGGGTTTCGGTGGGATCAAAATACGGGGCACAGCATTCCCAGGACTGGTCATCACTTACAGCACATATTCCCGGACTTAAAGTTGTATTTCCCGCAACTCCCTATGATGCCAAAGGACTAATGAACAGTGCGCTTCAGGGAACTGACCCGGTTATTTACTTTGAGAGCCAGAGGATATATGATGTAGGGGAGATGTTCCACGAACCGGGCGTACCTGAAGATTACTATGAGATACCTGTCGGTGAACCCGATATTAAAAGGAGCGGCGGTGATGTTACTATCCTTACAATAGGAGCCACATTATATACTGCATTAAAGGCAGCTGACATGCTTAACCGGAACTGGGGACTTAATGCAGAGGTGATTGATGCAAGGACGCTGGTTCCGTTCAACTATCAACCTGTCATTGAATCAGTTAAGAAAACGGGAAGGATCCTGCTGACCAGCGATGCTTCTTCCCGGGGCTCATTTCTTAAAGAGATGGCGCAGACTATCACAGAGATGGCATTCGATTACCTGGATGCGCCACCAGTTGTTGTCGGCTCACGCAACTGGATAACACCTGCATACGAGATGGAAAAGTTTTTCTTTCCTCAGCCCGAATGGATAATAGATGCCATTCATCAGAAAATTTTGCCTTTGAAAGGACATAAACCAAAACATGACTTCTCAACTGATAAGATGATAATGCTCAGCATGGAGGGAGTCTAAAGGTCAATGAAATAATATTTTAACCTGTATATCTTTGTAACCTGTTTAAATCTTTGCGACCTTTGAGCGCAATTCTAAAATATCATAAGTAAAGTATAGGGATGGTAAATTTTATTGAAAATATCAAAAGCAAGACCGGATTCATCATCGATATGGATGGAGTGATATATCACGGGAACAAATTATTGCCCGGCGTTAATGAATTTCTTGCATGGATGGAAAATTCAGGGAAAAAATATCTTTTCCTGACAAATGCCAGCGAGAGAACTCCGAAAGAGCTTCTTGAAAACCATGGTATCCTTACCACGGGAGAGACTCTTTTACAAACTTTCGACAAGCTTCAAGAACTTGAAAATGCAGCCAAAATGACATTGATTGTTGATATTAAAGAGAAGAAGAGAATGCTTTCTCCTTCAAGGATATGCGAATCAGACCGGCTTTTCAGGTGATAACAAAGATAATTCACAGAATTTTTATCAGATATTAAAACCTGATACCATGCCTAAAAACCTCCTGTCCGGTTTTCCACCTTACGAGAAATTAATAAAAATAATGAATGGTACCAGGGTTCCGGTATTCAGGGAGGCTAACGGACATATTCATACACCCTTCTCATTCAGCGCTTTCGACAGGCTTGAAACTGCCTTGTATATGGCCGATGAAGAGGAAATTGCCGTACTTGGAATTAACGATTTCCTGGTAACCGACGGGTATGAGGCTTTTCACTCAGCATGCATCCGTCATAATGTTTTTCCATTGTTCAACATAGAATTTATATGCCTCCTGAAGGAAGAGCAAAAGAATGGAATCAGGATTAATGATCCCAATAATCCCGGAAGAGTATATATTAGCGGTAAAGGAATGGATTATCCATTCAGAACAGAAATGTTGTACAGATGGCAGCTGCGGAAAATAAGAAAAATGAGCCAGAAGCAGATGAGGTTAATGATAGATAAAATCAATGAGCTGCTTACCTCTGTAAATCCCTCATTCACTATTACCTATGATGGAGTAAAAGAAAGATTCGCAAAGGATTTGGTACGCGAACGCCATCTTGCCAAAGCAATCCGCCATCTTGCCATTGATAACTTCAGTACTGCCGGGAATCAGAAAAGATTTATTGAATCCCTTTATGGGGGTAAGAAATCAAAGGCTGGGATGGATGATCCGGCAGCGCTGGAAAATGAAATAAGATCAAACCTCTTAAAGGCTGGAGGTGCAGCATATGTTGAAGAGAATAAAAACTCATTCCCTGATCTGAAAAAAATATTAAGACTGATCATCAATGCCGGGGGAATAGCGTGCTATCCGGTACTTCTGGACGATGCTTCCGGAAGATATACCGAATTTGAAAAGTATCCCGAAAAGCTTTGTTCATCCCTCTCTTCTCTGGGAATAGGCTGTATCGAGTTAATACCCGGCCGCAACAATCTTACTCATCTGAGGGATTTTGTTGAATTCTTTCATAAAAAAGATTTTGTGATCATTTTCGGAACAGAGCACAATACACCTGAAATAATCCCTTTAACAGTATCAGCAAGAGGTTCCGTGCCTCTCGACGATTCCCTGAAACGAATAGCATGGGAAGGTGTTTGTGTGGTTGCTGCCCACCAGTACCTAAGGGCACAACGCCGTCAGGGTTATGTCCTTACTGACGGGACACTCAGCAGAGACCAGAAAAATGAACTCGCCAAACTGGGACAAATGGTAATAGAATACTTTCTTAACAGGAATCAAGAATCTAAATAACACTCTGATGAAACAGGAAATAAAAGAACTTATTGAAATATCAAGGTTTTACGGTAATGATAAGAACTATGTTATTGCAGGGGGTGGAAATACATCTTTCAAGGATGATCAGACAATATGGGTCAAGGCCAGCGGACAACCTTTATCCGATCTTACGGAAGAGGGGCTGGTCGCTCTGAACAGGGAAAGACTACGTGAGATTTCTTCAAGGAAATATCCGGATGATCCTGTAACAAGAGAATCACAGGTAAAAGAGGACCTTTATAAGAGTATTGTCGATCCATTGCAAAAAAGGCGTCCCTCGGTGGAGACCTCGCTGCACGAAATGATCAGGTATAAGTTTGTCGTTCACCTGCATCCAACCCTTATAAACGGGGTGCTTTGCAGCCGGAATGCAAAGAATTTCACACAAAACCATTTCGGCGATAAAGTTCTTTTTGTCCCATATACCGACCCCGGGTATACTCTCTTTAAGAAAGTTGAAGATGATATATTACTATACCGTGAAAAATTTAAAAGCGATCCGAAAATCATATTCCTCGAAAATCATGGTGTTTTCGTAAGTGCCGATTCAACATCTGAGATCAGGAAAATTTACAGGAGTATTACAACCACTATTGAAAAACAACTGCAGCTTCTTCCGGAAACAGAAGAGCTTCCATATAATCCTCTGCTCCACAAAGTACTCCCGGCAATGAGGATGCTTCTTTCGGATGAAAAAACAAAAGTGATCAGATACAGACATAACACTCTTATTTCCAGGTATTACACAAACCAGCAGGAGTTTCATAAAATATCATTGCCTCTCATTCCCGATATAATTGTCTATTGCAGAACACATTTTATTTATATTGAGCAATCAACAACTGCCGAAAAGACCCTTGATTCTTTCAGGATCCAGCTGCCTCGCTTTTTAAATGAGTACGGATATCTTCCCAGGGTAGTTGTGATCAGGGATATGGGTATGTTTGCGATTGAGGAAACCAGCACAAGAGCAGAAACTGTTCTTGATCTTTATGAGGAACTGATAAAGATAAGCCATTATGCTCTTCAGTATGGAGGGATTAAGCTGCTTACTCCCGAACAGCTAAGCTTCATCGATAAGTGGGAAGCGGAAAGTTACAGGAGGAAGATCACAAAGACAGATGATAACAAAAACAAGCTGGCCAATAAGATTGCTGTTGTTACCGGAGGGGCACAGGGATTTGGTGCAGGAATAGCGGAATCATTATACAAACTTGGTCTAAATGTAGTCATTGCCGATATTAATGAGGAAGCAGGAAGCGATCTTACAGCAAAACTTAATACAGTAAAAGGTCAGGCTAAAGCAGTATTCATAAAAACAGATGTATCTGATCCTGTATCTGTTAGAGAGCTGTTAATCAAAACAGTAAGTGAATTCGGGGGTCTTGATATCATGGTTAGTAATGCCGGGGTACTGACAGCAGGCGGGCTGGATGAAATGGAACCGGAGGTATTTTCGAAGGTCACTAATATTAATTATATTGGGTACTATTATTGTGCAAAATATTCAGCCGTGGTTATGAAACTGCAGAACAAGGAGAGACCGGATTATTATACCGACATTATACAGATCAATTCGAAGTCGGGTCTCCGGGGCAGCAACCGTAATTTTGCATATTCCGGAGCCAAATTCGGAGGCATAGGACTTACGCAGTCGTTTGCCATGGAACTGGCACCATTCAGGATAAAGGTTAATTCCATCTGTCCGGGAAATTTTTATGAAGGACCATTATGGTCAGACCCACATAAGGGATTGTTTGTACAGTACCTGAAAACGGGTAAGGTTCCGGGGGCTAAAACTATTGAGGATGTAAGGATGTATTACGAGGATCAGGTACCTATGAAACGTGGTTGCAGGCTTGCCGACGTTATTAAGGCACTACTCTACCTTGTTGATCAGGAATATGAGACGGGGCAGGCTCTGCCGGTAACAGGAGGGCAGGTGATGTTAGGATGAGAACAAAAGCAGTAAGAATATACGGAAAAAAGGATTTGCGGCTGGAGGAGTTTGACCTGCCGGAAATGAAAGATGATGAGATCCTGGCACAGGTTGTCTCCGACAGTATCTGTATGTCATCACACAAGGCAGCACTGCAGGGGACTGAACATAAACGTATTCCTGATGACATTGCTGTAAATCCTACAATCATCGGTCATGAGTTTGCCGGAGTAATTCTCAAAGTGGGTAAAAAATGGCAGCATGTGTACCATGAAGGGCAGAAATTTTCCATACAACCTGCCATGGCACATACAGGGACTCTTGATGCACCTGGTTATTCTTACCGGTATATCGGGGGAGATGCAACACATATAATAATCCCGGATATTGTAATGGAAGCCGACTGCCTGCTGCCATACGAGGGAGATACCTGGTTTGCGGCATCACTTTCTGAACCCATGTCATGTATTGTCGGGGCTTTTAACGCAAGTTACCATATACCACCCGGCACTTATAAACATGTAATGGGCATTCGGGAGGGTGGAAAGCTGGCAATACTGGCGGGTGTAGGACCTATGGGCCTTGGCGCAATCGATTATGCCCTGCACCACGATCGCAAGCCATCACTGATTGTGGTAACCGACATTGATGACAGCCGCTTATCGAGAGCATCCTGTCTGTTTACGCCGGAACATGCTGAAAAAGAAAGGATTAAACTTTATTTTATCAATACGGCAAAGCTGACCGATCCTGTAAAGCATCTTCGTGATCTTACCGGAGGAAGCGGTTATGATGATGTTTTTGTTTTTGCACCAGTGAAGCAGGTTGTGGAACAGGGTGATGCAATACTGGGCTTTGACGGATGCCTGAATTTCTTTGCAGGACCGACGGATCCGGATTTCAAGGCAGAATTCAATTTCTACAATGCTCATTACTCTTTTACTCACATTGTAAGTACATCAGGAGGAAATACTGATGATATGAGGGAATCGCTGAGACTTATTGCAGAAGGCAAGATAAACCCGGCAGTGATGATAACACATGTCGGAGGATTGGATGCTGTTGTGGAAACGACATTAAACCTGCCGAAGATACCAGGAGGCAAAAAACTCATCTATACTAACATTTCAATGCCGCTTGTCTCTCTGTACAAGCTGAAGGAAATGAGTACCCGTAATATATTGTACGCAGGATTGCATGAAATTGTTTCGAACAACGACTATATCTGGTCAGTTGAAGCAGAAAAATACCTGCTGGCTAACGCAAAATCCATATAGGTAATTATTTATTATATTTCAGTTATTTATAACTCTCTGCAAATTCCAGAGACACATAATTCTCATAGCTCATACAGACATCACTCGCAAAGTCAACACCTGTGGAGACTATTTGTGACCACCCCTTCTCTCCCATTTTTTCAAGCAGCTCCACGCTGATGTTATTCCTGCTTATAGCAGCTATCATACCGGCATTGAAATTATCTCCTGCACCAATTGTGCTCACCGGTTTTAGTTTCCTCACCGGAAATTTACCCGAATAATTGGATGTCCTTACATAAACAGCCTGTTCGCTGGCAGTATATACAAGACAATTACAATATTCCCTGGTCACTTTCCATGCTTCATCAGGGGTGTCTGCATTGAAGATATTCCTGAAATCCTCATCGGATCCTCTAATAATACGGGCCATCTGCATGTTCTCAATTATGAGTGGTTTAAGCTCTTCGAGTTCCGAAGCATGAGCTATCCTGAAATTAGGATCATAGATTACAATGGCTCCCTTCTCCCTTGAACTGTTGATGAAATCAGTGAATTTTTTCCTTATCTCTGCAGTTATGGCATATATTGAACCACATAGTATTACATCATCATTACTGACAAGAGGAAATTCCATCTCAAGTCTTTTCAGGGGATAATTTTTATAGAAGGTGTAACTGGCATCATTGTTATCATTCAGCATGGCGATGGCAAGAGCTGTCTTCCCTTCTTTATAATGATCAACAAAGGTTATTTCCACTCCGTTATCATGGAGGAAGTCATCAATTATTTTTCCTATATCATCATCGGCATATTCGCTTACAAGATATACGGGCAGACCGATACGTCCCAGTGAAACAGTACTGTTAAGCATGGCTCCTCCCGGTTTTGCAGCCTGTGGCTGTCCATTTTTAAAGATAATGTCAAGCAATGTTTCTCCGATAGCATATATCTTTCTCATAATTATCATAAATATCAAACAAACGTGAATTTACAAAATATATAATTCCCCTTTGTGCTCTTTGCGGTTATCTTTGTTTTTATTTAAAGTCATTATAAGATGAAGGCAATGATAGAAATCTAATCCTGCAAGCTTCTGAACCGTATAAGTGCTTCAATAAAACAGAAAGAACAGTATTCCCGCAGTAATTACAACCCTTTCCATACTAGTAGTATTTATGCAGAAACCTTTTCAACGTATTACTCTTCCCGAGGTGTCGCCCTTCATAAGCTGTTCGACCTCAGCTACTGTAACAAGATTAAAATCACCATGTATTGTGTGTTTCAGGCATGAAGCCGCAGCGGCAAAGTTCAATGCCTTCTGATCATTATCGGGATAAGTAAGAAAACCATAGATCATTCCGGCCATAAATGAATCACCCCCTCCAACCCTGTCAACAATATGGGTTATCTGGTAAACCGGAGCCTCGTAAAGTACCTTCCCGTCATACAGTACCCCTGACCATGTATTATGGTCTGCACTTACAGATCCCCTGAGTGTGATGATAATCTTCTTTGCCCGGGGAAACATTTTTTTAAGCTCCCTGCACACTGATTCGTACCTTGCACCTTTTACCTCTCCCCGGAAGACATCCGCTTTGTCGGGTCTTATACCAAATATTTTTTCGGCATCCTCTTCATTTCCAAGAATTATATCGCAGTCACTCACAAGTCCTGACATCACCTCTGAAGCACTTTGTCCCCATTTCCACAGGTTTTTCCTGAAGTTAAGATCACAGGAAATTACTATGCCTCTCTTTTTTGCAGCACTTATAGCCTCCTGGCAAACGATTGCTGCCCCCTTTGATATAGAAGGGGTGATCCCTGTCCAGTGAAACCAGTAAGCATCTTTAAAAACAGTATCCCAGTCGATCATGCCAGGTTCAATTTCAGCGATTGATGAATAAGCCCTGTCATATATTACTTTGCCCGGTCTTGATACAGCTCCGGTCTCAAGGAAATATATTCCCAGCCTTTCTCCTCCCCTGATAATATATCTTGTTACCACATCATGTTTTTTCAATTCCATGATGACCGAGTCACCAAGATCGTTATTTGGCAGACGTGTAACAAATTCGGCATCCAATCCAAATTTTGCCAGTGATACAGCTACATTGGCTTCACCACCGCCAAATGATGCGCAAAATGAGGTTGCCTGAGAAAAACGCTGATGCTCAGGAGTAGCCAGACGAAGCATAATCTCACCAAAAGTTATAATTTTCCTGTTCATAGTTCTTATATCATCAATATATGTATTTAATCAATATTTAAAGTTAAAAATTAGGTGTTAAAGGCAATACTGTTTTTGAAAAATGATTAATAATCTGGTAAAATAAAGAATTCTTACTTATCTTAGGTCGAATAAGAAATCTCCTGGTTTATCTTATAGGAATATGGAGGTTTTTCATAGCCATTGAAAATAAATTATTGACATATGAAGAGAATAATTGTAATTGGCAGTTCTAATACTGATATGGTTATTAAAACTGAGAAGATTCCCATGCCGGGTGAAACCATACTGGGAGGAACCTTCCTGATGAATCCCGGAGGTAAAGGAGCAAACCAGGCTGTGGCTGCCTCACGACTGGGGGGTAAGGTAACCTTTATCGCAAAGATAGGTGACGATCTGTTTGGAAACCAGATAACGGGAATTCTGAAGAAAGAGGGTATAGATACCAGTTATATTGTTAAGGATTCCGGGTTGCCATCCGGTATTGCTCTTATCACAGTAGACGAGGAAGGGGAGAACAGTATTGTTGTTGCACCCGGATCAAATCATAACCTTATGGTACAGGATATTGATAGTGACATTCTGACGGGTGATAAATTCAAAGTCATGCTTCTTCAGCTTGAGATTCCTCTGATGACTGTTGAATATACAGCACTTACTGCAGCTGAAAGCGGAATAAAAGTCATCCTTAATCCTGCTCCGGCTCAAAAATTACATGATTACCTACTCAGGCATATATGGCTCATAACTCCTGATGAATCTGAAGTAGAAATACTTACAGGTATAAAGGTGCATAATCAATTTACAGCTGAAGCGGCGGCAACATCTCTTCTTAAAAGAGGTGTAAAGAATGTAATAATAACCATGAGTGCAAGAGGTGCTTTTGTAAAATCAGAGGACTTTACGGAAATGTTACCCGGGATACAGGTCAAAGCAGTAGATACAACCGGCGCCGGAGATGTTTTTAACGCTGCTCTGGCTGTTGCTACTGCAGAAGGAAAAGGATTAAGGGATGCTGTTATTTTTGCCAATAAGGCGGCATCAATATGTGTAACCCGGATGGGGGCCCAGGCTTCAGCACCATACAGAGAGGAGATTATTCCCTGATAATCGTATTTATTGTCCGGCAAATTATTGCTAAGGCTCTCCTTTCGATTCCTCCCGAAAGCGATTATCACAGGATTCTGTCGGAAAAAACACACAGAGATATGAATCATAAAGAAACATTACAGCCTTGTGAAGTCGTCAACA
>Ga0315551_10003597_pt1 | contig 10979 bp, 10 predicted proteins | sample SalMarSW160290MG_FD_203678 | JGI IMG/M metagenome (GOLD analysis project Ga0315551, IMG submission 203678) | Salt marsh sediment microbial communities from the Plum Island Ecosystem LTER, Massachusetts, United States - Salt Marsh Sediment SW1602-90 ... | reverse complement strand
GCCAGAAGTTGAAAATACCCTCCAGTGCTACCAAGCTCAAACAGAAGAATGACGTCGATACCAAATCTTCAACGACCTATGCCCAATCTAACGACCCGCCGGGGAAATTATGGAATTCAGGCGAAAGAAGTAGCGGCTCAAGTAAGAAAACTGTGAAACACAAGGTTCGCCGCGGCGATACTCTCTGGGACATTGCCCGCAAGTACGGCACCACCACTGCTGTAGTTCGCCGCTTGAACGACTTAGGACGGTCAAGCCGTATCTATCCCGGGCAGGTGTTGGTTATAAGTGTGGAAGATACTCTTAACTATGTGATCCACAAGGTGTGCCGAGGAGAAACGTTAACCAGAATTGCCAGGAAGTATCGCACGTCAATGGCAAGAATCCTGGCTAACAATAACATTCCAGACCCGGACCGCCTCCGGATCGGAGAAAAGCTGAAGATTTACCTGAAGTAACGGAGTTTTTCGTGACAAAGAGACGGGATATCGTGATTGGTGTAGTTATTGCCGTGGTGTTTGTCATGGCTTTAGGCTTTGTGGGCCTGTTTCTTCTTGAGCTGGTGATAGGGGAAGGTGAGATAGAGTTCGCGGGGTATGGCGGCAATGTGGGACTGGTTGAGATGTTTGGTGTTATAAGCGAGTCCTCTGGTCGTCCTGTGATAGAGCAGTTAGACAAATTGGCTGATAATAAGTCAATAAAAGCAATCATTGTACATATTAACTCCCCCGGCGGTGGGGTAGCCATCTCGCAAGAGATTTTCAACGCCATCAAGCGTGCAAGGGAACAAAAGCCGGTCGTTGCTGATATGGCTTCTGTCGCTGCCTCCGGCGGTTACTATATTGCCTGCGCTGCGGACCGGATTGTAGCCAATCCGGGGACCATTACCGGTTCAATTGGTGTGATTCTGGAATTCCATACCTTTCAGAGACTTATGGACAAACTTGGCATCGGGACTGAAACAGTAAAATCAGGTGAGATGAAAGATGTCGGCACTTACTCCCGCAAGATGACCAAAAAAGAAGAATTAATGTTGAGTTCGGTGGTTATGGATAGTTATGAACAGTTTGTCGATGCGGTCTCAACGGGAAGGGGCATGGAAAAGGATGAAATCTACCCTCTTGCTGACGGTTCCATTTTCACCGGCCTTCAGGCTTACAATCTGGGTCTTGTTGACACTCTGGGAGGTTTGAAAGAAGCTGAAGACCTTGCGGCTAATCTGGCGGGTATTGAGGGAAAACCTAAAATAGTGCGGCCTGTTAGGAAAAAGCGGGTGAGTATCTTCGACCTTCTTGGTCAACTGCTAAATACTATCAACCACACTGTGAAAGACGAGTTTTGTGGCCCGCAACTGCTTTACATATATCAGTAGCCAGTTTTTTTCTAAATGCCAGGAAAATCTGTAGACAAACAAGATTTTTTGTTTTTATTTGCCCTTCTGATTGTGTATCTTTTCCTGTCCCAAAGGGTTATCCGCCTTAGGGCGGGTATGAAATGGCTGATGGGATTTAGACCTTGATGATTAAATGTTATGAAACAAACATAGAAAGGATAGCCGAGGGAGGATGTTGTGACCAAGGCTGATTTGGTAGAAAGAGTGGCCGAAAAAACCGGCCTCACCAGGACCGATGTTGCTGTCGTGATTGACTCATTTCTCGACGTGATCAAGAAGTCACTCGAGAGCGGGCACAATATCGAAATCAGAGGGTTTGGAACATTCAAGATCAAGTTGCGCAAGGCCCGTAAGGCCCGTAACCCGCGCACAGGCGAGGTAGTTCCCGTACCTGACCGAAAAGTCCCCGTGTTCAAGCCTTCGAATGATTTCAAGAGTATGATAACAAAACTGGCAGTTTGACCGGAAGTAGCTTCCAATATGGAGGATAGATGCCTAGCGGTAAAAAACGCAAGCGCATGAAAATCAAAACGCATAAACGAAAAAAACGCAGACGCGCCAATCGTCATAAGAAGAAGAATAGATAGTAGCGGAGAGTGGGGGAATGTTCCAACCGGCGTTTGAGAACAGGTTTATACTAAGGATTACAATCCAGGTTCACCAAGAGCTGGACAGAGCTTTTTGAGGTGCCTGTGGTTTTCTCCTCGCTTATAGCTTTTGCAAAACGCCTGCTTACCCAAGCGGGCGTTGTCGCTTGTTTATTGTGTTTGTGACGTAAAATTGCAAAACTAACCCTCACGTTTGTGTCCGGGCATTGACGTAAGCCTTCAAAAACCTCGAAAATTTCTGCCTCGGCAAAACCTTTTGATTTTGCTTACGTAAGCTCCATTAGAAAGGATAGGTATGTCTGTTCAACGATGGAGGCTTTATGAAGCTATTCGGGATGGTTTTATCCCTGACGGTACTGATAGTGTCCTTGGCTTTGACGGCTGGGGCCGACGATAGCGGGCGCATATACGGAAAAATCACTACTGTCGAAGGAGACGTATTTAAGGGGCTGATTCGGTGGGATAAAAATGAGGGTAGCTGGATTGATGTTCTCGATGGTAGCAAGGATTTGCCTAAAAAGAACCTTAGAAAAGCGCGCCAGTCTGCTCGCCATAAGTACCGTGATCGAGAGACAACAATTAAGATCTTTGGTATCCCTCTTGGGAAAGTGAGTTCTAGTGGTTTGAGCTGGTCATCCACGGCGCAGTCAGGAGTTCGCTTTGGTCACATAAAAACACTCGAGGCCATTGCTGACGATTGCGCCCTTCTTACTTTGAAGTCGGGAGAGGAGATCGAGTTAAGCGAGTTGGGGAATGACATCGGTTCCAATGTCAGAGAGATCATAATTGAGGATGAGCGAGAAGGGGAGATCGAACTGGTCTGGGATGATATTGAAACCATCGAATTTATGCAAGCTCCATCTGGTGTCAAATCCAATTTCGGCGAACGACTCTACGGCACCTTGACCACTCGCCGCGGCGACGAATACACCGGCTTTGTGTGCTGGGATGTAGATGAATTGTTTGACAAAGACATTCTTGACGGTAATGAAAAACGACGCCAGCGCAAGGTCAAGTTTGGCAAAATCTCTTCAATAGAACACTACAGCTCCAGCGGCGCCACAATTACTCTAATCAATGGTAACCAGATGCTGCTGCGAGGGACGAATGACGTGGATGACAGCAATCGCGGCATTATTGTCTCCGACACCAGATTCGGGCAGGTTATAGTGAAGTGGGATGAGTTTGACCGTCTGGATTTCAAACAGGCCCCTCGGCAGGTCCGCTACGAGGATTTCGATGGGGGGCGACCTTTGGAAGGAGTAGTCTATACCGAGGACGGTGAAAGCTATGCCGGTACTATCCGGTGGGACAATGATGAGGAATATACCTGGGAGATTCTCGATGGTGAGTACCATGACGTCGAGTTTGATATAGAATTTGGATTAATCAAGACCATTGAGAAAAAAACGTCACGCTCTTCAATTGTTACGGTATTGGATGGCCGCTCGTTTCGCTTGCGCGGCTCCAACGACGTTGATGAGGGCAATAAGGGAATCTTTGTCACACTCTCTGATGGTGACGAGGTTGAGATCGACTGGGAAGATTTCGATCACGTGGAATTCGCCAAGTAGTAATACTGCAGATAACAATTAAACTGCGGTAACTAATAGGGGCTGTTGAAAAAACCAGACAACTGATAGTTAGCTTGTTCTTGTTTTACGATCCTCGCGGTATCCACCGGAGGTTGAGTTTTGCAAGGAAAGAACCACTATCAAGATCGCCTCTTCTGAGCCTGTTGAAAAAGTCGCATCCTCGTCATTACGGGTCCGCCTTTGGCGGACGAAGCAATCTCGAATGCTGAATGCCAATGAGATAGCCACGTCGTCCGCCAAATGCGGACTCCTCGCTACGACGCTTCCAATGTTTTTCAACACACCCATCTAATGTTAAATACAGCAAGTATGTTTGTATGTAGTCCTTTGGAAACACAGGCAACGGGAATGTCTCTGGGTAAGCAACTGGGACGTTATCCCTTTCCTTGGCGACGAGAATTGAACATCACCTCTGCTGGATTCAATAATGACTTTCCTCCGTGATGACTGTCTTGCCCTTGAATGCGCGGTAGATGTACCATGTATATCCAATCACCACAGGCATTCCAATCAGCGCAATGACAAGCATTACTGTCAACGTCCGAGGCGTCGATGATGCGTTGTAGACCGTTAGACTGTGCGCCAGATTGATGCTGGACGGTACTATCTTGGGGTACATACTTACCGCGGCCAGTCCGACCATGCAGACGATTGTTGCCGATGACGATAAGAACGCCCGGAAGTACTTCCCGGCCTTCAGCGCTATCGGCATATAGACAATGGCTGCCAGAAGGAAAACCAGGAACACCCAGAACAGCGGCTTAGAGAAATTGCCCTCCAGCAGGTGAGCAGCCTCAAAGAACGTGTAGAAAGTCGCACAGAAATATATCACGATAAAAGCAACCCAAGCGCCGGAGGCCCAACGACTCATGCGATATCTCAGCCCACCGTCCGTCTTCAGAGTCATATACAGTGCCCCGTGCATCAAAAACATAACCAGGCTCAAGACTCCTATTAGGATCGCGTATGGATTCAACAGCCCAAAGAATGACCCCATGTAAGTACCCTCAGCATCAATAGGCACACCTCGGAGAATATTACCGACTGCCACTCCGAACAGGATGGCCGGAAGTAGGGAGCCGAGTCCGAACGACCAGTCCCACAATCGTCTCCATCCGGATGAGCCGACCTTGCTGCGAAATTCGAGCGAGACTGCGCGGAAGATGAGTGCCGTTAGGACCAGCATCATTGCCAGGTAGAAGCCGCTAAATACAGTTGCGTAAACGGGCGGGAAGGCGGCAAACAGCGCTCCTCCTCCAGTCAACAGCCATACTTCGTTTCCGTCCCACACCGGGCCGATAGCATTCATGTTAATTCGGCGTTCTAGGTCATCGCGTGCAAATAGATGTAGCACACCAACTCCAAGATCAAAGCCATCGAGGATAGCATAACCGGTGAACAAGACTCCGATCAAAGCAAACCAGATGGTATTCAGATCGATCATGCCGTCACCTCCTTAACTGACTCAACTTCGGATCCGCGCTTGATTTCTCTAACGATTAAGTAGATGTACAACACTCCGAGGAAGAGATAAATCAATCCGAAGAGGATAATCGAGAACAGAATCTCTTCGGCAGACACGGTCAGAGAAACTGCATCCGCAGTTTTCATCACTCGGTAGACCACCCAGGGTTGGCGGCCGACTTCGGCGGCTATCCACCCGAGTTCGCAGGCGATTATCGGTAAGGGGATAGAAAATACGAGAAGCTTGAGATACCATCGTTGCTCACACAGTTTCTTACGATAGAGCAGGAAGGTACCTAACGCCATTGCCGCGATGAAAAACATCCCCAGGGCCACCATGGTGTGAAACGAGACGAACGTGAGCCAGAAGGGCGGCGTTTCGTCCGGCGGGAAATCATTAAGACCCTTGACGTACGCTTCAGTATCTCCGTGGGCGAGCCAGCTCAACACCCCAGGAACCTTTATGACATAGTCCAGGCTCGCCGGTTCTTCCGAGGGTACACCAAACAAGACCATTGGGGCATGTGTTTGTCCGTCAATCAGGCCCTCCATCGCGGCCAGTTTCTCCGGCTGCGTCTGGGCTACCTGGACGGCATGACTGTGACCAAACGGAAAGAGTTCCAACAGGGAAACGATCAAACCGAAGATGATCGACAGCTTGAGGGCTTTCTTGGCCACATTGCTCCCCTCGTTCTTTAGTAAGAGGTAGGCGGCGACGCCGGCCACGGCAAATGCGCCCGTGATAAGCGCAGCGTCGACGGTGTGGAAAAAACGGATCATCGTTGAAGGATTGAACACGGCATCAAAGAAATTCGTCAGCTCCGCACGGTTGTTCTGAATGACGTAACCCGCCGGGGTTTGCTGCCAGGAGTTGGCGACCAGAATCCAGAAGGCCGAGATAATGGAGCCAACTGCCACCATGAGAATAGAGAACCAGTGGAGACCTTTCGATAGGCGATCCCTTCCAAAGAGATAGACGCCCAAAAATGCCGATTCCAGAAAGAAAGCGAATACTCCTTCGGCCGCCAAAGGTGCTCCAAAGATGTCACCCACGAACTTTGAGTACTCAGCCCAGTTGGTTCCAAACTGAAATTCCATAACGATGCCGGTGGCCACGCCAAGGACAAACGTTATGGCAAGCAACCTGCTGAAGAACCTGCCCATCCTGACATAAACATCATCATTTCGTTTCCAGCCCAGCCATTCGACAATGACTAGGAACCAGGCCAGTCCTATCGAGACCGGAGGGAAGATGAAGTGAAAACCTATTGTCATTGCGAATTGAATGCGAGACAGTAACACAGGATCTAAGTCCATAATTGGTCTCCTTAATTCAATTGTATACTAGAACGAGACATTTACTATGTATAAATCAGCTCTGGAAGATGACGTTACCGAATAGGCCCTGCGAATGAGCCCGTCAGGATCCAATGGCTTCTCTTCGGGGTCGACCGAGTCACGGTGGGAGACAAGGCCGGCAAGATTGATACCAGTCAAGGTTCTATTCCTCCGGAGAAAACTCATCCTTGCCCGCACCACACTCAGGGCAAACGAAATCGTCCGGGAGGTCCTCAAAAGACGTCCCGGGTTCAATGCCTTCCTCCGGAAGTCCTTCTGCCGGATCGTAAACCCACCCACAAACGTCACAGACATACTTTTTCACCTCATATTCTCCTTTCGATATGACAACAGATCAGGGGTCCATTTAGAGATTCCATCAAGACCTTCATTCTGCTATTTCCTCCGCCTTTTCAACAAGCGCTTTCCCAGCCTGGCGGCATCCATCCAATATCTCTAGTGTGGCTGGTACCGAGCCTTGAGCGGATCACGCACTATATCCCACCTCATGGTTTTCATATACTCGTCTACTGCCTCCAGCCCGCCCCGTCCTCAGCCGTATGATAGGTTGTCCCGTGCTCGGCTTCGCGCCCATGGAAATTACGGATAATCCAATCCACATACCCGATCCAGTCAATTCCTTCCTGCAGTGTTGCGTTCACAAGCGTCCTTTCGCTGGCTAGATCAATCACCTTTCACTCAGCAGCCTTGTGCCGGTTACCATCAGTACAATGACAACAGCCGTCTTCAGAGGTAGAGGCGTTCAGACGGCTGTCTTGAGAGGCGCTTGCAGGGTCGCCGCTCTCCTGCTCGTTCTTAACATTATTACCCGAACGAGCTTTCGATATGTATGAATAGAGCAGGACGGCTAGCAGTGCTACCGCTGCAATGTGATATAGCCAACCGCCCTCTGATTGCATGTGTGTGTGGTTGGTAAGTTTGGGCAATGACATGACCGCAATCGGCATTAGCCAGTCCAAAATCAGGCCGAAGCCCAGGGCGCTCGCTCCAACAGTCAAAAGGTACAGCGTTGCAGTGCGCCCCCCCAGAGCTTTCCATATGGTTGTGAACGAAGCAGCATTAGTGGCCGGTCCAGCGATTAGGAATGCCAAAGCCGCGCCGGGGGAACCGCCCATGTGCATCAGACCCGCTGCTATCGGTACCGACGCGGTAGCGCATACATATACTGGCACTCCTGCGGCCATCATTAGCAGAATCGATAATACACCGCCGCCGATGTACGCTGCCAGATGATCTTGTGGTACTATTGCTGCCATTGCCCCAGCGATTAATACCCCGACCAGCAGCGCCAGACCAATATCTCGCGGCAATGTCACTAACCCATACTTGAAGATACGCAGCAGAACGCTTGTGCGTTCCTTTCCCGCACAGCAGGCTTCACTGTAGGTATTTGGTTCCGAATGGTCCATTGCTTTTGATCCATCCGACTCACCAAAGAACCGAACCAAGCTACCACCAATAAGGCCAGTGAACAGAGCCGCTAACGGTCGGAAAATTGCAAAGACCGGGCCAAGCAGTGCGTACGTGACAGCAATACTGTCCACTCCAGTCTGAGGCGTAGAGAGCAGGAACGCCGTGGTCGCGGCCCGGCTGGCGCCGTGGCGGCGTATGGATACCGATACCGGGATTACACTGCATGAACACAGGGGTAGTGGCACACCAAACAAGGATGCCTTGAGTACGGGTCCAATGCCGAGTCCTCCCAAGTGACGTTCCACCCATTGGGGTGATATTAACACTGAGAGCACTCCTGCTGCCAGAAAGCCGAATAGCAGATACGGCGCCATCTGGCCAAGAACCAACCAGCTCTGCGTGCAGATTGTTGCAACGAAATCAAGCATCTTTGGTAATCCTAGTAGTCCTCGAGATGGCTCCACTCGGCATCCTCAAGCCATTGTTTGGGGCGATCGAGGAATTGAATCACATTCTCCAGAGTGACCCAGTGTTGGTGTTCTTCGTCGGCAATGCTGTTGAGGATGTGCTTCTGGGTCTCGTTGTCGATCTCGCCGGCCTTTTGGCGATAGAAATCTTCCGACTTCTTCTCTATTTCCTGAGCCTGTTCCCAAAGATTTTTGGCGTCAGCCCCAAACGAGAGATCTTTACCTTCAGCTTTAAACGATTCAAAAACATTTTTCACCGTGGATAAGACAGTGGTTTTTTCAGCTTCCTTATATTCTGCGGTCTGACCGTCTTTCATTGCTTTGAAGATGTTATAGTGCTTCAGTTCATCTTCAGCCAGCTCAATTAGAACTCTTCTGAGTTCAGGAATACTCATCTTTTCGGCGTGTTTTAAATAGAATGCCCGACCATCTTCTTCCATTTTCATTGCATAGTCAAAGATATTCATAATCTCCTCCTGTTTCTTGTTAAGCTCTCTTGTGAGCGTCTCTTTTATAACAGCTGTTCAGTTTGTCCCTTGCATTGACATCGAAGGCTTCCTCAAATCGAATGGAGGAGACGATAATGGAGGCACCATAGCCTGCCGAGACCACCTCCTCCAATGAATATGAATACGCTTATTCCGTAGTGGCCTTGACCCTTTCTTCTTGGGACATGGCAGCCAGGCGCTCCACCTGTTTCATGTCTAGTTTGAGTCCTTCGACCACCCGCCGACCATACTCTTTATCAGCCTTGTAGAATAGGGATGTTTGACGAAGTTGGATACGTTTCTGGGCACCGCTCAGGTGTGTCACAATGTTGCCTATTAGGTGGTCTCGGTCTTCCTTGCTCATCACTTTTCGGTACAGCTCTCCGGCCTGTACGAAGTCATCATTGGGATGGTTGTACGTGTGACGTCCAGCTTCTCCAGAAACCATGAATTCGGGTTCTTCTGCCTTGGGATCTGGTCCCGGCCCGCCAAGCGTGTTTGGATAGTAGTTGGGGCCATCACCGCTGTTGTCGTCGGTACGCATGAAACCGTCGCGTTGGTAGTTGTTTTCAGGGGCGTTTTTAGGAAAATTGACCGGGATTAGGTGATAGTTTGGCCCCAGGCGATGGCGATGTGTGTCGTGATAGCTGAACAACCGCCCTTGTAACATTTTGTCCGGGGAAGGCGCAATCCCGGGGACCAAGTTCCCCGGAGAAAAGGCGGACTGCTCCACCTCTGCGAAATAATTCTCTGGGTTGCGGTTGAGAACCATTCGCCCCACCGGGATAAGAGGATAGTCACCGTGCGGCCAGACCTTGGTAATGTCGAAGATGTCAAACCGATAATCCGCGGCTTCCTCGGGAGGCATAACCTGTACAAATACCTTCCAGGCAGGGAAATTACCATTTTTGATTGACTGGTATAGGTCTTGGGTGGCATGGTCGGGATCCTCTCCTGCCAGGCGACTTGCCTCTTCACGTGTCAGGTTCTGAATTGTTTGTTCGGTCTTTAAGTGGATCTTCACCCAGACGTACTTTCCCTCATTGTTGTAAAACTTAAAAGTATGTCCGCTATAGCCGTTCATGTGACGGTAGGATTTTGGCGTGCCGCGGTCGGAGAATAGGACGGTGACCTGATGGATGGACTCAGGCGTGAGGGAAAGAAAATCCCAGAACATATCGGGGTCCTTACAATTGGTCGCTGGGTGCCGCTTCTGGGTATGGATGAAATCGGGAAATTTCAGCGGGTCCCGAATGAAAAAGACCGGAGTGTTATTGCCTACGAAATCGTAGTTTCCCTCCTCCGTATAGAATTTCACAGCGAATCCCCGTGGATCCCGCGCGGAGTCGGCAGACCCCTTCTCGCCTCCAACAGTAGAGAAGCGGACAAAGACCTCTGTTTTCTTGCCCACCTTGGAAAGAAACTTAGCCTTTGTGTACTTGGTTACATCGTTGGTGACTTCAAAGAAGCCATGTGCCCCCGCTCCTTTGGCGTGTACCACGCGTTCTGGAATTCGCTCGCGGTCGAAATGCGCCAGCTTATCGAGCAGGTGAATATCTTGTATCAGAGCTGGCCCGCGGTCGCCGGCGGTCATAGTATTCAAGTCATTGCCGACTGGCTTACCATGGCTTGTTGTGAGTGTCCCTTTCTTCTTAACCATTTCAAAACTCCTTCCTTAGAAATAGTCTTGTTACAACTGCAACTCCTATATGGGTAGGAATCCCCGATATAACTGGCGGCACCTACCAGTTCTCAGCTAACAGTTCAAAGTGCGCCTGAGGGTGCGCGCAGGCGGGACATTCTTTAGGTGCCTTTTCGCCCTCGTGGAGGTAGCCACAGTTGCGGCAACGCCAGACGACTTTCTTGCCTTTCTTGAAGACTGTCCCCGCTTCGACGTTTGCCAGCAGGCCAAGGTACCGTTTCTCGTGCTGTTTCTCGGCCACAACTACCGCTTCGAAGACTTTGGCAATTTCTTCAAAGCCTTCCGCACGAGCTACCTTGGCAAACTCTGGGTACATGCTCGCCCATTCGTAATGCTCGCCGGCAGCCGCGGCCTTGAGGTTGTCAGCCGTGCTGCCTATCACACCGGCTGGAAAAGCGGCTTTAATCTCCACCTCTCCGCCTTCGAGAAACTTGAAGAATCTTTTGGCATGCTCTTTCTCTTGATCGGCGGTCTCCTCAAAGATGTGGGA
>Ga0315551_10003596_pt1 | contig 10980 bp, 10 predicted proteins | sample SalMarSW160290MG_FD_203678 | JGI IMG/M metagenome (GOLD analysis project Ga0315551, IMG submission 203678) | Salt marsh sediment microbial communities from the Plum Island Ecosystem LTER, Massachusetts, United States - Salt Marsh Sediment SW1602-90 ... | reverse complement strand
GCCCTCAGTGTCGCCGACTATCATGTTACCGTAAATCACGTTTGCTGGACAGCCAATGCCTATCCATATTGATCCGCCTATCATCGTGTTTCCAGCGATCGTGCCATAGCCGCCGCCGAAGAATTCAACGCCGCATGTTATCGTGTTAAGGGCAAAGACGTCATAGCCGCCGCCGAAATGAAACAGGTTGTTCAGAATTATATTTCCTGTTATTTGGACTCTGCTTCCACTTATGACGCAGAAGCCGCCGTTGGTTTTGATGGTGTTGTTAATTGTGAAGCCTGAGAGTTTTACGTCGTTTGCGTCGATTCTGATTGCGTCGTCATAGTGCGGGATTTGGCTGTAATCAAAGGGGATGGGGTTTTCATATTCGATCCACGGGGGGCTCAGGATTATGCAAGTGGCTACTGCGTCTTCGCCTATTAGAGAAAGAGCCTTGTTTATTCTTATGGTCGGTTCTTTGTAGTTTCCTGCTCTTACAAACACCGTGTCTCCTGCACTGGCATAGTCTACAGCCTCTTGTATAGTTGGGTAGTCGTCTGGAACAACGATGGTTTTGGGTTCAGCTTTGACAGGCAAAGGGGTGGTGGTTATGTTTGACGCTGTTAGGAAGACGAGAACAAGCAGCAACGCAACGCTTTTGCTCACGCTTTATTCCCAGACTCCTTTTTGCGTTTCTTGAAGTAGAAAAGCAGACCGATGCTTGCCACGGCAACTGCGGCCACAGAAGCAACCGCGACAGGAACAGTTGGAAAAGGCTCGGGCGCTTCCACGCTGAAATAAATAGTTTTGGAAGCTGCCATGTTGTTTGAGGTATCATTTGCGTAAACCGTTATGTGGTGCGACCCATTTGATAATCCTGAAAGAGTTGTATTCTCTATGGTTATGTTTGCTTGGTTGTCTAAGCTGTAGGCTATCCATGAAGTTGGTTTATCAACTGCAAAAATTAACGATAAGTCAATTTCGTTGTAAGTTGTGTTTTCAAGCGATATAATGGAGACGGCTGGTGGTGGAGTGTTATAAACGGTAAAATAGATGGGCGCAGAGGAAAAATCATAGGTGGGAACAAAGAGGTTATTTATGTTAGCAGCAAAACTTGCTGTTACTTCCATTTTGTGCTGCCCATTCGACAATTCAGAAACATTTAACACAGTACTGAATTCATATGGAATCGAACTCGGACCTTGAATTGTTTTAAGGAGCACAGGTGGTCTATCGTCAACGGTGTAGCTGAGGTTGTTTAAGTTTTGCCACGCAATTAACCCGTCTTGATACAAGTAATCTACAGTAAGGTTCAAGGGTATTTCATTTTCGTAAATCGTGTGATTGTTGGGGTTTTCTATCAAGACCGCATGATATGAGGATGCGACAATGTCCGCAACATCGTCTGCACTTGCAAAAAAGATGGCCTCTGTTCCAGTTACCGCTGGCAACACCAGTACGGAAATGAAAGCTGCGGTTAAAAGAATTTTCTTTTTCATAGGCAATCTATGCTTTGTAAGGGGTTTTTCCGCGGTAAAAGCGTTTTTGTCAAGGTTTCTTGAGTCAAGATTTCTTGACTAACGTTTTGCTGCAGGAATGCAACGTTTTTATTCTCCGGTGCAGGGACGCGCGTCGAGTTGGTGTGCAATGGTTAAGAAAAAGGGTTTAGCTGCTGTCCAGAGTTGGCCGCAGCCTAAACAGCCCGTGAACTATTCTAGGATTCTGAATACGATTTGGCAGTTGAAAAAGCAAGGCTACGCCGATTCTACTCTGAAAGCATATGATTCTAGACTTAGAATTCACGAATGCGTCGGCAATCAACAATATATCTGACGATGCGAATAATTACTGTAGGGTTTTGCTATGTCAACTCATACTCACAGAATACATGAAAGAAACAGGCTTCAACTGAACAGAAAAATCATGGAAATCTTGAGAACAGTGTCACACGAGAAAGGTTTCCATTTCTACACGTCATCAGGAAACTATACGGGAGAAACCGCGACGAGCTTACATGACTTCGAAATGAAAATTCAAGTTGTGCCAGCTGCCTCGGTGAACTTTCATATTCAGCGGGGCGACTTCCAAAAGTGGGTAGAAGACACGCTCGGCGACACCGAGTTAGCCAAAAGAATAAGCCTGATAGACTTAACGCTTCCAGCTGAGGAGTTGCGAAAAGAGCTTCTTGCGATCGTGCAGACAAGGACCACTGCGCTCAGGATGGAACTTCCTCATCATCTGAGGCACAGTCACGCATAGATTCAAACTAATCACTAATCCAAACTCCCCCAGTTGAGGAAAGCAACGGTTAAATCTCTGAAAGCTTACTTTATAACATAGTGAATTTTATGCCAAGCAAGAAGAAAGCAGCCGAAGGAGAAGAAACCAAGAAAACTGAAGTAGCAGTTACAAAGAAAGAGGCGACTGCATTAAAAAAGCCGAAGGAGAAACCAACCGCCATAGCTCCCGCTGCACGGCGGGACCTCTGGAGCGCGTTTGACGACGCCTTTGATAGGTTCAGAAGCGATTTTGAAGACCTCCTCTTTCCATCCTACTGGGACAGAACGCTCGCCCTGCTACCGGAAACGCGTGTTCCTGCTGTTGACCTCGAGGATCGTGAAAAGGATTATCTTTTGAAGGCGGAAATGCCTGGCGTCGAGAAGGAGGACATTGCAATCGAGGTGAAAGATGACTCGGTGGAGATAACGGGTGTAGCGGGCTGGAAGTACGACAAGAAGGAGCAAGCGTATATCTGCAAGGAGCGAGCCTGCGAGTCATTCTACAGGATGGTTGGTCTGCCTGAGGAGATAAAAGTGGACGACGTCACGGCTAACCTTTCAGATGGCGTTTTGGAAATCACGCTGCCCAAAAAAGCACCAAAACAAAAACGAAAAGTCTCAATAAAATAACCAATCCCTTTCTCTTTTTTTGTTGGGAAAACATTCTATTGCATAACGCATGAATCAAAGTCCCAAGTCTCACGAACTTCTTCAAATCGGCTTTTTGTTTCCGACTAAATCCAACTCGGTCAGCCTATTATTAATAGCGAAAATCTTAGCTGTCGCTGCGCTTCTCTTGCAGCTTGGTTTATCTATTCAAAGAAAAAGAACGAATAGTCGCAAGACAACTGACTAATAGAGAACACACTCCGAAACTTTAAATTTCTAAGCAATAATTAACCAACCAGCTTCCAAGAAAAGAAGGTAAAAAAAGACGAAGATTGCTGTAGTCGGGGCTGGAATTGCCGGCACCGCCTGTGCTTGCGAACTGCACAAACTTGGTCACGAAGTGGAAATTTTTGAGATGGCGGCAAAAGACAAGGCAACGAGACCCCGACAGATGGAAGGAAGCGTCCATTTGCTTCAAAACATTCCAGAAATAGAACCAAACCGCCTTATGAAAAGAATCAAATTGCATTCGCCTAATATCACAGCTTCCCTTATTGGAAAACTGGGTTTCTTCTACGAAGTTGGCGGAACAAGCGGCATCGAGGCGAAAGCTCGCAGGAACACTGAGAGGCTGTTGCCAATACATTATTCCACTAAAATAGACAACAAAAAGCAACTTCAAGATAAGTTTCAGATTATTGTCGCAGCTGATGGCTATCGCTCTATAATTGCCAAGGCAGCGGGTTTAATTGTTTCAAGAAAGCCAAAACTAATCGGTGTTGGAAGTGGATTTACCGTGAAAGGAGACTTCGACCCCGAAGAGATTGAAATATGGCTTGATAACTATTTTTCTCTAAACGGTTATTCGTACGTAATTCCTTTCTCTGAACACGAAGCTTCATTGGTATCAGCCTCTGTCGGAAAGGCTGTAAATCAAGAAGCTTATATTGAGCGGCTGAAAGAGCTTGGGCAGTTGAGAAATTGGAAATTGCGCGGTGCCTGGGTTGATTTTGAAAGTTGGCACGATTTTTCGTCGTACACAAAAGATAATCTATATGTTGTTGGAAATGCCGGGTCTTTCACCGAACCTGCTTTTGGTTTTGGTTTGAAGTGGGCGATTCAATCAGCCAAGTTATGTGCGAAAGCGATAAATGAAAATATTGACTATAACTATCTGATTCGTAAAGAGCTTCTTCCAGATTTTCAGTCTTTTCAAGTCATTAGAAAATCCTTTGAGACTGCGAATGATGTCGGTTATGACAAGTTTGTTAAAAGATTCAAGAATCCACTGGTAAAAAGATTAGCTGAGTCTGGGGCATCAGTTTTCCGAAATAAGTGGTTGATGCGAGCGCTATTCCCCCAGGTTCAGAGAGCAATACAAAATCACTAATTATAACTCAGCTTGCAATGAAGGATGATGCTGAGGAGAAGAATATAGTTCGCGAACCTTCCTGCAAAGAAGGCACCTAACTTCGTCGTCCCTCATCAGAATGTCCATAAGCTGGTCGGCTATCGCTCTTTCAATATTTGTCTTGAAAATCTTGGCTATACGACGCCTTTCTGGCGATATTAAAGCTAAATCCGCTAATTTTAATGGCTTCATCTTATCCCTCGTCAACAGCTATATGTGCAATGTGATTATATATTTCCAAAATCCACATTTTTCACTTTAACCTGCCTCTCTACTGCGCAGACCAGTCGTTTCCTCGCCCGTCTTTTATGCGCTTTAAGGCAATGCTATTCTGGAGTTTGCGAGCCTTGCTTTCCCCAGAAAAATGGTCACCCACCTTGCATATTCCCCACAGTTTCCCACACTATTTTCTGAGCGGAAACAGGGTAATTCTTTAACAGAAATTGTATGGTGGAATGTTGAAGTATACTGCGCCTCTTCCCAGCAAACTTTACTGGCTGAGAAGTGAAGCAAGCAGAGAACTTGTTAGGTTTCTCAATACAAAGAATTAAAAAAAGTTCAACACATTATTATTTGGTACTGTTATGAAAAAAACGGTGGCTTCGCTCCTTATATCATGGCTTGCAGTATCGACTCTGACGGCAATGGAATTTACAAGCCTAATAAAAGCAGACCCCATTATACCTGAAATAGTTCCGATGGAACATGTCTATATCAGAAGTAACGGAGACATAGACCCACCACCACTGCCGATTGAACGCTCAGGCGAAGTGTATGTCCTTAAGGATAACATCTTAAACTGTACTATTGAAATTCAAAAAGACAATGTAATGATTGATGGTAACGGATTTTCGCTTATGCTGTCACCTTTAAATGAAGTAGGGTGGGAGCCAAAAACTGGGTCTCCGTTTATTCAAATCTCAAATAAAAATAACATAATTATCAAAAAAGAAATATTTCAAATCAGCAAAAGTTGCTGGAAAAACAGTTTACTTCGATCTTGACCCAGAAATCAGAAGATACTTGGCGAGTGTCATAGGGCACTGAAATTAACGTCGCGGATATGACGTTCGGCGGCCTTAAACTATTACATGTTTATACCTTTGTGGTTTAGTGCTTTTTTTGATAGCTTTAATGATATTTGAGGGTAATGATGACCTATTTTAGGGCACAGTTTGCGTTTTAAGGCTGTTTTTGAAGGCAAAAATGCTATATAAGGTGAAAAACAGAATTAAAGCTTAGAGTTGAAGTGAGGTGATAATTCTTGACCGTTAAAATTGGGGACTATGCGTTCGATGGACCATTCAAATCAGCAGATTCTATTGAAGACAAATCAGGGATATATGCTGTTCTTCATTACAAAGAGGGCAAATGCTACCTTTTGGATATTGGTGAATCCTCACAAATAAAAAAAGGAATCGAAGAGCACGATAGAAAAGAATGGGAAAAAAACTCCGAGGGTGCAATAGAGTATTCAGTATATTATACTCCTGAACTCAAGGAAGACGACCGAAAAGAGATAGAAGCGAAGATAAGAACTACGTATCGACCACCCTGCGGAAACAACTAATTGTATTTTTCCATTACTTCTACCCTTCTCTAATTTTTTGTTCATTTAACGGAGCATAAAAAGCAAGTTATTTTATTCGATTTTGGGGCATGAGCGTAAAATTTAAAAACAATGTTCAAGTTTTTTCTATCTTGTAGTGGCCTTTTTGGTCCTGCAGTTAGACGTAAGGGCTATTTTTCGTTGAAGATGGGAGCCGTAATAGCTCCGCAGATTTCCGTTACTTCCTGAGCCGTTTCTTTAAGACAAGTGCTGACAGGGTTGCTAAAATAACTAAAGGCAGAAAGAGCCATCCTGTAAAATCGGGTATCACAAGGGTTGAAATTATTTCAATTATGTGACTACTATGCTCGTAGCTAATGCTAAACAAATAGTGAGTGCCATTAAATGTTTCAGTGTAATCTACATCTCTGGTTAATAGTGTGTCATCCATGTAAATTGTGAAGTCTCCCGACATTAAGTCTGCTGGAATCGTAATATTGCAAAAACCTTTTGTTCCAGTTGGACCAGTAACGTTGAAGCTTATCTCTTTCGATGATTGGCTAAAACTGAAGTTGGAGATTGTAGAGTTTGTGGATAGTGATATGGGAAAGAACGTTCCTTCAAATTCTATCCAATACTCGTATGTGCCTGAACGCCCATTTGGATCAAAGGCATAAAGCATGTTTGATCTAACAACCAACGCTGTCTTCTCCCCGACTATGCTTGCTTGATGGGTTCCAACTGGGATAAGTTCGACCCAGCTGTCTTTCAGGCTGTTAAAGACATAAAATTTGTTGTAATATACAGTGTCGTTGCGAGTGGAAACAAGTCCAATGGAACCCTTTGCGAGGCATATATATGGTGAATCATCTACAGTCACATTTGACCATTGCCCAGACAGAGAGCTATAGCCATACAGGGTTTGGTTGTTGTAGAACGAGGCTGCGTAGTCGCCTAGACCGTTTTGTGCGAATTCAAAGTTGAATTCGTGAATTGTACCCCTTTGAGCATCGAAGAGATACGATTTTTGGCTTGACGTAGCCCATGCGAGAGCGTAACCTATATTCTGGCCAACATAGCTGTCTGCTGGAAAATCACGCTTGGCATACGTGTCTAGGAATGATGAGTAGAAAATAGTTTCGCTATTCGAGCTGTCGGAACTGATCACAAAGATGTGCTCGTTGCTAATGTAAGAACCCAGAAAAACCTGTTTTGGAAAATCAGTTGTCGTCCATTCGTTGGTTTGACCATTGTAGATGTACATTGTCATTGTCTCGGAGGTTTCATCATACCTGCTGAAAACGACGAAATCATCCCCGCACAACGGAAAACCTGTAGTGGACGGTTTATCTAAGGATATCGTTGCCCCCTCTTCCGTCGTAAAGCTGTACCCCCAAGCGTCATCAATATCATAGACTACAAGAACTTCGCCACCACAAGGAGTTGCGCTCGTAACGCTGTCAGAAGTCAGACCAGGAACAGAGATTGAGAATTGTCCAGTAATCCCCGAGTAGAAAATGAATCTGTAAATCTCACCTGTCAATATTGAAAAGTCAATTACGAACTGCCCACCATGCTGCCAGCTACCACTGTAGCGTTCGCCATCCGAGTAGTTGAAGTCTACGGTTGAGTGACTCCAGAACCCGCGCCGCGTGTCAAAACCATAGAACTCCCCACGAACTAACTCGAATTCTGTTATTACCTTTCTGAAGCTCACGGCGTAGGCTGTGATCTCATCAGCCTTCAAACCAGACGCTACAACGTTACTAAAGCGAAGCTCGCCTTGACCACTTACTTGAATGACATCAAATTCATTGGTAAAAGCACTGTATCCTACCAGTGTGTAGTTTTCGCCTCCATGGTCAAACCATCTGGCAAAACCATGATCTAAAACGGCGTATGTCGTGTAGCAGCCGTTTTCCAGTTGGTTGAAGCTATGTGTGTAAAGGCTGTAAACCACGTTTTTCGGCTCTCCAGTAGCCGCTCCGTATAAGACTGCCCAAATGTAGTCATCCTTGACCACATAAACTGAGTAATCCGAATAATCAGTAGGCAAACCATAGTCATATTCTTGCCAACTTCCCAACTCGGCGTCAAACACATACATCGTTTCATTAGTGACGAAAAAGGCCATATTTCTTCCGCAGCCATAGCTTGGGTTTTGGTAATCGGTTTTCAGCAGTGTGCCAACATATTGTATTATGTCATAATCGCCGGTGAGGGCGCTATAGCCTATTAGAAGTTCATCGGTATACGCGAAAACCGTGTGTCCTTCTGCTTTCAAATCGCGGACAGTCTGTTGATTATCGAATTCGGCCTCAGTCCAAGCTGACGTGTTGGTGTCAAAGAATAGTATTGAACTGGATTGCGCCCGTGCATAACCGCTGCAATCTTCTCCGCAGGCAGCATAAATGTTTCCCGCTCCTATAGGCGTAGTAAGCGGATATGCAACCCACTCCCCTTTTTCAGCAGATGCTGCCTGCGCTGTTGCAACCATTGGAGTTGCCAATTTAGCAACAGCTATCAAGGCTAGAGCTATTACTAGAACTTCCTTTTTTACTTCTCTCAACTCCTCTGGAATCTGAAAGCAGTTAGCTAATACTGTTATTATTTGCTTTTATGATTTGTGAAAGAAATTTCTATTGTTATTTACAGTTGCTTTAGCTTACAGACACTGACTTTTTTTGCTGAAAGTAGCCAAGGTGAGGTATCTCGGTTTGAGTTTAGGATTTTCCCTATGTCCTGCGTAACCTTTTCTGTCACATGAAAGGCGTTTTTACAACTCTATTCAATGACGAAGTTAGGGAAAAACTTGGACTTCCATTTTATATTCAAGGTATTGTTTTCCAAACCGTTCAGTCAGTTCACGATCTTCGAGCTCAGTTGTAACGAAATAAGTTATCGCTAAGTCTATTATCGCAACTATGCCAACAGCAATGATGCTAGTAATAAGAAATGTGCCAGTAATGATTGATGTGCGCGCCCAGTAGGAAGGATGCCGAACCACAGAAAAAGATCCAGAAGTAATCAGGCTCTTGGTCTTCTCGGCAGTTCACACAATACTTTAGGAAGCGAAAATAAATGACTGAAAAAGGTTACCACACGGAAAAAGCATGTTTAAAGTTTTACTATTTGTGCATGCAACTAATTAACCATTTATAAAATGAACATCACCAGACTGTTGGCACTTGGCTAAGCCTCAAAATATATGGTTAAAATAGAAGTTTGCTAAAACAGTCCAGCGAGCTTTTCACATTGACGCTTTAACACTTATCGTTTCATTCAAATCGACTTCGTTCTTTTCCCTCACACATCCGCTGGGCCTGTAAATCAATACAAGTTCCTCGCATTCTCGTCCTTCTGCTTTACCTAATTCTGTGCACCCTCTGTCTATTGCCTTATCATCCGGCACAGAGCATACTCTCACTTTTGCTTCTTCCAATCTTAACAATGTGCTGTCATTCTTCACAAGATACTTGTTAACCTTAACCTCCCCAATTTTCTTCTCTGCTTGCTGCATAGCAAAGTTCCTCACAAAATATAACAAACTATACTTCACTCTCAATATGAGATGTCCGCGTATTTAAAGAAAAAAGGGGTTTTGCGGGTGATATCTCCACTTGGTTGGGGTTCAATTCCCATCCCCAGCCTTGATTAGTTAAATGTTCCTTTACGTAAATACTGAAAGCCAAACTCATGTCGTATGTCTAATAGAACAATATTCCACAAGGCTTTTAGCCATCGCCAACTAGCTTTCAGTAACGGAGAAGGAGAACTCCGAAAATGAAAAGAAAAGCTTTTTTGATAATCTCTTTGCTGATGATAGCCGCAGTCGTCGTACCACTAGTAGTTATCAGAGCGCAAGCTAGCGTAAGTGCCGGTCAAGATCAACAAGTCTACACGGGTCAGACTACGATGTTTAACGGTACAACCACCGAAAACGTTACCTCCGTTGTTCAGGTCACATGGGATTTTGGTGACAACTCCACAGCGGTAAACGGCACCAGTCCAGACCTGCTTAACGCAACTCACGTTTACACGACAGCAGGCGTCTACAACGCCACGCTTACAGTCAAGTTTGACTCCACACTAAACCAGACCGAAACCGCAACAGCCGTAATCACTGTTATCGAAAACACTCCGCCAGTGGCAGACGCAGGACCCGACCAAACCGTTGAACAATCCAGCCCACAAGGCGCAATGGTTACTTTGAACGGTGCAGGCTCCAGCGACCCAGACAACGACACGCTAACTTACTACTGGAACTGGACAGACGGCTCAGCCACAGGTGCCTCTCCAACCGCGCTCTTCCCAGTAGGAAACACCTCAGTTACCCTCACTGTGGCTGATAGCCAATACAACGCCACCGACACCGTCAACATCATAGTTCTGGCGGACACCACAGCGCCAGTCGTTGATGCTGGACCAGACGTGACCGTGGAACAAGAATCCCACGAGGGAACACAGGTCGTCCTCAATGGGACGGCGACAAACACTGTTTCAACACGGTTCAACTTCACATGGAGCGAGAACGAGATGCTGCTTAAAGCAGAAGCAAACGTTACGGACACCATGCTCATTTACACGTTCAACCTTGGGACACATATAGTAACGTTGAACGCCACTGACGAGGCAGGAAACACTGGCAGCGACAACGTCACAGTTACGGTCGTGGATACGACACCTCCGGCGATAAATGGTACCGCAACACCCGACATGTTGTGGTCGCCAGACCACAAGTACGTCGAAGTCCATGTCACAGTAACGGTTTATGACATATGCGACCCCTCGCCAACGCTCACGTTCGTGTCCATCACAAGCAACGAACCTGACAACGGCATCGGCGACGGCAACACCGTCAACGATATAGTAATCATAAACGACTTCACCTTCAACTTGAGGGCTGAAAGAAGCGGAACAGGCTCAGGCAGAATATATACCATAACCTACAAAGCCGCCGACGTCTCAGGCAACACAGCCATGACAAGCTTTACAATTGAAGTTCCACATAACCAATAAAACTCCCCCTTTTTTAGACATTCCGAAAATGTTCTTTTTCTATTTTGTAAAAAAAGGAGGATTATGCGGGAGATATCGCCACTTCAATCTAATAGAAGCAATAAAAAGTCTATTGAGTTCTCTGATTGTAA
>Ga0315551_10003593_pt1 | contig 10985 bp, 10 predicted proteins | sample SalMarSW160290MG_FD_203678 | JGI IMG/M metagenome (GOLD analysis project Ga0315551, IMG submission 203678) | Salt marsh sediment microbial communities from the Plum Island Ecosystem LTER, Massachusetts, United States - Salt Marsh Sediment SW1602-90 ... | reverse complement strand
CGGCCAGGGATGTGTCGTTGCTGCAGTCGGTGTCGGAGCCGCCGGTACTATTGCGTATGTCAAGGGCGATCTGGAAGCAGTCGAATCGGAAGATCTCGATACGGTTTACCAGGCGGCCGTAAAAGCGGTTGATGAGCTTGAGCTAAATGTAATTTCCAAATCGAAAGATGCCCTCTCGGCCACAATTTATGCCCGTGATGCACAGGACAAAAAAGTTAATATAATACTAAAAAGCACGGCGGAGCAAACAACCAAAATTTCCATTCGAATAGGTACCTTCGGGGACGAAACAAAGTCGAGGCTGATATATAAAAAGATAAACTATAATCTTCTGCTGCAGCGGGATAATGTGAGGGCAAGCGGTTAATCAGGTCAATTCGATGTTGTCCGGTTTCTGCGGAAGCGGGGCGTCAGCGGCGGCTAAAACAGAACCGAGGCAGTAGGCTTCTCTTAGAGCCGAGGGATATTTTTCAATATCACCGCGATTATCGACTTTGTTTATAAACAAACCACCGACATAATGCATCTCGAGGCAGTCTAAATATACCTTCATTGTTCTGCGGATCGAGTCGAACTGTTTTACGCCTTTCGAGCCGCCTACAGCAATGACCATTGCCCGCCGGTCCCGTTCGGGATTGAATAGTTCCTTCTTTAAAACATATTTATGCGCCCAAAGACATTGGCAGCGGTCGATGAGCATTTTAGCCTGGGCACAGACGGTCATAAAAAAGATAGGTGTGGCAAAAATCAAACGGTCGGTATTGATTAACTTTTCCAGAACCTGCTGATAATCGTCTTCTACGCTGCACTTGCCCGTAGCGTAGCAGGCATTGCATTCTATGCATGGACCGACTTTGTAGTCGGACAAACGAATATATTCGATTTGAGCACCGGCGGATTCGGCGCCCTCCAAAGCCCGACGTAAAAGCGTATCGCTGTTACCATTCGTTCTCGGACTTGTTGAAATACCAAGTACTTTTAAAGACATAAAAAAATCCCAAATTCCTAAAAAAACCAAGCTGTTATCTCAATGAAAACAATCCGGTCTATATTTACTTATGTTTTTTGCATTTCATAATTACAAATCCCCTATTTTCACTTATATTTTTTAACGGATAAAAGTAATATTATCGGTTCGGGCCTCCGGCTTCAAACTTTTTTTCAATATAAGTTCAGATATGGCAGAGGCTAATAAAACGTGCCCAAAAATACTCAAGATTCAAAGTATATAATGTCGATTATTAGCATTGATATAGTAAATAAGTGGCTCTGAGAAATGACCATTACGGCCATGTTAGTTTGAACTTATTTTGTCTATCTTTGCTATTGCACACATGTCAGATCGTAATCCGGACAAAATAAGCAAGGGCTAAATAAAATACGGAAAGAGTCACATGAATTAAGGGAGAACCGAAAGGTTCTCCCATTTTTATTTTGCCCCTTTTCCAAAAACAGCCCATTTCATCTCTATAATCCATACAACGTGTATATAAATGAGGAAGGTTGACACAGGTAGTCCCGGTTCGTATGATTTGAACATTAGGGATTTAATTTGGAGCAGGTAAAATGACTGAGACACAAAAGAGCTGGGAAAAAAGATTAGCCGGTGAGCCGGACGAACTGACGATTAACTTTGTTGAGTCGCTCTCGACAGACAAGCGTCTGTATAAATACGATATCGTCGGCTCAATCGCACATGCGCAAATGTTGGCCGATCAGAAACTGATTACCAGAGAGGAATTCAAACAGATTAAAGATGGTCTTATCCAGATCAGCGAGGAAATTGCAGCAGGGCGATTCGAATTCAATAAAAAGTACGAAGATATTCACATGGCAATCGAGACAACACTGGTTGAAAGAATCGGCGAGCCGGGGAAGAAACTTCATACCGGCAGAAGCCGCAATGACCAGGTGGCAACCGACATCCGGCTCTGGATGCGGGATGAAATTGAGATTGTGCAGGCGAAGATAACGCTGCTCCAAAAAGCATTCGTTAAACTGGCGCAGAAATATACCGAAGACATTATGCCGGGCTATACCCATCTTCAGCGCGCCCAGCCGGTTTCGATTGCTTCATATCTATTGAGTTTCGTGGAGCGGCTCGAGCGCGATTTTATTCGACTGAAAAACTGTAAAACTCTGCTGAATCTTTCGCCTTTAGGCAGCGGGGCGATCGGCGGCTCGACACTGCCGCTGGATCGCAAAAGCACGAAAGAGCAACTGGGATTTTCCGATATAACTTATAACAGCATTGATGCAGTCGGTGACAGGGATTTCTGCGCCGAATTTATTTTCGATTGCACGATGATAGCGACACATTTGTCAGGGCTGGCCGAGGATTTGATTTTGTATTCTTCCAATGAATTCGGATTTCTGTCGGTCGATGATGCATATTGCACGTCTTCGAGCATGATGCCGCAGAAACGCAATCTCGATGTCGCCGAATTAATTCGCGGCAAAACCGGCCGTGTTTACGGCTCCCTGATTGCAATGTTGACGATTCTAAAGGCCCAGCCGTCGGGATATAACCGCGACCTGCAGGAGGATAAGGTTCATATTTTCGCCGCCGCCGATACTATCGAAGCGTCTCTGGATATGGCGTGCGCGATTATCTCGCACAGCAGGTTCGATATCAAAAACATTTCCGCCGGACTGGATAAAGGATTTTTGGATGCCACCGCATTAGCCGAGTATCTGGTCGGCAGGGGGATTGCTTTTCGCCGGGCGCACGGTATTGTCGGGTCTTTGGTCGCTGAATGTGAGAAGCAGAATAAAAGGTTAAACGAGCTTACTTTGGACGAACTCAAACAACAATCTGAGGTGATTGAAGCAGATGTCTATGACAATCTTGGTGCGACGAAAGTTGCAGAGAAGTATGTCACCGAAGGTGCCGCCGGACCCAAACAGGCAAAACGGCAAATCGAATACTGGACCAAGCAATTGGGGCAGCGATGAGCACAACCGAAGATGAAATAACCGGCTGGTTTGCACGCCAGAGCAAATTATCTCCGGAAGATTTTCCCATTGGTATCGGCGACGATATGGCACAGATACGCATAGGCGACGAATCTGTTTTTATCACTACGGATATGCTGTTGGACGGCGTACATTTCAATTTACAACAGACAACTCTGAAACAGGTCGGATATAAAGCAATGGCGGTTAGTCTCAGCGATTGCGCGGCCATGGCTACGATACCGGTCGCTGCGGTAGTATCGGTCGCACTGTCTAAAAGCTACGGGACAGAAGAGCTGAAAAAGCTCCATTGCGGCATAATTCAAGCAGGGGACAAATTCGGATGTGCTCTTGTCGGCGGTGACATTACGTGCTGGAAAAGCGAAAATCCATTTGCAATAAGTGTGGCGATGCTCAGCAAGCAGGCGAAAAATGAGCCTGTAAAAAGATCAGGTGCAGAAGCAGGTGACATAATTTGTGTGACAGGCACGCTCGGCGGCGCCGGATTTGGAAAACATCTTGAATTCGAGCCGAGAGTTAAAGAAGCATTAAAAATCGCCCAAATGGTAAAAATAAATTCAATGATCGATCTCAGCGACGGGCTCAGCAGCGATTTAAATCATATCTGCAAGCAAAGCGGCGTCGGCGCCGTGATAGAAGCAGCAAAAATCCCCGTTTCGGACGATGCCGTGAAAACCGATAAGCCACTCGATAGCGCCTTGAACGACGGCGAAGATTTCGAGCTGCTTTTCACCCTTTCACAAAGTGACTGTAAAAAGTTATTCGATAAATGGGACGAACCACTGCCAATCCACAAAATCGGAACTATAAACCAGAGCGGGAAAATCCAAATAAGGATGCAGGACGGCCGAATAATTGAACTGGAGGCGAAGGGGTACGATCATTTTCGTTAGATTATGGGAGATAATCTCAATTTCATTACTAATTCTCCGGAAGAAACCATAGAGGTCGGTCGAAAAATCGGCTCCCAGTTAAAAGGCGGTGAAATTATAGCTATAACAGGGCCTTTGGGCAGCGGCAAAACCCATCTTATAAAAGGAATCGCCACGGGAGCCGGAGCACAGGACGGCAGGAGTATTAACAGTCCCACATTTGTGATTGTTAACGAATATGTCGGCCGATTGGATATTTATCATATAGACGCTTACAGGTTAAATTCGATAGCCGAGTTCGAGATGCTGGGTTTCGACGATTTCTGCTACCCTCAATCCGTCGTTTTGATAGAATGGGCCGATAAAATTGAATCCGCTCTGGGAGATACAGATTATATGAGAATAGATCTCGAACACAGCGGGCAATCTTCCCGGACAATACATATCAAGAATAGCCCCTTTTATATAAACTTGGAAAAATCCCCCCAATAAATCGGCAGGCTACGTGTGGGATTTACAGCTTAACCATCAATCTTTTGCAATCTTTTGTTTTATACTCTGACAATTTTGCATCGTTATTTTTATTTTCTATACTTTGTTTGGACATTCAGAGAGCTTTAGAGGAAAACAAGAGGCAATATTTTTCGGACGTATGAATTTGGAATCATCAGTCAATAACATATTCGAGTCAAAAATTGAAGTAGAGTTTAGCATATAATCGTTACAATTCATTATTTTCTGGAGGATTTAGGGTATAGAGAAGAGCATAGACGTGTTTAAGTCGGGTATCGATTGAGTCGATACTCATGTTGGATGGAAAAAACTACACCGGATGTTGAGGATTTATCAAACACAATTATTTTTCAGAAAAGGGGCAAAAGATGAAAGCTAAAAAAGGTTTTACATTAGTGGAAATTCTAATCGTCGTGGTCATCCTGGGTATTCTGGCGGCTGTTGTTATTCCGCAGTTTACCGAGGCCAGTACCGAAGCCAAAACTTCAAGTCTGTGCACAGATTTGCAGACTATGCGTTCGCAAATCGAGCTGTATAAGGTTCAGCACAATGATGCTTTACCCGGTGATGGTACAGCAACATTGATCCAGGCCTTGACAGGCCAGACCGATGTCGCCGGTGCAGTGGGAACTGATTACGGTCCGTACCTTCAAAAGATTCCCATGAATCAATTCATCGACGATGATGGTATCCAAGAAGAAGCTGGTACAGCCGGTCTTGGTGATGGTAGTGATGGTTGGCACTTTGATACGTCAACCGGTCAGTTCCATGCCGATGATACTGCTGAGCATGCGCTTCTTTAGAATATTCACGAGGTTTCAGATGCCACTAATTATGAGATTAGTCCTGGCATAAATTTGTGAAAAATACAAAATGAAGAAACGGGCTGACCATGCTGAGGTGATTGCCGTAGGCTGGTCAGCCTTTTTGATGAAAGAAATAAAGGATAAAATAGTAAGATTATCACCCTGTGTGAAGAGAGGGGTGACAGAAAACGAAAGGGAAAAAAATGAGAAAAGCAAGAGCTTTTACACTCGTTGAGGTTCTCATTGTTGTAGTTCTGCTCGGCATTCTTGCCACAACAGTAATTTCAATGACATCAGACAGTGCCATAACAGCCAAAGAAAGTGCCCTTGCGACCGATTTGCAACTGCTCAGGAGGTTCATCTTAGTTTACAAGTGCCATCATCTTGAGGTAAGTCCCGGCTATCCGAACGGCCAGACGAGCGCTGCACCGACCGAGCAGGCCTTTATCGACCAGGCAACATTATCGAGCAACAGCGCAGGACAAACCGCTGCAGTTGGTACTGCCGGATTCAATCGTGGACCTTATATGCAGAAAATACCAGTGAATCCTATGAATAATTTAAGTACCATTCAAATGCTCGGTGACGGTGAAGATTTTCCTGCCAATGCCGATAATAGTCACGGCTGGATATGTAAGCCCGCGACATCCGAGATACGTGCCGACTCGACAGGAGCGAATGACAGCGGCAAGCCTTACTATGAGTATTGACAAGAAAAAGAATCACAACATAAAACGCCGAGGCTTTACACTCGCCGAGGCAATGATGGCTGTGGTCGTTTTGAGTATAGCGGCTGCGGGAGTGCTGCTTCCATTTTCAAGCGGAGCGGCCGTGCGGGTCGAAGGTATGCGCAGGACTTTAAGCGCGAAACTGGCGAGCGATCTGATAGAGCAGATTGTAGTAAAGCCTTTCCACGATCCCGACGGTAGTACTTATGATTATAATCTCGGGCCCGATGAGGGAGAAACAACATTCGGAGAATTTGACAATCTTGACGATTTTCACGGTTACTCCGAGCCACAGGGCCAGGTAAAAGACGCCGGCGGAGCGGTATTTACGGATTCGAATTATGCTAACTTCGGCAGGAGCGTAAGCTGTGAATATGTTTATGTCCCCCAGGAAAGCAGGACGACCTCGTCGAAATATATTTTGATTACTGTACAGGTACAGTACAACGGCAAACAAATGGCAAGCATTAGCCGACTTATAAGCGAATAGAAGAAAAGAAATCCGACACTCGAATTTGGCCTAAATATGCAAGAGACGAAACATATAAAAGGTTTTACATTAGTCGAGCTGCTGTTAGCTCTGGTTATTACAGGCATAGTCCTGACCGCGGTGGCGACGTTGGCTTTTGCTATGGGAACTGCCAACAAAGCGACGGAGGATTTGAGCCTCAAGCAGGCGCAGGTACGTTTTGCGACATTGCGAATTCAGGATTTAATCCGGCACAGCAAGCTGATATGTTTCGCCGGGAACGATGATATTGCGATTTGGCGGGCCGACGACAACTACGACGGGAAAATCAATATCGGCGAATTAGTTTATATCGAGGCCGGACCAAACCGGGATCATTTACAGATTTGTGAATTTTTTTCATTCGACAGTACGGCAATAAATCTCGGTTCCATAAGCTCATTCGCAAATAACTGGTGGTCGGTATATTGCGATGACGTGGATTATACAGTAGTTGTGCCTGAATGCAGCGATGTTCAGTTTAACCTTGATGTATTACCTCCACAGAGCGGATTTGTCAGTATTACTTTCAATATTGTCGAAAATAATATTGTTCGTCAGTGTCAGATTACCGGAAAAGTTCGCAGCCCGGCTATAAATCTGCTCAAGGAGGACGATATCACAAGCGATGACGATTAAAAGAGGAAATACTAAATCCTAATATCGAAATCCTAAACAAATTCAAATGACAAAAATTCAAAATCTAAAAGTATTTATAATCATTTGGACATTTGTATTTTGATATTGTTTAGAATTTGGAGTTTAGAATTTTTTTCAAGGTTGATAGATTAGGATATATTTCGGTAACATCGTCGAATGAATTTAAAAAATGGTAAAAATCATATTCGTGGTGCAGCGCTGCTTGTTGTGCTGTTCATTATTATGGTCATAACTGTCTTGTCGTTGGGCTTTCTGTCACAAAGTGACGTCGAGTTAGCCTGCGGCGAAAATATGATACTCCGGACCCAGATGGATTATCTTGCCGAATCCGGCCTGGAGCACGCCAGAGGACTGATTCTTAATCCGCAGGATATAAGCTCCGAATACTGGACCGGCGCAACAGGACTGCAATTGATTGCCGGAAGCAACGATTATTATGATATTGAAGTAATCCGGGACGACTCCGATCCCGATGATTTGTGTAATTATATTATAGATTGCAATTCGCACCGCCTTAAAAATGGAGAAAGAGTCGGATTCAGCGGCATAAGAGGGCTGCTACGGCTTGATCCATGTATCGCATTCTGGTCGGGAGCAAATGCGACATTTGGACCCGGCTCGACAGTAAACGGGGATGTTCGCTGCGCAGGCAAATTGACGTTAATTAAAGATTACACAGAAGGCGCTGAAATAAAAAGAGTATATGGTGATGTTTTCTCTGACACGTTATCCGGCTCAATAACCGGCCAAAAATATACCGTCAGTGAGCTTTCGCTGGACTGGCCAAATGTCACCGTCGATTATTTTCTTGATAAACCCGGTGTTTTATACCAATCGGGAGATTTTACTCTTTCGTCAGATATCGAAGGTATGTTACTTGTTGACGGCAACCTGACTATCCAGCCGACCGGCAGCGTAAATATAACAGCAGGCAAAAATCTACCCGCGCTTTATGTCACAGGAGACCTGGTTATAAATGACGCTGCTCTGAACATCGGGGGTTTGGCCGTAATAGACGGCAACGTTCTCGTAAACGATGACACCGACATTAATATTCTTGGGAGCATGTTTGTACAGGGCATATTTTCAGAGACTGCCTCGAATTCATCCGATACCGATTACAACGGGCTTCTTTATAACGGTCCTAAGTGGCAGCCGACCGGTGGTCAATCAGGCGGCGCAATAGAATTTGACGGCGTAGATGATTACATTCAGACCTTCGATAGTACAGATAAACTACAGATAGCGAATGACTATACACTATCGGTATGGATAAAACCCAATGCATACCAGAAGGATTTTGCGGGCATTATATCAAAGTGCACTCCCTTCGGCGGTACGAATCACTGGACACTTCAGTTTAATTCAGGCAGCTCAAAGAAGCTGGTAATATATCACCCCGATTATTTACCGACTCCGAGGTCATGGGATTTGGGGATCACGCTAAGCGAGGTAGCAGGAGCATGGCATCATATAGGTATTGTCCGACAGGGAAACGTAATGACGTCATACCTGGATGGTGCACCTCGTAATACAGATACATGGAACAACGCTCCTGGTAACGGTAACGGACATTTTAACATCGGGACCGACAGGACCGCTTTACCCAGCCATATTTATAAGGGTCTTATTGATGAGGTTCGAATCTATGACAGTGTTCTGGATGCCGGAGCTATCAGCCGTATATACAGCGGCATTCCGGACCCTAATAATATTCCGATTGGATACTGGAAACTTGATGAAAGTGGTGGCAGCAGTATTACTGTTACTGCAGCCCCTTCAAAAGCGGCGATTATATTACAGTCGGAAGAAGGTAATGCAGAGAAATGGAGTCAGGCCGCAGGTGCATTTTTCAGAAGTATCGACAGAAAATAACAGCGTTATTCGAGGAAAGATATAAATTGCTCTATACCTGTTTTATCGGTAATAAACAGTGAATAATGCTTATCGGCCTTTATACGCGATGACAAGAAAAAACCAAAATATGTTAAAAATACTTATGGCAAATCAAAACGCCCCCCGAAGCACGGATTAATCCGGATTTTCCTGTTGTATCAATTTAACGATTTTGCTGGTTCTGATGACCTTGATATTAGAATGTATCGGAAATAACAATTATATGATTGTATTAACACATTTAGGCTCGAAAACAGTAATACGAAGCTTCCGGCTTCGTCTGTTTATTGAGGTCAGATAACCAAATAAAACCTGTGGGGGCGTTTAGTGAGTTGTTTGTCTTGTCAAGACCTGCCTCTAATATGACGAAAAAGAAAGGAAAGTCAGGTGATGATAATGTACCGATACAGTAAAGGGAGGTTGTACAAAATGGCGGATTCAAAAAGTACACCAGCCTCGATGCATATATTACGTATTAACAGGTATGCCGGATATAGTTTGTTCGGCTTTAACAGCGGTTTTACACTAATAGAAATTATCATTGTGATAGTGATACTAGCGATAGCGGCAATGACAGCAATACCTATGTTGAGCTCAGCGGGCAGCGTGCAAATCCGTTCTGCAGCGAATATGATTTCCGCTGATTTGGAATACACGAAAAGTATGGCAATCAGCAGAGGACAGAACTATTCCGTAGTCTTCGATGAGAACACAGACAGTTACAGTATAAAAGATCAAAGTGATTCTGTGATACCACATCCCGTGAAAAAAGGATTTCCTTACACTATAGATTTTCAAAATGACAGCAGATTAAACAAGGTTGATATAACCAACGTGAATTTTAATTCCACCGACCGTGTTATTTTCAATTGCCTTGGCAGTCCCGACAACGGTGGTACGATCAGTCTTAATGCAAATGGTTCCACGGCAACGATTACAGTGGAACCGGTGACAGGATACATTTCAATCAATTGATGCAGGAAGAGGGTAAATGATTAGCTGGGGTTTTAAAACTCGTAATTTGAGACCGATAGGATTGGACATAGGTCATAATTCTATCAAAATGATCCAACTGGTCATTAACGGCGAACAGATATCTGTTCTTGCCGCGGACGAAGCTCGTATAGATTCCGGCATAAACGGTGACGATCAGGCAAGGAAGGACTACATTGTCTCATCGATCAAGCAGATGCTTTCGAGAGGCAACTTTCATGGGAAAAATGTTGTGTCATGCCTGCCTTGCGGCGATATAAAAATAACGAGCCTGCGATTAACCGAGGCGGAGGGAGAGAGAATAGAACAGGCATTAAGACGGGAAGTTGTACACCGTTTCGGTCTCGACCCGGATAAAGATTCCATGGATTATATTGTCGCCGGTAATGTTCGTCACGGTGATGAGATTAAAAACGAACTAATTTTATTCGCAACAAATAACGAAATAGTAAAAAGTCATATCGAGATGCTCGAGACGGCCGGTCTCAGACCGATAGCAATAGATACGATTCCATGCGCTTTGTTCAGGAGTTTCGAGAGGTCTCTAAGAAGGCAGGAAGACAGAAAACATGCCGTCATTTTCATCGATGTCGGAAGCTGTTATACAACCGTTGTCTTTGCTCGTGGAGGAGAAATCTGCTTCGTCAAACAGATAAAAATCGGCGCTGGAAATTTCAATCGGGAAGTCGCATCAAAACTGGGTATCAGCAATAGTGAGGCCGAAATTCTGCGTGGAGAGCTGCAGGCGGAATACAGCCCTTCGACACCAAAGTCGGATTCCGCAAAACAGGGACTGACGGAAAACAAGCAGAAGATTGAAGCTTCGACCCGCCAGGTGATGATAGATGCGATAAGTAAAATTGCCGAAGAGCTTGCACACGAGATATCGCTGTGCCTGAGATACTATACGGTAACATTCAGAGGAAAACGCATTGAACGGGCGATCCTTACCGGAGGTGGAGGATATGAAAAAATCCTGCTGGATGTCATGCAACGACAACTGACGGTGAGCGTTGAAGTAGCTCAGCCTCTA
>Ga0315551_10003586_pt1 | contig 10995 bp, 10 predicted proteins | sample SalMarSW160290MG_FD_203678 | JGI IMG/M metagenome (GOLD analysis project Ga0315551, IMG submission 203678) | Salt marsh sediment microbial communities from the Plum Island Ecosystem LTER, Massachusetts, United States - Salt Marsh Sediment SW1602-90 ... | reverse complement strand
AACATTCAAAGAGGCGATGAAGCAGAAGCTGTTGGATCTGAAGGAACAGATCCTGAGGCAGCTCGTTTCTGAAAGCGATGAGTTCCAGGAGATCGTCGATGACATGGAGCCAAAGGATCTCGCCGATATCGCCGCTGATGATATTGACAGAAGGATCTTGGAGGTCCTGGGCTCCCAGGAGATAAAGAGGCTGCAACTGATCGACGCAGCGCTGGGGAGGATGGAAAACGGTCACTACGGAGTATGCATGAGCTGTGGCAAAAAAATCCCGCAGGATCGATTGAGGGCAATACCCTATGCGATACTCTGCATCGATTGCAAGTCATCCGAGGAACGCCGCAACCGCTAGGTCCAACAACGAGAAGCATCTAATAGAGCCGATCCGCTTTTCCGATACTAGAAAGTGAAGGGTTTGCGGTGTCGGTTATGATACAAAACGTCTCTTCGGTAAAACCCGGATTCTTTCTGGACATTATCCGGATTCAAAACATGCAGGGCGGCCGGATCACCGTCCCCGTGAATCCGGCCCAAGCCGTTTATGCCCGTTTCAAGCATGTCCTGGGAGTACCGTCACTGGACGGAGGCGCACCCCTGTTCAGGCTTCGGGTTCTCGATAATCTGATCGACCGCCTTCTCCGCTATTCCGAACAAGTGCCCTCCGTGGAACAGCTGCAGAACCTCGACGCCGAAGCCATCGATCCGTTGATCAGCCGTCTGCAAAACCAACTCCGCGGTCATCTCCTGCAGTTCCCCTCCTCGTTTGGCGGTACCTTTCCGGAAACCGGGATGTTGATTGACCTGATTGCCTGAGCCGGTACATACTGATTCTATTCGTGAAAAAACCCTATATCTATCCGGCGAACAAGCAACTCATTTCCGAAGACATGCGCATAGACGAACTTCCCGCTATCAAGATATTGGGGAGGCGGTGTTCCGACGGCAGAGAAGGATGGTTTTTCTTTTCCGCCGTGAAAGGCAGCTATCACTCCGTTCTGCCCGAATGGATTCAAAAGGGAGACGAGGTGGAGTTTTTCGAGCCTCTTGCCGGGGGCGCTAAGAGAAGCCTGACCCTTCCAGGCATCAGAGTCGGCGGTGGTTCGGTCAGCCGGCTCATTCTGGAAGGGGGGAATATTCTCCTGTTTTCCAATATCGCCGGTGTGCACCAGAGCTTCTATCTGCTGAAACCCGGTGAGCTGGACGATCTGCACGAAATAATCGTCGATACGGTGTATATGGAGGAACCCTGCCCGCAATGCGGATCGGAGATGGTTTTCCATTATCGCCACGCCGAGCCGGCAAAAACTTTCTCGAAATGCCTGTCCTGTGGGTACGACTGGAAGGGCAAGGTGCAGGCTGACTTGATCCTGGTGAAGAAGAACCTCGAAAGAAACGTTGCCCGGGAACTGAAACGGCATCCCCGCCTTAAAGAACTGCTCGGGGAGAGGGAGGAGGGAGAAGAGCCGACGATCGGGGTGTGATGCCGCCTAATGAGGGACGCGGAAAAAGGGATTTCCCTTGATTTCTCTTTCGATGGTCGTGTCTAATCCATGACCGGGGAACACCCGGGTCTCCGGCGGCAGAGTGAGGATCTTGCTGCGAATCGCATCGATGAGGGTTTTTTCATCCCCTCCGGGAAGATCCGTTCTGCCGATGCTCATGAAAAAAAGGCTGTCTCCGGAAAACACCAGAGAATCTTTTTCGCTGTACAGGCAGATCGAACCCTTCGTATGCCCCGGTGTCTCCAGAACCACGAGATCCGTGTTGAATACGGTATCTCCCTCTTTGAGAATTACATCCGGTTCGGGAAGGTCGGAAAAAAAATCAGCGAATTCATCCGGGTCCGGCAAACCCAGATCCTTCAGAGTCTCCCGGTTTGTTTTGGCTGATTTTTTACCGAGGAAGTTTTTGTCGGCTTTATGGATGGCGATGGGGATATCTATGCCCTCTTTGCCGTAAAAGCTTTTAAGTTTTCCCGACGAAGCGGTGTGATCAAAATGTCCATGGGTGAGAACGATGCCCGCCGGAATCATCTTCAGCATGTTGATGCTGGATACGATGTGCAGCTCGCTGCCACCCGGATCGATTACGATGCACTCCTTTTTCCCATTAGAGTAGAGGTAGCAGTTGGTCTCCATTGGACCTACTATTAATCTTTCTATCATGGTAAGCTTCAGCCTACTGTATATGTCGGGCTTTGACAACCTGAAGCGCTTCTGATGAGGCGAGGATGAAGCATGGCTGGTGAGCTTGGTTCAATCATCCTGGTGTCCGCAGTGGCATTCCTGTTCTTTGGACTCATCCCGGGGATCGGTGCGTTCTTCGTGCGATCCCGATGGAGATTGTTCCGCCGGCGTATCGCAGAGAGCTCTCTGTATCCCTTCCTGAATTACTCCGATTTGTCCCGTAGAGGAGATTTCCTGGGTCGATACCGCGTATTCGGGCACCTGGAAGCGATCCAGGGGGAAAACAGCATATGGATCAACAACGGCAGTTTCACAGTTGAAGCGGATCTAGCGCAGGCGAAACTGTACTTCCTGCCCTCCTTCTCCGCCGGCACTCGGACTCTGCCCGTGGAACATTTGCAGGAGGAAATCCCCGATGAACAGCCGGGGTTGGTTTCCTGGAATCAGATCTTCTCCCTCCCCGCGGGTACCCAGATGTTTATCGCCGGGCAGCTTTACTCGGAGGACGGCCGGGCGGTATTCCGATCCCAGGGCAAAGATCCGCTTCTGGTGGTACTCTACGACGGAGAGAGGAATACGATCGTACAGAGGGCTGTTTGGGGGGGACGGCAGAAAAATGAATATTGGAATCAGTTTACCATCGCTTCCCTGTTGACCGGTGCTTTTTGCATGGTGCTGCTGGCCTATATTTTCCTGCGCTCCACGCCATCGAGGCTGCCGGTGCTGTTTGCCTTCTCGCTGGCTTTTTTCCCGATTTCAGGCCTGCTGCCTCCGGGCTTTATCCTCTACTATCTGTACCGGTTTTTCTGGAAGCGAGCCAGAATGCTCAGGGCGGAGAGGGATCTGCTGCGCCTGCCCCTGCGCTACTACCCGGAATCTGAAGCGTTGCCGCCGGGCAGCCGCGCAACTTTGCCGACCGGTGAATCCTACCTGTGCAGTCAGGACGCCGATCTGTTGATCGAGGGGGAGCTGACAATCCGGAGTGCGAGCCTTCCCTCGGTGAGGGAAGGAAAGATCGACGAGATATATCTGTTCGGATCCTACAGCGAAAAAGAGGGGCAGCGGTGGATGCAAGCACCCCGGGACCCGATGGCGGAACTCGTGCTGGTAATGGGCGATCCCGCCGCTCTCGCCCGCAGCTGCAATCGCCGGGCCCGTATGTTCGCTCTGCTCTCTGCTGCCGGCGTCTTTTCGGCGTTGACGTTGAATATGTTTATCCTGCTCTTAGTCTGGCATCTTATCATTCGCTGATTCCGCTTGCCCCTCGGGTCCTCCGCTCCGCAGGTGCGGTCCTCCGCTCCGCAGGTGCGGTCCTCCGCTCCGCAGGTGCGGTCCTCCGCACAGTGAGGCTTCGCACCTTCTTGCCTCTTTCCGCGAATCTTCGGGCAAATACGGATCGATAGACGGACGTGCTGTGGGGTTGTGGGGATAGCCCGAATCCGTCGTGCAGCAGGAAGAGGACCTTTGTGTGCAAATAGTAGTCGAAATAATCGGTTGCAAAGAAGATAGAACCGCCGACCTTCAGTTTTCGCCGGAGCGTCTCGATATTCCCCCGCCGGAGAAAACGGCGGCGCCTGTGTCTGGCCTTGGGCCAGGGATCCGGAAAGTACAGGTGGAAGCTGTCCACCGAGTCATCGGGCAGCACCCTGAGGACCGCTTCGGCAGATCCGTGGATGACACGGGCGTTGGCGAGCCGGCGCCTCTCGATTTTTCTTTGAGCTTTTAGACATCGTTTTTTCTTGATCTCCACCCCGACGAACAGGCTGGTTGGGTTCATTCGGCAGTACTCGACCATGAAGTGACCGTTTCCGCAGCCGATCTCCACTTCGAATTTCTCGAGTGGACCGTTCAACAGCAGGGGAAGGTCCTCAGGCTGCAGTAGCTCTCTCTGCTGCGCCGCCGAATCAGTTGTCGCTTTCGCGTTTGTCCTCCCGCTTGCGGGCATAGTTCACCACCAATTTCCGGCCTTTGAACTCGATACCGGACACTTCTTTTATAGCCCGTTCGCCAAGGGAGGAGTCGACTTCCACGAATGAGTAGTTGTCCAATACCTTGATGTCGTGAATCTGAGATCGATCGGCTTTGAGCCGGTCCATGAACAGCTGGATCAAATCGCTGGGAAACACTCTGCGGTTCTTTCCCATACTCAGGAACAGCTTCGTTATCTTGGAGCCTTTCTTTTTCTTCTTTTCTCCGGCCAGGGACTGTTTGAACAGATAGGCGGTGAAGTAGGAGCGCAACGTGAGTGGTACGTTCTTGCGAACGATGTTTCGATACTGGTTGAGGACCTCCGGGTCTTCCTCCTCTTTGATCCATTTTAGGATCTGCCGAATCATTCCTCGAAACACCTGATCTTCTGAAGGGGGTGTGCTTTTTTCTGCATCCACTTTGATCTTCTCCTTGAATCGCTCATAGTCTTCGGCAAGGGTTATGATCTTTTCCAGAACAAATGAGGGCGGTTTGTAACTCTCCGGCCGCGGGGGTACGGCCAGATTGATGACATGGGTTACCCACCGTAATTTTTTGCTGCAGGCGGTTTCGAAGGTGCTGATCAGTATCGGCACTTTCCCCACGCTGAAGTTCTGACAGACCTTGTTTTGTTGTTGCACGGACAGGTTGTCAAGCAGTAGGGCAGGCTCAATATGCTGAGCCCGCATGAGCCTGCTTACTTGGACCGCCTGCTGCGGGTCGCCACTTTGAATAAGAAGACTCTCCATCGGTTCAGCCAGGATGAGATCGACAACTACCGAGAGTTTATGCTGCTGGTCGGTTTGCATGAATACATCCCGTGTCGGTACGGTCAATTGCCTCCACGTGGATACCGGCAGCACGGTGGGCCGCCTCAGCAGGGAGACCAGCTGTTCGGTGTCCTTCTCGAGGCTGTGGGAGATCAGTATAGTCTGTTTTTTCTGCGGAAGCTTGGAGAATATGAACAGGATATCTTCTATGAAGCCGGGATGTTCAGGATTCTCGGTCCTGTCGATTACCACCGTTTGCAGACTGGAAAAATCGAGATTCCCCCTTCTGATATGATCGATCACTTTGTTGGGGGTCCCGATTACCACATCCGGGTTGCGAGAGAGCATTCGATGCTCTTTCTTCTCCTGACCTTCGAAACCGAAGGCAAAAACCGAAGGTCTTTTCCCGGATCGGATAAATCTCCTGAACTCACGAAATACTTTGTGTGAGTTTTCGGTGGAGGAGGTAAGGACTATCGCCTTTATCCCGGCTTTCCCCCGTTTAAGCTTAACAGAAAGGGGCAGGATGAAAGCGGCAGTCTTACCGGAATCTCCCTCTGCCTCTACCGCGACGTCTCTTCCTCTCAGTATGATGGGAATCAGCCGCTGCTGCAGATGGGTCGGTTTGGCATACCCGGCTTGCCGAAACAGCGTCCACGCCTCCGCACTTCCGAAAGTTTTTTTTCCCTTCGTTGGTGCCATGATGTTTTTTCCAAAGAACGATAGTAGAATTTAGATCGAGGTTATCATAACGCGGAACTTTCACCTGTGTCAATGAGCGGGGAAACAGGTGGAACTGCCGATGATAACAGAGACCTAGTATCAAGGGAGTAGACTATGCGAAGAGCAATAATCCTGGTTTTGATATTCATTCTGTCCCTCAGCTCGCTGGCGGCGGAAACCTTTCGTTTCAAGTATATCAAGGATGAGAAGTACAGGCTGATCACGGAGGTGAACGAGGAGGTGTACGTGAACGGAGTTCGCTCCCATCAGGCCAACATCCTCAACAAGGTAGCGGTGGACACCCTGGCGGTCCGAAACAATAAGGGGCTGCTCTCCGCAACCTTCTTGACCTCCGAGCGCTCCTACGGCGTTCAAACTTCCTTCTCTCTCACCGAGGAGTACGAATCCCTGTTCTGGCGCGACGATGTCGGCCGCTACGACATCGGTGAGGCCTACTTCATGCCTGTGGTAAGGCATGTGCCGACCTTCCTCCAGGAAGATATAGAACCGGGTACCAGCTGGAGCGCCGCCGGGGAGGAGGCCCATGACCTGCGCCGCAGCTTCGCGATAGAGACACCGGTGCGTTTCCCGATGACGGTGAGCTACACTTACGTCGGTTCCGAGCAGCGGGAGGGGAGAAAGCTGGAAGTGATCTCGATCCAATACGAAGTTCAGCACAGGCTCCAGGGCCTGGTCAGCCGTCGTGCCCAGGTTCCGGTCTTGATCGAAGGCATATCCGAACAGGTCTACTACTGGGACCGCGAGAAGGGTAAGCCCCACTCCTATTCCGAAGAGTTCGATTTTGTTTTCTACCTGTCCGACGGGCAGACCGTCGAATACACAGGCAGCGCCGAAGGATTGCTGCTCGAGTCGGAGGAGCTGGACAGGGAACAGGTTGCCGAGGATATCGCCAGACAACTCGAAGAGCGGGGGGTGGAGGACACGACCGTGGTTGCCGAGGAAGAGGGGGTCACCCTCAATCTACAGAACATCCAGTTCGAGCCCAACTCCGCCCTTCTGCGTGAGTCGGAACGTGCCAAGCTGCGCCAGATCGGCGAAATACTGAAAGATTATCCGGAACGGGACATTCTCATAACCGGACACACAGCCCGGGTTCCCGGCTACACGGAACAAGACCATCAGCGCCTGTCCGAGCAGAGAGCCGTGGCTGTAGCGGACTACCTGCTGTCCCTGGGAGCTCTGCGTTCGTTACAGGTCACCACCCGGGGTATGGGTCACCGGGAGCCTCTGTCGGACAACGACACCGAGCAGGGCCGCCGTCAGAACCGGCGGGTGGAGATCACGATTCTGGAGAACTGACCTAGTTCTTGTCTCGGTCCACCAGACGGTTCTTGGCGATCCATGGCATCATGGAGCGCAGCCGCTCTCCCACTTCCTCCATCTGATGGGCGGCGTGCTCCTTGCGCATGGCCAGGAACTTTCCTCTACCGCTCTTGTTCTCTCCGATCCAGGTCCTGGCGAAGCTGCCGTCCTGGATCGCCGCGAGCAGCCGCTTCATCTCCTGCTTCACCGCTGGGGTGATGATGCGGGGACCCGAGACGTAATCCCCGTACTCTGCCGTATCGGAAACGCTGTAGCGCATCAGCGACATTCCTCCCTCGTAGATCAGGTCTACGATCAGCTTCATCTCGTGGATGCACTCGAAGTAGGCCATCTCAGGGGCATAGCCGGCCTCCACCAGGGTCTCGAATCCCGCCTGCATCAGGTGCGTCACGCCGCCGCAAAGAACCGCCTGCTCGCCGAACAGATCGGTTTCCGTTTCCTCCTTGAAGGTGGTCTCGATCACGCCGGCTTTGGCGCCCCCGATTGCCGCTGCGTACCCCAGGGCGGTCTCCCGGGCCTTGCCGCTGGAGTCATTGCCGATGGCGATCAGGCAGGGCACGCCGTAGCCCAGCTCGTACTGGCGACGCACCGTGTGTCCCGGCCCCTTGGGGGCCACCATGGACACGTCCACGTCCGCCGGCGGTTTGATCTGTCCGAAGTGGATGTTGAACCCGTGGGCGAACATCAGGGTCTTCCCCGCGCCCAATGACGGGGCGATGTCGGCCTCATACACCTCCCCCTGCAGGTGATCCGGCACCAGCACCATGATGACATCCGCCCACTGCGAGGCTTCCGCCCCGGTCATGACCTTCAAGCCCGCCTCCCGCGCTTTTTTTACCGAGGCGCTGTCTTTGCGCAGTCCCACGCAGACCTCGACGCCGGAGTCCCGCAGGTTGTTGGAATGGGCGAATCCCTGGCTGCCGTAGCCGATCACCGCCACTTTCCTGCTCTGGATCCACTCCTGATTGATCTCCTGCTCGTAGTACATTTTCATTTGAGCTCTCCTTGTTCATGCCTGTTATGAGGGTAGTAGTATAGTCCTTGTCTCGACCGAAATGTCAAGGCGAGCTGCGAAAAGCTCAGTTCGGTTTTATCCGGTTCGTTTCGGCCAGTCGAGCTTCTCCAGCTGCTCCACGAGGAAGCGGCGCATGGCCACGATATTCGCTCCGGCCTGCATGAAGGCTATGCCATCTTCGATGGAGGCCACACCTCCGGATGCCTTGATCCCTGGCTGCGCCCCGACGGCTTTCCTGATAAGGGCGATGTCGTGTATTGTCGCTCGACCGGGCCCGAAACCGGTGCAGGTCTTGATGAAATCCGCGCCGCTGTCTTTCACCAGCCTGGCTGCCGTAATCTTCTCTTCCTCGGTAAGCAACCCGATCTCTATGATAACTTTAAAAGGCACCCCGAAGGGTTTCGCGACCTCCATCACCGCAGCTATGTCTTTCGATACTTTCTTGTACTCGCCCTGCTTGAAAGCGGCGATGTTCATCACCATGTCCAGGTCGGAAGCTCCCCGTTTCAAGCCTTCCTCCGCCTCCGTACACTTCACCAGCGTGGTTACACCGCCGCAGGGAAAACCCACAGGGATCTGGGCCAATACGCCCGAGCCCGCAAGCTCTTCCACCAGGACTGCCAGGAACTGCGGGAAGGCGACCACGGCGCGAAATCCGTATTGCCGGGCCGGTCTGCACGCTTCCCGCACCTCTGTTTCGGAAGCTGTTACAGTCAAGACATCGGAATAGTCGATGGCGGACACGAGCTTGGCTGTATCCTCGCCGCTTATTTCGTTCACACGCCGCTCCTTTTCTACTTGTTATTTCCAGATTAAACCTTGCGAAGGCAGGAAGGCAAGTGAATCAATGATAGGGTTAATTCCCGACCATATCCGGAGCCAGCCTCTGTTCCCGCTGCTAAGGAAGCTCCGGATAGAGGATCACCTTGTAGGCTTCTTCGAAGGAGATTTGCGGCGGGATCTCATAGGCGAAACTTTCCCAGATGTCGAACTGCCCAGACATCCCGCCCGGGTAGTAGGACATTTCCGGCCGACCGGCGCTGATGGATCCGGGTCTTTCCAGGATGACGGCAAGGGATGCGTCCATAGACGATTACCTGATTTTATCCAACAGGTTCGATACTCTCCAGTAGCTGTCATGAACCGCCTGGTAGATTTTCCCCACTTGATAGGCGTCCCCGACAGGTAGGTAGTTGATTCCATAGTGCCAGTGATCAGGATCGAGGCGGGATTTGAGAGTGGTATTGCTACGACCCCCCAACGCCACAATCACCAGATCTGCGCTCAAGGGTGCCTCATGCCGGTCCGTGATGACTCCCTGCGCTTCCAGCCGCAGGAAGCGAGTGTCTGTCCGAATCACAATATCGGTCTTTACCAGCAGGCGCTGCAGAGAGATCGCCGATACAGGCTCCAGGTCCCGGAGGATGCAAGAGTCTTGCTCGACTACCGTTACCTGAGCTCCAAAGGTGGAGAGGACCAGGGCTGCCTCACAACCCGAAGAGCTTCCACCGAGGATGATAACCGACTTGAATGATCGATAGGTGTCGAGGTCGAGCAGCAATTCCCGGACCGGAAGTACGGGATAGGCCAGATCCGAAGGGATCTGTGGCATAGCCGGCAGGGAACCGGTTGCGTCCAGGAACACGTCGGGGTGATGCTTTTTCAGCAGATCGTAGTTCATGGGGGTTTCCAGCACGACCTGCACCATTGCGCTGGCGATCCGATGGAGCAAAAACCCCAGATACAGACAAATCTCATGTTTAAAAGGTTCCCCCCTGGCCGTATTGAGCAGACCCCCCAGCCGCTTCTGTTGCTCGAACAGCCGTACAGAAAAGCCCAATTCCGCAGCTCGGAGCGCTGCGGTGATCCCCGCCGGGCCACCCCCGGCGACCAGTACCGTTCCGCTCCTTCGAGACACGTGCCGGCAGAGGGAAGCGGAAGGGGAGGCTTCGTAACCCAGAAGGGGGTTTACGGCACAGCGGATCGTCCTGCCTTCTCTGACCCGGCCCAGGCAACCCTGGTTGCAGCGGATACAGGGACAGATCTCTTTGATGGAGCCGTGTTGCGCCTTCAAGGGAAGCTGCGGGTCCGCCAGGAGCGCCCTGCCCATGCCAATGAGATCCGCTGCCCCCTGTGCAAGGAGCTCGTCTGCGAGGGATAGGTCGTTTACAGATCCTGTGAGGACTACCGGAATGCCGCAAGTCTCCCTAATTTTCGCAGCGATATCCTTCAAGGGCGCCCTGGGCTGATAGATCGGCTGGATCGTGTAGTCGTTACTCTCGCTGGTCCCGGCCGAGGTGTGGATGTAGTCTGTCCCGTCGAGGGGCAGCATTTGAGCGATACGAAGGACTTCCTCTGTATCCAAGCCCCCCTCTACGAAGTCGCCGCAACCGAGCCTCAAACCGACAATGCAGGAAGATTGTATCGTTTTATCAATTTCTTCGATTACCTGCAGCAGAAGCAGCTCCCGATGCTTCCCGTACTCGTCACTGCGTAAGTTTGTATACGGTGAGAGGAACTCATTGATCAGGTATCCATTGCCCCCATGTATTTCCACACCATCGAAACCGGCGCTCACCGCCCGCTGCGCTGCGGCAGCAAAGGCCCGAATGATGGCCGCTATTTCTTCCGTGCTCAATGCGTGGCAGTCCCGGGTTGGGCCGCCAGGGATGCGGGAGGGTGCAACGGGAACACGGCTGTTGGCCTCGTAACTGGTCTGCCTGCCAGCATGGCCGATCTGGGCTATTGCCAGCGCCCCGGAATTCTTTATCTCATCGCTAAGATTGCTCAAACCGGGAAGAAAGCGATCGTGGTGGATGGCGGGCTGAACAACGGTAAACTTGCTGGCGATGTCATCCACGTGGAAAGTCTCCGTCACCAAAGCGGCGGCGCCTCCACGGGCCATATTAGCGTAGTAGGCCAGCATTTGCGGGCTGATGCTCCCATCAGCACCGGCCAGGCGGGTGCTTACCGGGGCGCAAACGATACGGTT
>Ga0315551_10003578_pt1 | contig 11021 bp, 9 predicted proteins | sample SalMarSW160290MG_FD_203678 | JGI IMG/M metagenome (GOLD analysis project Ga0315551, IMG submission 203678) | Salt marsh sediment microbial communities from the Plum Island Ecosystem LTER, Massachusetts, United States - Salt Marsh Sediment SW1602-90 ... | reverse complement strand
TGGATCAGGCAAACGCGCAGCACTTTTAGTGCCCTCTGATTTCACGATGAGGCCAGGAAAAGGGCTCTGCAAGCTCAAGAGGTCACGCCGAAGAGCAGCTATTTCACTCTTTGTCCATGCATCGCGCGCTTCCCCGATGAAGAGCGAGACTCCGGTTTGAGTGTCCGGTGTTACCTCCTGTCTAACGTAGGATACAGGCACCTTGACCAGATCTTCGCCTGGCAAAAACTTCTCTGACCAGTTGAACTCTGCCACCACACTTTCCTTGACGCCATCCTCCCTTGCCGCGATTGATTGGATGGTCAGTTTGTTGCCCAGCCTTCTTGCCGCGAACCTTCCTATTCCCTTTGCACCCGTAAGAGGTCGGCAGTAGATTCTTGACACGGGGTTGTCTCTCTTTTCAGTAGTAGCTATCCGCATCCAGCTATCTCTCATTTCCTCGAAAGTCATCCCGTGCCCATTGTCCTCTACGACGATAATACCACCTGGTTGACCTACATTCTCGAATGTCACCCTAACTCTTGTGGCATCCGCGTCGTAAGCGTTTTTCACCAATTCGGCAAGTGCGATAGATGGCTTAGCAACCAGTTGCTCGCCGAGCTGAAACAATAGACTGCTATCAACTGAGAACCTGAATTTTCCGGACTTCTTGTCTTTCGCCATATCAGTCCCTCCAATGACGGCAAGCCGACACGGTATAGATGCTTTTCGTGAGCGGGCTTTGAAGGAAACAGACAATTATCTGGCCCCGAGGCAGGTACTCGGGGAGGCTCTCGCCGTCACCGATGATTGTAGCATAGCGCGCACAGCAATGCAAACTCGCCAAGGATACGCTCACGTCGTCGGGTATCTACATTCCTCACCATATTTCCAAAGACTAACAGCTACCTTGTCTGAATGGAATCTTTCCTCACAAACTCGCGCCCCCAACCCATTGACTCCCCCACCGAAGCCTCGTATATGTTGCTTTGACGCTCTCCCATTCGCGCTAGCACGGTCGAGCCATAAGCGAAGCGACGCGACGCTCCCTTCTACTGCGGGGACGATCTCACGGTTGAGCCGCAAGTGCATGACGCTCCCCTCTGAGGTCGTAAACGAGAACAGCCGGCTGGCCGGGGTCGCGAAAAAGGAACGCGGCGTCGGCTCGGTATCCGAGTACGCAGCCATCGCATCGTGTCCCGCCACAGAATTGGAAAATTGAAAAGGGGCGGCTCGGAATGACGAGTTGAGCGATCCAGAATTGCCTCGCGACGAAATGTAATACCCATTGCCCTGCTAAAGGCCGTGTTTCGCTGACTGCGCCGCCGTGAACAGGCGGCGCTGGAATACCTCTTTTCCGCAAGGAAACCCTCTAGCACCGGCTCTTTCAGGCCGATGCGGCCAAGAGCAAACACGGTGTTTGAGATGACAATTGGTATAACACTGTCGAAGCAGTTACGTCGGATTCTCCAAGAAACCGAAACACACCGGCCTACCAACGTCTCATTGACACTTCCACCGGTCTTGCTTATACTATGAAGTGCGAGGACGGCATGATGCACGCGAGACGAATGACCCTTCTTCTTGTCATTCTGGCGTTTGGCTTGGCGCTGGCATCCCTGCTGCTGGTGGCTTTGCCATCCGAGGCGGATCTGGTCGGCGTCACGCTGCTGCCGCCCATCACAGAAGCGGATGGGCGGGCGGGCGCCTGCTACTCCTTTTACCACGACCCGCCCGGTGGGACCGAGCGTCCCTACGTCCAGATGGCCTACGACGCCGGCTCCCGCTGGGATCGCTTCGATTTCAGTTGGCCTGTTATTGAGTACGAAAACAACAAGTGGAACTTTGGCCCGCACGATACGCTGGTGAACGATCTGCATGGGGCAGGGATCAATATGGTCGGCATCCTGCTCTGGACGCCGGACTGGGCCGCCACGCAGGGCGTGACCGGCCTGGACGGGCGTTCCTTCGACCAACGTCCCTTTGGCTGGTACGCGCCCGAGACCCGCGAGTCGCTGACCGACCAGTCGGCGGCCGCTGCTGCGGCATCTTCGCCTCCGCAGGGGCTGTACCTGGCGTGGAACGATCCCAACAATCATTGGGGCAATTACGTCTACACCGTCGTCTCCCGCTACGGCGATCGGGTGAAGCACTGGGAGATGTGGAACGAGCCGGAGTGGAATTACTTTTGGACGGGCACCTTCGGCGACTACGCGCAACTCCTCAAGGTGGGCTACCGGGCGACCAAGGCGGCCTGCCCCGACTGCACTGTGCTCTTCGGCGGGCTGCACTACTGGGCGAATCCTTACTACTACCGGTGGGTGCTGAACCGACTTCGCTCAGATCCGGCTGGGCCGGCAAACAACTACTTTTTCGATGTGATGTCGGTCCATCTTTACAGCCGTTCGTCCACGACCTATGACATAGTGAACGAGATTCGCGCCGGGATGACCACCTTCAACGTGGGCGACCACCCCATCTGGCTGACTGAGACCGGCGTGCCAGTTTGGAACGATGGGTCAGTGGATCCAAATCCCAGCAAGTACGACTATGCTGCCACGCAGGACGAAGCCGCCGCTTACCTGATCCAGTCCTACGCCAACGCCTGGGCGTCCGGCGTTGAGCGTTACTTTTTCTTCCGCACCCACGACGCCGATATGACCGAGTACTTTGGCCTGATCCGCAACAACCGTTCCTTGCGTCCAGCCTACGTCGCCTACCAGGTCGCCGCCACCTATCTCGTCTCTCCCACATTCGTCACCCGCACGCCAGCGAATCCCTTCACGCGAGTCACGCTATGGGATACGCCGATCGGCAGGGTGGACGTCGTGTGGAACGACAGCCCCACTGTCACGCTCTACACGCTGCCGGCCGCGATGGGCACGGCCACCATCGTGGACCGTTGGGGTATCACCAGCACGGTCGCTGCGACTGGTGGAGTCTATACGCTTACCTTGCCGGTAGCCACCGCTAGCCTTGTATCCAGTCCCACCGACTACATCATCGGCGGGGATCCCCTCATCGTGATCCAGTCAGAGACGTTGGATGAGCCGCCTACCTCCACCGTCGATTCCTTGCCGGAGACGGTCTACTCGACTACCTTCACCGCCACCTGGAGTGGCTGGGACAGTGAGTCGGGTGTTTGGGCCTACGACGTACAGGTGCACGATGGAGTGGGTGGCGAGTGGGAGGATTGGCTGGCGTTGACCCCCTCGACCTCCGGCCAGTTCACCGGCGCGCATGGCCACACGTACTACTTCCGCTGCCGCGCCATCGACAACGTCGGCAACCGGGAGGCCTGGCCTGGGCAGCCCCAAGCCCATACGACCGTTGATATGTCCAGGGTGCTCTACTTTAGCGTCGGCACCTTCTTCGGGGACGACGATCGGGACGGCGTGTTCGATGCGACCGAGGCCGCGCTGGCGAGAGTGACGCTGCGCCTGCTCGACGAGTCCGGCCAGGACGTTATCTCACCGACGACGAGTGGCGCGTTCACCGCGACCATCTACGCCGAGCAGACGTACACTGTGTGGATGATCGGCGACGACCACTTGTGCGCTCTATCATTCACCGGGCCGTGGTATGAGATGGCGTATACCGAGACCTATTCGGAGATGGCCCTGTGGCCAGTGACGCGAGTCTACCTGCCGCTTACCATGCGGTAGCGTGGCGTGCTATGTTCGACGCGGGCGATCAAAAAAGACCCCGGCACTTGCCGGGGTCTCGCGTATTCTGTTCGGGCGGTCAGAGAGTCTGGGCGTGCGACCGTGCACGCTGGCGGGATACCACGAATATGATCGCCCCCACCACCGATGCGATCGAGACGAGCGAGCCCACCGTCGCAGCGCCGATCAGAACGCCCCGTCGCATGCGCCTCGTCGCAGTCAACTGATGCCTGGCGGTGCGGGCCAGTTCTTTACCCAGACTGTGCACAAAGGCTGCCGCTGGCTGCACCGGCTCCATGCTCTGCTTCAATTGTCCGGCCAGCTCGAACAGCGGAGCCATCTGGACACGCTCTTCATCTGTCACGTCGATCCGCTGCGTGGCCTCCGGCCGACCGATCAATGCATCGGCGTGGGCCGCCAAGACCTCGCTTGTGCATTTCTCATCACTGCCTGCAGTCATCGTTCGCCTTCCTCGTGATATGAACCCTTAATATCCTCCCCCATCAGACCCTGGCGCAAGGCCACCAGCGTCCGGTGGTAGAGCGACTTGATCGCGCCCTCGGTCCGTCCCATGATCGCCCCAATCTCGGCGTTGCTCAACTGATCGACGAACTTGAGAATCAATAACTGCTGCCGATCTTCGGGCAAGTGACGAACTGCTTCGAGCAATACTCCCTGAGCGTCTTTCTCTTCGGCGACGGCCGCTGGCTGCTCCCGTTTGACGCCCGACAGCATTGTTTCATCCAACGGAACGATCTGGCGGCGGCTGCGGTCGCGGTGCCAGTTCGCCACCATGTTATGCGCGATGCGATAGAGGTACGCCGAGAACGGCGCTCCCCGATCGACGTAGCGCGAAAAGTGCTTCAACGCCCGGTAAAAGGTGCGTGCTACCAGGTCCTCTGCATCCTGGTGGTTGCCGGTGCGGTAGTAAACGTAGCTATAGATATTCCGGACGTATCGCTCGTACAGGAGGCTGAACGCCTCTGGATCTTGCTTTGCACGAGCGATGAGGGCCGAGTCGCTCTCTGCTTCCATACACTCCTCTGGTGCCCAAGGAGAGGAGAGCGGCGGCTTCTCGTTTAAGAAAACACCACCGTGCCCCTCTGGTTGCGCCTCTGCGTGACATCGTCGCTGCGAGGCGGCGTGCGAAAAGTATAGCAGATAACGGCGGCTGGTCAACCGAAGCACGGCTGCTAGAAGTTGGCAGTTGGCAGTCAGCTCTTGACGGTTAGCCAGGAACCGCTTCCTGCGTCCCTGTCTCTTGTCATTCTCGCTCTTTCATGTTACACTCCCCACTTGCTCAAACTTGTTGTGAGGGGAGTCTATGTGTAAGCGCATTTTGAACGCCGGGGTTGGGGTGATCCTGGTGATCGTGCTGTCTGCGATAGCCTCGCCGGGTTGGGCTGCGCCGTTGTCCCAGTGGCGGGCGGTGATCACTTACCCCGAGCCGGGTATGACGGTGGGCGGGATCGTCGAGATCAGAGGATATGCTACCCATGCCAGTCTCGACCATTATCAGGTGCGCTATGCCCCTGGGACGAAGGTGGTGGCCGATACAGCGTGGGTGGATATCGTTCCGTTCGTCACCAACCCGGTCGAGAACGGCGTGCTGTGCACGTGGGATACGACGAGTCTTCCTGACGGCCCGTACGTGTTGGCGGTCGCGGTTTGGGGAGTGGCCGATCCTAGCAACCCCCACGTCCACTTTGTCGAGCACGTGATCATAGATAACTCTTTGCTCCCCACCTCTGAGCCTACGCCACAGGTGTTGCCCACCGTTGCTGCCGGACCGCCACCTACCAGTGTCGCCGTCGTACAACCCGCGACGCCGACGCCGCGTCCCTCTCCGACACCTCAGCCCGGCCAAGAGGCATTGACGCCCACGCCGACGGAAGAGACTGGCAGTGACGGTTTCGGTCTGAATACACCGATGCTGCGTGATGCCTTTTGCACAGGTGGGCTGATCGCGGCGATGCTGTTCCTATTGTGGGGGCTTTACATCATGGCAAAGGCCAGCATCCGGTGGTATTTGCGCGGAGGGGCATCTCGGAGGCAATAAGCCTGCTGAGGTGGCATAGTCACGAGATGCGCGATACGCAACACAGACACGTGTTGCGTGTTGTTTGAAAGGGTATGGTGTTGGCTCTCTACTCTTCGACTGGCTCAGAGCGCAGCCTTATCGTTGGCTTGGGCAATCCCGGTTGCCAATACGCGGCGAACCGGCACAACGTCGGTTTCCACTGTCTCGAGCGATTGGCTGCAGCCCATCATCTGGTTCTTGACAAGGAGCAGAAAAAGGTGCGTGTCGCTCTGGGCATCATCCTCGGCCGGCGGGTAATCCTGGCGCAGCCGCAGACATTCATGAATGAGAGTGGTCAGGCTGTCGTGCCGTTGGCACGTTTCTATCAGATCTCGCCGGAGCGGATGTTGATCGTCTACGATGAGCTGGATCTGCCGCTGGGCACGGTGCGCGTGCGATCGGAGGGAGGCAGCGGCGGGCACAAGGGGATGCGCTCTATCATTGAGCAGTTGGGCGGTCAGGATTTTGCCCGTCTGCGCCTCGGTATAGGCCGCCCGCCGGGACGGATGGATCCAGCGGCTTACGTTTTGCAGGATTTCTCGGCGGACGAGCAGCCTTTGGTGGAGCAGATGCTGGAGCGGGCTGTGGCTGCCATTGAGACGTGGCTGGCAGAAGGGATCGAGATGGCGATGAGCCGCCACAATGGGGGGGCGAGCTGCCCAGAGGAATAGGGCCGGGTGTGAACGTCGCAGGACTCTTGGCAGCGTTCGAAACCCTTGAGGCTTACCGGCGCTTGCAGGCGGAGCTGGCAGACGATGGGGTGTTGCCTCCCCTGGGATTGCTGCGAGCCGCTCGGCCCGCGCTCTTGGCTGCGCTCGCCCACGACCTGGGTCGCCCGATGCTGGTCGTCGCCGGTTCGGTGGATCGGGCCAAAGGGCTGACCCAGTCCCTGCGTGACTGGTCTCCTGCACCGGAGCATATCATTCGCTTCCCTGAGCCGCTGACGCTCTTCTACGAGCGTGTCCCCTGGGCTGACGAGATCATCTCTGGGCGTCTGCGCGTCCTCACGATGCTGCACGCGCTGCGGGACTCCGTTCCATCGGGGGATCCCGGAGGGGGGATCGTCGTTACCTCGGCCCGTGCACTGATGCAGCGCACGTTGCCCCTACACCAGTTCCGCACCTCCATCCGCGAGTTCCGCGTGGGACAGACGCTCGATCCGGGGCGTACCCTGCGTCAGTGGCTGGGATTGGGCTACGAGCCGGTCAGCGTTGTCGAGACCACGGGCCAGTTCAGTCACCGGGGGGGCATTCTCGACATCTTTCCGCCGGCCGATCCACTGCCCGTGCGCATCGAGCTTTTCGGTAACCAGATCGATTCGTTGCGCCGCTTCGATCCCGCCACGCAGCGCTCCCAGGATCGGGTGGAAAGCATCACGGTCACTCCGGCCCGCGAGGCGCTGCCCCGCCACGGTCCATGTGTCGCTGCCCAAGTCGCCGCACAACTGGCCCAGCACCAGCCGGCCGATGAACGTGCCGAGCTAGAGGCCCACTACGAGGGACTGGCGTCCGCTGCGCCTTTCCCCGGCATCGAGTTCTACCTGCCCTATTTTTACACGCATCCAGCCACGTTGCTGGATTACCTCCCGCCCCGAACACTCGTCGTCCTGGACGACCCGCAGGAAATCGCGGATGTCTGGGGCAGTTTGGAGGAGGAGGCCGTGGACCTGCGAACTGCTGCTGAGGAAGGCGAGGTGCTTCCGCCCGAGTATCCGCTGCCTTACGTGACGTGGGGTGAGTGGTCGGAGCAGTTGGCCGATCGGTCCGTCCTTGCACTGGGCCATGGGGAGGAGGAGACGGGTTCTCACTTGGGCGATTGTTTCGTGCCTGGCTCCCATTTCGGCGGACAACTCAAGATCTTGCTGGGACACATCTACACCACACAGTCGCAGGGTGGGCAGGTGGTTGTCGTCAGCCAGCAGGCCCGGCGCTTGGCCGAGCTGTGGGGCGCGGAGTATGGCTACGATAGCGGTCTGCCAGTCGAGGGGTTGCATCAGCCGACGCAGGCGAGCTTGACCTTCGTCCAGGGTTCGCTGGAGGAGGGCTGGGTGATGCGCGGCATTGACCTTGGCCAGCCTTTCGCTGCTCTGCACCTCGTGACGGATGCGGAGATATTTGGCTGGCGTCGCCCGGAGCCGCGACGCCCCATTCGGCGTCGCAAGGTCGCCCCCGAGGCGTACTTTGCCGATCTCATGCCCGGCGACTTTGTCGTTCACGTCGAGTACGGCATTGGCATCTTCCGCGGCTTGGTCATCCGGGCCTTGGAGGGGACGGAACGTGAGTACCTTCTGGTCGAGTACGAAGAGGGTGACCGTCTCTACGTCCCGATCCATCAGGCGGATCGGCTCAGTCGCTATGTCGGCGCCGACGATCGCCCGCCGCGCCTCAATCGGTTGGGCAGGGCGGAGTGGCAGGCGGTCAAGGCCCGGGCCAAGCGGGCCGCCGAGGACGTCGCCCGCGAGTTGTTGGATCTCTACGCTGCCCGCGAGCTGGCCGAGGGCCATGCTTTTGGCCCCGACACGGAGTGGCAGACAGAGCTGGAGGCCTCCTTTCCTTATTACGAGACTGAGGACCAACTGCACGCCATCGTCGACGTCAAGGTCGATATGGAGAAACCCAAACCGATGGATCGCCTCATCTGCGGCGATGTGGGCTATGGCAAGACCGAGGTGGCGCTGCGGGCGGCCTTCAAGGCAGTGATGGACGGCAAGCAGGTTGCCATCTTGGTGCCGACGACCGTCCTGGCTCAGCAGCACTATGCCACCTTCCGTCGGCGGTTGGCGTCCTTCCCCGTCGAGGTGGAGATGTTGTCCCGCTTCCGCTCCCGGGCCGAGCAGAAGCGAATTCTGGAAAGATTGGCCGTTGGCCAGGTAGATATTGTGATCGGCACGCATCGGCTGCTTCAGAAGGATGTGCAATTCGCTGACCTGGGACTGTTGGTGATCGACGAAGAGCAACGTTTCGGTGTCACGCATAAGGAGCAGCTCAAGTGCATGCGCACTGAGGTGGACGTGCTGACCCTCACGGCTACTCCCATCCCGCGCACGCTCTACCTCGCGCTTACCGGCGTGCGCGACGTCAGCACTATCGAGACCCCGCCCGAGGAGCGGCTGCCGGTCGCCACCTACGTGGGAGAGTATGATGCACAGTTGGTGCGCCGGGCCATCCTGCGCGAGTTGGAACGGGGTGGGCAGGTCTTTTACGTCCACAATCGCGTACAGACCATCGAGGTGGTGCGTCGCCGTCTGGAGAAACTGGTCCCGGAGATATCTTTTGCCGTTGGGCATGGGCAGATGCGAGAGGCGGATCTGGAGCGGGTGATGTTGCGCTTCGTCGCCGGGGAGATCGATGTGCTGGTGTGCACCAGCATCATTGAGAGCGGTCTCGACATTCCCAATGCCAACACCCTCATCGTTGAGCGGGCCGATCGATTCGGATTGGCGCAGTTGTATCAGTTGCGGGGACGTGTGGGCCGGGGCGCGCAGCGTGCCTATGCTTACTTTTTTCACAACCGCCTAACTCGCCTGACGCCCGAGGCGCGCCAACGGTTGGAGACGATGCGTGAGACCGCCGAGCTGGGCGCAGGGTACACCATCGCTATGCGGGATCTGGAGATCCGGGGCGCGGGCGACATCCTGGGTACCCGCCAGTCGGGCCAGATCGCCGCGGTCGGTTTCGATCTGTACACCCGGCTGCTGACGCGGGCGGTGCGGGAACTCAAAGCGCAGCGCGAGGGGGTGCCTCCGCCGCCCGAGCCGCTGGGTAGCATCCGCATTGACCTGCCCATTCCCGCGCGCCTGCCGGAGCACTATGTCCCCGACGTGCGCTTGCGCTTGCAGATGTATCGCCGCATGGCGGAGTTGGGTTCGATGGAGCAGATCGACGCGATGGAGCAGGAGTTGGCCGACCGCTTTGGGCCGCTGCCGTCCGATGCGCAAAACCTGATGTACCAGTTGCGGCTAAAGGCGCTGGCGCGCGATGCAGGTGTGAGTACTATTGGCATCGAGAACAGCCGCCTGGCGTTGCTGTCGGAGACGGACTATGCAGACCGCGAGAGGATCCAGTTTGCACTCAGGGGGCGTGCCAGTGTCAGCCGCCGTGGCATCTGGCTGCCGATGGAGCGCGGTTGGCGCAATGAGTTGGTAGCGGTGTTGAAGGACATTGCCCGCGTCGTTCATTGACGACGCGCTGCGCCGGTTGACGGATGGAGCAGGCCAGGGTATACTGGAGACGATTCACCAGGAGGGCAGAAACATCATGGCAGTTTTGCGCGATCTTGCCATCGTCTTTCTCGCCATTGAGGCGTTTTTTCTGATGCTGGTGCCCCTCGCCGTGTTTGGAGCCCTGATCTACGGCCTGGGGTGGCTTGGGCGGCACGAGAACCTGCCCAGTTGGCTCAAGCTGGCGCAGGCATACGTGACTCTGGCCCAAGCTTACGTGGAAATGGCGATGGCGATCGTCGTTCGACCCATTCTTTTCATCAACTCCATCTCGGCGACAATTCGGAGATGGCTTGGTGGTATTGCGAAAACTGGAGGCGACAATCAATGAACCTGAGAACGCGTGTCATGATCATCGGCGGTGTCGTGGGAGCGCTGTTGGGTGTGGGGGCGGCTTACCTCTACCTTCAGTCAGGAGTCGAAGTGGATGAGGAGGGCAACGAGCGGTTGCCCACTGTTCAGCCAGCCAAAGCGCTGACGCTTGGTCTGGGCGTGATGACCCTGCTCAGACAAATCGCCGGTTTGAGGCGATAGAGTCCCTATCAGTCCTCTGTAACAATCCCCAGACAACTACATGGCTGGGAGGCGATTTAGGCTGAACCCGATGCGCTGCCTGCGTACTGCCCTTGCCAAGGGCTCGATCCGGGCTGTGGCATCGATCAGCACGTTGTTATCTTGGCCCGTCTGAGCTTGGTTGTGATAACCCATTTTCCACGTTCGGGATTGAAGGCTTGCGCTGCACGGAAATCAGTGTAGCTAACGTGGCGTCAAGCTCCTCCAAAACGTCCTAAACCCGGCTGTGATTTCGAGCATTCACTCAAAGGGTGATTTCCTATCCGATATCAATGCATTTGCCCCACTAGATTGGGCGTTGACGCCGCCTTGCGGGTATCGGGTCCCGCGATGTCCAGCCTAAAGACATCCATAGCTGAATCTGAATTCTTGTTGACAAACCGAACGAATCTAGCTATACTGAATGTGTTCATTGAACGCATTCGGTTTAATGTGCATGTTGTATGCGGGGGAGTTTTTCATGGATGAAAAGAAAGCACAGCTGATAGAGATAGTCGGAAAAGTG
>Ga0315551_10003575_pt1 | contig 11026 bp, 5 predicted proteins | sample SalMarSW160290MG_FD_203678 | JGI IMG/M metagenome (GOLD analysis project Ga0315551, IMG submission 203678) | Salt marsh sediment microbial communities from the Plum Island Ecosystem LTER, Massachusetts, United States - Salt Marsh Sediment SW1602-90 ... | reverse complement strand
CCTTCGTCCGCCGGTCCACCTGCTCCTGCCCGGCTGCCACCGGCTCCAGCAGGGGCGGAGGCAAACGTACAGGTTGCTCCCCTTCTGGCGCTGCCTCTCGTGGAGGATGGTCCCACATGTACCCAGGCTCGTAGATGGTGCAGGAGACCGGTGTCTTGCCCACCTGCATGTCCACAGTGAGTGCCCGGGAGCCTTCTTCGTCATAGTCGACGTTTGCGCCCTCCAGCGTCAGGCCCTCCGGAGCGCTCAGCTTCCCCAACCACCCGCCAAGCTTCGAAGGAGAGCCATCCGGTTTCAGCCCTATGTGTCCACTGAGGATCAGCTTCTCCCGTGCACGAGTCGCCGCCACGTACAGAAGCCGATCCGCTTCGGCATCCTCCTGGTCGTCGGAGCGATGCTTCCCCAGCACATAGACGGCTGGCAGCCCGTCCTCCTCGTCTTTCACGGGTAGCAGCACTCCCAGCTCGGGATCGACGAGCACGGAGCTTCCGCCACCTCGACCGTGGGTGACATCTCCGATGACCACCACCGGGAACTCCAACCCCTTTGCCGCGTGGACGCTCAAGATCTGTACCACGCCCTCTGCGGTGGCGCGAGCCTCTCCCTCCCTGGTTCCCGTGTCGCGCAGGCCGTTCACGTACTCGATGAACTCGCCCACCCCCACGATCCCACTGGCAAAAGCGTCGCTCAGGAGTTTGGCCACGTTGCGTGCTCCTCGGGCCTGCCCGGACTGTATCAGCGCCGCCCGATAGTCGGTGGCATCGAGGAAGGCCTTGATCACATCTGCCACAGAGGTCCTTCCCACCCGGTGATGGAGATCGTCGATGATGTTGGCCGCCCGCAGGGCGCGGACGCCATCATCGCCAGGAAGCCCGTTCTCCGGCTCCTGCAATACGTCCCACAGGGAGGCAATGGGCCCTATGGCGCGGCGTCTCTCGCAGAGTCGATAGAGAGCCGCGTCCGAAAGAGCCATGGCCGGCGACCGCAGCAGTCCGGCCAGGGCCAGATCGTCCGTGGGGTCGGCCACAGCCTGAAGCGCGTTGAGCAGGTCCCGGACCTCCGGGCGGCTGTAGAAACCCCGGCCCGCCACGGTGAGGAAGGGCACCCCGGCGCGCTCGAGGGCGTCCTCGTAAGCGCCAAAGGACCTCGAAGCGCGGCACAGGATGGCGATGTGACCGTAGTCCAAAGGCACTAACTGGCCATCGACCTCGATCTGAACGTCGCCTCCCTCTACCAGTTCGCGGAGGCGTGCCGCCAGGGCGTCGGCGGCCCGGTCCAGCGCCCCGGCAGCCTTGCTGCCCACGGCGAGCTGCAGCTCCACGTGAGGGGGCTCAAAGCCAGGGCCGGGCGTCTCGCGGTGATGCCGGAGAGGCGCGAAAGGCTCCGCCCAGGGACGAAACCTGTCCGTTTCCTCTCTCAACACCGGTCGAAGCAGGTCGTTCAGGCCCTCCACGAGGTGTCGATGGGCACGGTAACACACGTCGATCTCCAGGACCGCGCCCCCCTCACCCTTGATACGCTCCCGCTCGGCCCGGAAGACGGTCACGTCAGCCCCCCGGAAGCGATAGATGGACTGCTTGGCATCGCCCACCACGAACAGCCTGCCCAAACCGCCGTTCAAGAGGTTGACCACATCTCTCTGGCGCCCGTTGGTGTCTTGGAACTCGTCGACGAGGATGGCCTGGACCTCTCCCTGCCACCGCTTTAGCACGCTTCCGTTCTCTTGCAGCAGTAACAGAGCGCCAGACTCCAGGTCGTCGAAGTCCAGGGCGTTGCGCTCTCGCTTGAAAGTCTGATAACGCCGGCAGGCGAAGGAGAAGAGCTCTTTGAGGGCAGGAAAGGCTCTGGCCAGCTCCTCGTCCAGCGGCGTGAGAGTGAGTTCCAACAACTGGGACTGTCCCTTCCACAGCTCACGCAGCGAACGCAGAGCTGCATTCACCTCGGCGAGCTGGTCTTTGCCGCCCGGCCAGGCCTTGACGCTGCCTCCCTGCAAGTTGATCTCGCTCAAGCGCCCGAGAGAGGCCAGCCTGTCCGCCAGGGGGCCCGTCGCGTTCTGCACGGCCTCCAGGGCGGCTCGACGTTGTACCTCCATCCTGTCATCGGGGTTGGTCGCAGCGTTGTCCCCCAGGCTATCGACGGCCTTCTCCCACGCGGAGCTTTCGAGCAGTCCGTCCAGCACCTGTTCTTGTAGCTCGGCCAGGGCGCGCCGCCAGTGGCTCAGCACGTCCTGAGGTAGTTGGCCCAGAGCCTGCTCTACATCCAGCCGGCTCTGTACCAGAACATTGAGGGTACGTCTCAGCTCGCGCTCGCCCAGCAGGGTGAAGAGGCTCACGGCCTGGTCGTCGTCCGCGGCCCACGCCAGCGCCTCGTCCACTGCCCGGCCGCGCAGGATGTTGGTCTGCCCCTCTTCCAGCACGTCGAAAAGAGGGTCCACCCTAGCCTCGGCCGGGTGGCTGCGCAGAATCTCGGTACACAGGCTGTGGATGGTCCCGATGCGTGCGGCGTCCAGCTCGCTGTATAGCCCCTGCCAGCGTTGCCGCTCCTCATCTGATAAGTCCTCCCGCTCCAGGTACTCTCGCACTTCGCCGCGGACCCGATTGCGCATCTCGCGGGCTGCCTTCCTGGTGAAGGTGATCGCCACCACAGCGCGCAGCGGCAGACCATCCGCCAGGAGCGCCAGGTAGCGGGCAACCAGCGTGCGGGTCTTTCCCGTGCCCGCTCCGGCGGTGAGCACGACGTCTCGGCCCCGCTCGAGGACTGCGGGTTCCTGCTCAGGGCTCAGGGACATCTGAGCGACGATAGGGTGTAACATCTTTCAGCCGCCGTATCCAGGCACATAGCGCCAGCAGAAAGCCGCAGCGGGACAGTAGGGCGGACATCCTCCCCGGGGCGGTTGAGGGATGAAATGGCCAGTCCGCGCCCCACGCACCGCCTCCCAGGCCTTGCCCAGCGTCACCTCCATCGCTCCCCCGGGCCCGCCGTCGAAGCCGCTCAGCGTGAAGCTACTGCGCTTTGCCTGCCGCACGTGCCAGTAGAAGCCCTCAGAAGGCTGCCCCAGCCTCAGCGCATCGCGGGCAGCCAGGGCGTAGAGGGGCAACTGGAGTTTCTTGCCATCGGCAATAGCCTTTTTGGTGAACGCGGATGGTCCGCCGGTCTTGTAGTCGATGACACGGACCATACGTTCAGAAGACACGTCCACACGGTCGATGGCACCGCGCAGACGGAGGCAATCGTCCTCTGTTTCCACGACCAGGGGGGGTTGTCCCCATAGGCCAAAGGGCATCTCGAAGAAGGAAGGGACCCATTCGCCGTTCACCTCCGCCAGTGCCTCCAGCGACCGGCGGACGTTTTCGACGATCTCCCTGCGAGTCTGCTGCCACCAGGCCGTCTCCCGAAACCCCTCGCGCTCTGGGGCGTCGTCCAGGACCCGCTCAGCGACTCTCGGAAGCGCCTCCAGAAGCTGCTCCAGCGAGGTGGTATCCGTAACCATAGAGTCTCCATACACATCTTGCAACATACGGTGGTAGATGTTGCCCAACTGGCGAGCATCAAGCCCCTCCGCCGGCTCCTCTCGAGCCTCCAATCCCAGAACGCTGCCCACGAAGAAGAAGAATGGGCAGGTGACGTAGGCTTCCAGACGGCTCGCGCTCCACACGTGCACAGGGCCGAACCTTCCAGCGAAGAGATCGCCCAGGGTGGTCAGATCGCCGTCGAAGGGTCCGGGTAGCTCGCCCTCTCCGAGCGGAGCCGACCGCAGCTCCAACACACCAGCAGCCCCCTCCAGGGCGGTCATGCGGGAAAGCTTGGTTTCGGACACCCATCGTCGCACATCCTCGTATCCTCGGTGCGCCGAGAGGCTCTCCATCAGCTCAGGCCAGGAAGCGACGGCCGAAGGGAAAGGCAGACTCTCGCTGGTCAGCGCCTGGGGGTGCGTTTCCACCAGCCTTCGCACCTCCTCCCAGAAGGGGGACGCCTGCCAGAGGGCGCCGTTATCGGCCAGGCGCGGACGCGTGAGGAGCAACCGTTCCGCCGGGCGGCTTACCGTCTCGTAGAAGTACTCGGCCTCCGCGCTTTCGGTGGAGGGCTCCAGGGCCATGTCGAACCCCTCCCGCAGTTGGCGCCGGTCGGCGTCACGAAGAAACGGGTCCTCGCTCAAAGTGGCCGGGAACTCCCCCTCGGCCAAGCCCAGCACAGCCACTGCCCGAAAGGGAACCCCGCGGGCCTGGAGCACGTCGCCGACCAGAACCTCCTCGCGGTCGGGGTGGAGGGGCAGGCGATAGGCGGCCGCGTCCACCGCCCCCACGAGCTCGGCGAAGAAGGCGGGAAAGCCCAGCTTGGAGACCCCCAGCGCGTCCTCGGCCCACACCAGCCCGCGGAGGATGTCTTTGAGAGCCCGGAGCGCTGCCACGTCGCGGTCGGCCAAGACCTCAGAGGCCTCTCGAGCCTGCCGCACAATCTGCAAGGACGTCGGCTCCTCGGGGGCGGGGAAGCGGGCCGACCCCGCTTCGGGGTCTCCGCCCAAGAGGTCCTCCAGCCAGCGAACGAAGACGCGGTACGAACGCTCCCCGTCAGGCGGTCTCAACCGTTGGACGAAGCGCTGGAACTTGCCCTGGAGATCCCGAGCAGCGACACCCACAGGCACCTCTGCTGGCCGGCCTCGCTCTTCATCGTCACCTGAGACTTCCTCCGACTGTCCCGCGAGATCGCTCAGCACCTCCTCCCATTGCGCGAGCCCCCCGATGACCCGTCCCCAGCGCGCCGCAACATCGAGGGCATCGGCATCCTGCGGGGAGATGTCGATGGGCTCCAAACCGTCCTCAGGGGCAGCGGACCAGTCGAAGTATGGGGAACGCCAGGCCTCCAGCACCTGACGGCGGGGCAGAGCCGGCTGCGGATCCGTCTCGGAGCGGGGCAACATCAGGCGCAGCAGATCCAAGAGAGCGGCGATGGCGGGGTTGGCGCGCAGTAGAAGTCCATCCACGATGTGGACGGGGATCCCGAACTCCTCCGCGGTCTGTTGGATGAAGGGGCGATAGGGCGTGATCGACCGGGCCAGCAGGGCCACGTCCCCGGGACGTTTCCCATCGTCCACGAGGCGCGCCTTGAGCCAGCGCAGCGCTGCCCGCACTTCGGAGGCGCGGTCCGGTGCCTCCACGAGCTCGACGGTATCCCGCCCATCGATCTGAGGGGCATCGCTGCGATAGAGGTTCGCTTCCAGGTGAGCAAGGACCGGGGCCTGGCGTGACATAGGTTCAGGCAGCGGAGTTGCCCGCACACCCAGCTTCTGCTCCACCAGCCTTCGCGTCCGCTCGAACCGGCGGTGCACCAGGGGGCGCTCGATCCCGTCCACGGTGCCGGTGAGGGTGAGGATCACGTCCTCCACGCGGTCACCGAGCACAGCGAGGAAGTCCAGTTGCACAGGCGTGAAGTTGTCGAAGCCGTCGAAGACCACCACAGACCAGTCTCTGGCTACGTGGGGAGCGCGTTGCTCGAGCGCCTCCAGGGCCAGCCATCCCAATCCCGCCCGATCGGCCCACTGGCGCTGTTGCAGACGCTCCTGGTAGGCAGAGTAGATGTGGGCCAGCTCGCCCAGCCGGGGGTCGTCACCCAGAGTTGCCACGGCTCGAGAGAGCCTCTCCGGCCCTACCCGCGCCGCCTTCAACTCCCCGATCGTCTCTAGCAGGATGTGGAAAAAACCGGGCTTGTCGGTGATCGGCGCATAGTAGACCAGTTCGAGATCGTCGACGATCTGTCGGATCAGCCTGTACTGGACGGGGTCGCTCAGTTCTGTGTAGACCTGGCCAGCGGCGGTGAGACATTCGGCATATAGCCCATCGAAGGTGAGCACCCGCACGCCCATCGCGCCTCCCGCTCGAGCCAGGCGGCGTCGCCAGGCACGCACCTGCAACTGCGTGGGCACCACCACGCGGGGGGTAGACGCCAGATCGCGAGCCGTCTTGCGGACCAGTTCGAGGACGTAAGAGGTCTTTCCAGCAGCGGCGGGAGCGAGGTAGAAGGAAACGGGCATCTAGACCTCTGTGCGCACTGACGAGAACGTGCTAGATCGAACCTGGCCACGTCCTCGTTGAACCACGCCACCGCAGAGGACGCTCAGCCACGTGACCGGGCCAGGCCATGAGCGACAGGGGGACCAGGTACCCTGGCCGCACTATCCCTCCGTCGTCCATTATAGCACGTCGCTTGCTCCAGGTCAATACTGCGTGCGTGGAGTACGAAGGAAGCGGAGACCCCGCGCTGCCCCCTTCGATACGACCTGCGGTCTACTCAGGGTGCGGCGCGCGCGGGCACTCAGGGCACGTTTCGATACAGCCTTCGGCCTGGAGACCCTCGATGTTTCGGACGTTGTGACCGACCTCGGGGTGGCTGTCCAGGAGATAGTGGTAAGCGATCAGCGAAAGCTCGTGCTCGAAGGGGAAGCGCAGGCTGGCGCTGACGCCGGTGGCGAGGAGCTTGACTTCCTCCCTGCCTCGCACCTGGAGACCGTTGGGCATGTGCGGGTCTTTGTCCCCAACGTCGCCCATGAGGTCGTTGGGGAAGGCCATTAGATCTCCCAGGATAACCATGGTGTACTCCTGATTCGCTCTGGCTCTTCGGTTCGTGCTCACCGTCTCCAGTGAGAACCACCTTGTATTCTCCAACGGCCGAGTAGCCAAGGCTGACAGTGCGCGTTGTATATCCTCACACTATCTGGACTTCTGTGGTGCTAGCCTCAACCTCTCCCTGTACCTCGAACTGCTCCATTACGGCATCCACGATCTTAACCCAATCACCTTCATCAACCACTAAGAGCGGGAACCCCAATTCATTGACCAAATGCCTCAATGAAGCCACCACTTCCTCAAGGATAGTGTTAGGAATCGATATCCCAATCACATCGAACTCGGCGCGCCCGGTTAGCGCAAGATAGGCTGAGTAGAAGAGCTGAGTGTACAAGGCCTTGACCTGGGGGACACTATGGCCTAGTCCCTGTGGCCGAGGCTTGGTTCGACTCTTAAGATGAAGACCTAGCCTAACCTGTTCGTCGGTGTCATCGAGTACATCCTGGTACTTCACATCAGCAATCTCATAGCGATGATGCACACCGTCAAAATCCCTGCTGATCGCCAAGCCCAGCATTCTTGGCAGGCATATTCCCCCTGTTTCAACCTGCTCAGCGGAGATCTGACTGTCAAGACAGTTGCGGCAGATCTCATGAGTAGGGTGACCATCGTTCGCTCGACACTTCTCCTTCGTCAATCTCAAGACGTCCAGCAGGGCTTCCCTTCTACGTCCGTCTGGCAGATGCCGAACGTTGTGACGCGCACGAATCCTCCAAGAGCGCAGATCATCGAGCCGAACCATCTCCCGAGAGGGTGGATGGGGAGATGGCACTACCTTGAGAACGTACCCGGTGATATAGAAAAGACCTTCCCAGGTCACGTCATCCATAGCATCTAGGAACTGTCTCATCCCCGCCACAAATTCTGGCTTGGGTAGGATCGTCAGGTGGTTCTCAGGTGCAGCGAGTGGAACCTCCTCACCACAGTCGCACCTGAAACCGGCGTCCGCATCTGGCGTTTGCATGCAATGTCGGTTTGGGCACTCAAAGACCAACGTGGAACCGTCCATCCTGGCGGTGTACGGCAGCCGACAATCCGGGCAGCGTCCGATAACAACATCGTTACAGAGAGGGCATTCGAAATCAGGGAGGACAGTCAAGCCAAGTTGGTACTGGTGCCTCACGAGTAGGTGGAGTAGGTCCGGTTCCACGGTACTTTCCTTGCTCTCCTCCGCGTGAGTGCGCAGTACGGCAATCACCAGATCATCGAAAGCTTCTCGCACGCTTCCCCTGACCTCGCGACCGTTGATCGCTACCACAATGTTGCGGAAGTAGTGCACGTATCCTTCAAGATCTCTTCCATACTGGCGCGAGAGCTCTTCTTCCGTCTTGTCAATGAGGGCGATCGCCAGCGTCACGAGGCTTCTGCGGCTCAGGCGAGCAGGCGTCCAGACCCGACCGTACCGCCGCGCGATGCCCAATCCTGCGAGCGCCAGATCTGGGTGCTTGGTATAGTAGCCCGCGGTCTGCTGACGATTGGGGTCCTGCCGAATCTGCGTGAACCCATTCCGCTCCCCCAAGTCGGGATCTGAAATGGTGACCGTCCGCACGTCCAGGAAAGTGGCGAGTTCACCGCTGGGAGCCGAAAATGTGGCGCTTCGAGGCTCAGCGCTGGCAGCAAGGCGATTCAGCATGTCCTCAGTCAGGTCTGGAAGCGCCCAGCTGAAATCAAGATGAGACATGCCGAAATCGACAACGGGTCGAACGGCGACGAAGTGTGGTGCACAGATGACGGCATGAGAATACCCATCTACGAGCCAGATGAACGCCCGCTCAAGACTGTACAGAACCTTGCGTTCGCCATAGTCATCGGAATCCGGATCGCATTCCGTGTACTCAAACCTGTGTTCATAGTAGAGCGGCACCTCTGTAGCGTCTCGATTGAAAGCCAACCTATGGGCTGGACTCGCGAAATAGACGGCGCGTACGGCGCGTCGGTCACCGAGCTCCATAGCCACATCCCTACCAGCATGCGCAAGGTAGGTCGTCTTGGTAATGAGCTCATCAGCGCCTGGTCGAGCCTGAAGCTTCACGAGATACAAAGTGGGAGGCGAAGAGAGCACATAGTTGCGCTCCAGCTTGCTGAGTGCTTCTTCGCCTTCAGGCGTGCTTGTGAGTAGCCTCAGAAGCTCAATCTTGGTGAAGTCGTGCAGGCGCTGCACGAGAGAGGTCCTGGGCCCTATGTGTAGCCAGGCACGTATCGACTCCTCTGGGAATACACGGCGTATTTCGCGAACCAATGCTCGCTTTGGAACGGACGTGGCAATGGGGGTCGGACTCATAAGCTACCTCCGCTCACACCAGACGCCGAAGTGCTTGACTCCGGCGCGCCCCGGGCCGTCCGGCTCGGGCCCTGCGCGGCGGCGCAGTCCACCTCATCGGGCCACGGATGTTCCGATCCTGGTGGCCGCACGCTCCATCGCCGACTCATAGGCCTTGAAGCGCCCCCTCAGAGGCCAGTTCTTCACGTGTAGCACGGCGACCACCGGTGTCCTCCCGTGCATGAACTGCTCGCCGCACACCTCTAAGAAGGCCCTCGGTTTCGACTGAACGTAGGCTCCGCGCTGCGCGTCTCGGGGCTTCGGCGCTGCCTTCCCTAGGAACGCCTCGCGTTGCTCGTCTGTCATAGTTGCGAAGCCTGAACGCGCAAGATGGTAGAAAACCTGTAACGACATCGGTATGATCACTTGGGGCTTGCCATGGGCAAGGGCCTTCTCGATTTCGGCTATCCCTCGGTGAGCCACCTCATCCGGGATCAGGACTGTACCACCCTTCGGCGCATGAGGAAGGAACTCATTGCACAGGTTGGTGAAGTACATCTCTGTCAAGGGGACTTTGCCCCCCCTCAGGTATTCAATGTACCCAACCGCCGCACTGGCCAGGTCGTACTTCCGCGCTTCAGACCTCTTGCTGGGCTTCGGTTTGCCCAGATAGTCGAGGAAGAAAACGGTTTCTGCCTGTACGTCACTTCTCTGCAGCCTTGGGTCGTGCCCAATGACGAAGACCTGAGCTTGAGCCGGGTCCCCGAAAGGATGGCACTGTGCCCTTCGCGCCTCCGACGCCGACTGCTCAGCGCGGTATTGGCTTCTGTCTTCCGTCGCCATTTCCCCTCCTATCCAGTCCTCCATCTCCCGGACTGTTCAGTGGCCCGGGCATGACCGAAGTGGCAAGTGGCCCCTCCTGTGAGCTACTTGACGTCCAGCATCTCTCCAGAATACCCGAACCGCTCAAGGAGTCGCCTCGCATTCCTGATGCAGCCCTTTGTGCTGAAGTGAGTCTCCAGCCACAGTCCATTGGAGAGCTGTCTTGGCGCGGTGAACTCCTCACCCTCTCGATGTCTGGGTTCTGTGTCGACCAGATTCCTCTTCCGTCCGGTCGGCACCGGGCAGTCAGACGCCCTGAGTTTGCCCTGGTCGATCAACCAATCAGCGGTCTTGGTCAAGATCTCGTATGAGTACTTGATCTCATCGCTATAGCCGCCCACTCTCAGCCGCGTGGGACGCGCCGTCTGTGGCTGGGGCTTGCGCTCTCGCTTCTTCCTCCGGACCGCTGTGGACCTCTTTCCGGGCCTGATGTCAAGCGTACCGAGCCAACGGGCAGTCTCCTTCTTGGTCAGCCGGTGGCCGCGCTCCATCATACGGCGCCTGACCAGACTCACTAAGTCTGAGTCCGGTCCAATCCACAGGTCCACTACCGTCTCTCTGATCTTTGCGCCGGTGTATTGCTCGTCCCACACCCCATCGATCTCGCCCGACTCGACGCTCTGCGGCGAAATCAAGCGAATCACTTGCAGGGCTCTGTCCAACGGGATGCCTTCTGCCTGCCCAACCACGGCCAGATCCACTTCCTCGAGCAGTTTCCGCTCCGCCACCTCAGCCGCCAGGCTGTTGTAGATGCGAAACACGCTGCCGTTGGTCAACACGCACCATCTGACTCCCGCTGCGGATGTGTATGCCAACGCTTGGTCAAGGTGTTTGTGGCTGTCAAGCCGATTGGCCAGCCGCTTGCACTCTACCAGCACCACCGGTTTGCCCGCTATCTTCAGGGAGTAGTCCACCGGGCGTTCGGTGGGCCGGTCCTCACGCGAGACCTGCGTTGGGTCACCGACGGGCCATCCGGCGATCTCCAGCAGGGGTTCAACAAGGACAGCCTTGGTGTCCTGCTCGGAGAGGCTTTTGTCGAGTCCCTGCGACTTGAGTTTCCGCAGCTTCTCAGCAAGCTCCAGAATCCTATCCTCCGGCGTGATCATCGTATCTTCCCCCTTGCCCCTCGGAGTGCTACCGCAGCGTAGGCGCAGTCTCAGCCGGTTACATCACCTTCTATTCCTGCGCTCCAGCAGCCTTGACATCCTCTGCAACTCACCACACTAACCCAAGTGGCTGAGACCTCCGAGGTCTCAAAGACCTC
>Ga0315551_10003574_pt1 | contig 11027 bp, 10 predicted proteins | sample SalMarSW160290MG_FD_203678 | JGI IMG/M metagenome (GOLD analysis project Ga0315551, IMG submission 203678) | Salt marsh sediment microbial communities from the Plum Island Ecosystem LTER, Massachusetts, United States - Salt Marsh Sediment SW1602-90 ... | reverse complement strand
ACATGAAAGGGGTGAGATTGAATTATGAAAGGCGTAAGACGATTTAAAGACAGGTTGAAAAAGGATTTAAGAGATCCGGAATTTCGCAGAGCATTTGATGAAGAAGAAGTCTGTGTCTCTTTGGCTATCCAGATAGCTAAAATCAGGCAAAAGAAAAACATAACTCAGCAGGAATTAGCTAGACGATTACAGACTACTCAACAGAATATATCTCGATTAGAAGATATTGATAATAGAAGTTGTTCTTTAAAAACATTGATTAAGGTTGCTCATGCACTAGATAAACGGTTGAAGGTTGAACTTGTTTAGATTGACCGGAGGTCAAAATTCAATTATTTCTTTCCTCTCCCAACGTTAGAGCAACATTCCACTCATCAGTTTTACTTTCCATGCCAAAGATGGTGATATCAAAGTTGCAATTAGATATTCACCTATAATTGTTTCGTAGCCTTATTCCGTGTATCCGCGACTTTGGGATCCAAATTTTCATACCGTTGTCAACCAATATAGCTCTATCAGCTCTGTGTAAGATACGAATTTGGGCCCATATATATCTTTATCTTTGGGATGTACGAGATCGCCTTGTATGCTTTGAGGGCACTCGGGACAAGCCTCGCAATGACAGGAAAATGTTAGGCCAGAACATTGACCTGCCTCCCTTCATACCTGCAAGCTTTTATGGCAGTTTTTCTGTTGATGTGTAAACTTTCGGCTATTTCCCCATAGGTCATTCCCAACAAGCGCAGTTGGGTTGCTTTCTGGGATAGTTTTTGATATAAATAGGGTTGGTGAACAGGCAGTATCTTGATATGGGCGGTGATTTCGGCGGCGGTTCGAATTGGTTGCAACTGCGTCCGGCAATGGTTGCGCTGGTAGCAATGTATTGGAAAGGTCCAGTGCGACCGCCTTCTCTAAGCCTCCTTTTCAATCGCCGAAGGAGTATACCCATTTCGATGGCCTTGGATCCTCGATACTGGTGGGCTTCATCCATTACAAGGAAAGTCCACCATTGAGCGCACCCATTATCAAAAAGGGGACTATCATCCGGTCGAATGAGTAGATATTCCAGCATGGAGTAATTGGTTAAGAGGATGTGAGGTGAATTGTCTCGCATTCCTTTGCGTAAGACAATTTCGTGGGGAAGCTTGCGGGCAATATGGTCTCGTGCGTGACGCCACGAGTCATTTTCATCTTCAGGCGTCTCGCCGATATACTGACCAAATGTGAATTTAAGCTGTTTAGATCCGGGCAGTAAACTTTATGCTAGCCGTTGGTTTGGAAAAACTTGCCTTGATCATATCTTAAAAATTGACTGTAGAGGAGTTAACGACGATAAGATCTATCGAGAACTTGTCCGAATTGAAGATAAAAAAGAAGAGTTAGAGAAGCATATCTTCAATGAAATCAAGGCAAAAGATTCAAAGAGCCTGAATTTGATCTTTTATGATTTGACCACTTCTCATTTTGAAGGAACAAGGTACCTCTTGGCTGGGCCGGGAAGAACTAAAGATAGTGACTTTAAATCTCATAGAATAGTTCTTTCTCTGATAGTAAACGAAGATGGAGTACCCTTATGCGGAAGTTGGGTTAAATTAAATCAAGCTTTAATAACGCTTCATGAATCTTCGGCTGAAAATCTTCAGAGACGGGTAAGAAAGGTAACTTCGGCACACCAGCGTCCACTCCACGCATTTTTAGAATGCTATGGCATATTGGAATGGTAGGCCCCATCTTGATCACCTGCCTGATTTGTAATATCCTGATCTGTAATTTGGCAGCGTTCTCAAAGTCTTTTTTCTCAATCGAGCTACGTAGCTTTGCCAGAACTTCAGGAAATATGTTGGCAAGACCACATACTGCACCCACAGCTCCTGCCTGAGTTGCTGCTAGATAAATGGCTTCTGTCCCAACGATAAGATTAAAATCAGGTCTTTTTACGGCCATTGCATAAAAGTAGAAATTAATCAAATCAAATGCACTATCCTTAACCCCCGCCAGGCCCAGTTCAGCCATCTTTGCCAGAAGTTCTGGCGATACAGAATTTCCAGAGGTCTTAGGATTGTTGTATAGATAAACTGGTATCTTTACCGAATTCAATAACTCTCGGTAGTGATTCAAAATCTCATCCTCACCATAACTATAATAATACGGGGGTATACTGGCAACAGCATCTGCATCGATCTTCTCAGCATGTTTGGCTAGCTCAAGAGTAGACTGTGTATCTGCCGATCCTACATGAACAATTATAGGAATTCTATCCTTTACCTGATCGACTACAATCTCGGCGACTTTTTTCCGCTGCTGGATCGTCATCAGAGGACCTGATCCATAGGTACCGCACGGGAAAAGAGCGTTTATGTGAGGAATTAAAAATTCGATCAGATTTCTGAGTCCTCGCTCATAAACTTCCCCCTCGGCTGTAAACGGAGTCAAAAGAGGAGGAATAATTCCCTTAATCTCCTTGTTCATTTTAACATCTCCTTTTCTCAATGTAATTATCGCCAGGAGTAGAGTTTACCCTGGTATTTCCAGATGATCTATTCTCTCGGCGATAAGCCGAAGAATCGATCACACATTTATCCCGCGTCTTTCGTTATTTAGTGGGTTGAAAGTATTCTGATACGTTTTTACCTAGTAATTTCTTCTTTATCTTGTATAAAATTGAGCATTTTATTAAAAGTAGGAAGGGTTTGATAAGGCCCTTTTCCTAAAGTAGCAAATGCTCCCAAAGCATTTGCTACTTTTAATGAATCTGAAAAATTCATTCCACGAAGTACACCGCAGGCAAAACCAGCATCAAAAGCATCGCCTGCCCCTATAGTATTAACAACAAAATCTTGGTGATATCCTGGATGACTTATCTGTTTACCACTTGAATCAACAAGTATAGCACCCTTTCCCCCCAGTTTTACTATCACTGTTTTTGCTTCATAAGAAAGAACCTTCTTAACTGCCAAATGTAAATTGTCTTCGTCCATTAGCAGTTTAAGCTCTTCTTCACTGGGTAAAAAAAAGTCAGCATTTTTAATGAAGAATAGTAATTTCTTCCTTATTTTATCGGCTTTTAAGAGTTTAAGTCGAATGTTAGGATCAAAAAGAATTTTGGCTTTCGCTGATTTTGCAATCTGAACAGCCATTTTAGCAGCTTTCTCACACGAAGAACTCAGAATAGGCGTGATACCGGTAAGATACAAGATTTTTGCCTGTGCTATATACGCGTCGTTTAAACTATCAACCGAAATGCTGCTTGCTGCCGACCCCTTACGATAATAATAGCATTTAAACTTAGAAGGGGTTTCCTTTTCCATAAGGAAGATCCCTGTTGGTATCTTTGGACAAAACTTGACTTGGGAAACATCCACTCCCTCTCCTTTTATTTCTGTATATATGTATCTCCCTAATTCATCATCACCCAGTTGACTTATCCACCCAATTGAATGCCCCAATCTGGCCAGTGCAATAGCGAAATTAGTTTCCGCTCCCCCTGCCCATTTGGAAAAAAAGTGAACATGCCTTAACGGTCCCCACTGTTCGGCTTCAAAACATACCATTGTCTCCCCTAGTGTAACTGCCTCAAGCACTTCCTACTCCTTTAAACCGAGTCGACAAAGTTTGTTATAAATTTTTCGACGTAGCTCCCTGGGAAGTTAGCTGAAATAAATGTTTTAGCTACCACCATCTACTCCTATCTCTGAAATAGCATGACAAATTGGAGTGGTAAGGCCCATCCTTATCATATTTTCCTCAATCGAAGTAGCTTGGTCTACGATTTACAAGCCTTCTCATATTCTTTTCGATGTAAAAAAGTAGAGCCAGGATACTATCTCGAGAAATACACTAGCTAGACCAGCTATCACTCCTACGGTCCTGTTTGAAACGTAAGCAAAAAGAGCCTCTGTGCCAATAATTACATCACATTATCTTTCTCCACCGCATACGAGTGGAATTCAAAATATCAAAAGACTTATCTTTTACTTCAGCTAGGCTAATCTTCCAAGGTTTATCAAGAAGGTAGGGGTCACATAACATATCATAAGTTCCCCTTTATCCCTTACCGACCCGATATTCTTGGTTCCGGTTCTATTTTTCCGTATTGTTTTATTGTTAATCCTCCATCGATAATTACTGTTTGCCCTTGGATATATCTACCTTCGTCAGAGGCTAACAATACAACTGCTCCAACACAATCTTCTGGTGTGCCAAACCTTCCAAGCGGAATATTTCGAATACATTCCCTTATAAAGTGTGGATCATCTAAGGGCTCTATCGACTGTATGTTTGTTCCACTTATAAAACCCGGGGCAATTTCATTCACATTAATATTGTAGGGAGCCAACTCCAATGCTAAAGACCTGGTTAAGCTATGCATACCACCTTTAGAAACATTGTAATGGATACAATTGGGCTCTACTTGGAGTGCGTTGACAGAAGAAACGTTTATGATTTTGCCTTGAATTTTATTCTCGATCATTTTTTTGCTGATAATTTGGCTACAGAAAAAGCTCCCCTTCAGATTGGTATTAAGAACCTTATCCCAAGATTCTTCAGTAATTTCTAAAAAAGTTTTCCCAAGCGTTATCCCTGCGTTATTTACTAAGATATCGATTTTGCCGAAATAACTCCACCCTTGTTCGATTAATTTATTAACTTCTTTTTTTTTAGCAACATCTGCTTGGATTTTAGTCGATCTTCTTCCCATAGCTCTAATTTTATTGACGACTTCTGCCGCGGCGGTTTGCCTAGTATGATAGTTAATTATTGCATCAGCTCCTTCCTCAGCAAGACCTATTGCTATTGCTTTTCCTATGCCACTGGAGCTTCCGGTGACCAAAGCAACTTTATCCTTCAACTTCATCAAATTACTCCTTTCGCAAAGACTGGTAAAGATTTCATAAGAACAGTTTAAGGAAATTTTTCATTTCAGCTCCTGCAATATGGCTCATTCTTCTTTGATAGATATCCCACTTTGGGGTTTGCCGATCTTCTCCTATCTCTCCTCTCGAAAGCGTCTAACTACTTGAGAGCTCCTAATGTTAGACCCCTCACTAGGTGCCTTTGAACTAGCAATGCAAAAACAAACACTGGGATAACGGCTATTATTGATCCAGCAGCAAGTTCACCCCATATAACGGCTAGAGTCGTCCAAAAACCTGTGAGTCCGACTGGCATGGTTTTCGCCCTTACCCCAGTAAGGATAAGAGCGAACAAAAACTCGTTCCAGGAAAAAATAAAACAAAGTATTGCAGTAGCAGCAATACCTGGAGCAGTCAAAGGTATAACAATTCTCACGAATGCACCTTGCCTTGAACACCCATCCACCATAGCACTATCTTCCAGTTCTTTGGGTAAATCTCTAAAATAGCCTGTCAACAACCACGTGGCTAAACCTAGGTTGAAAAGTGTATGGGCAGAAATTAGACCCTGGTACGTATCCATCAAACCCAGAAGATTGAAGATTAAGAAAAATGGAATAATAACAGCAGCAGGAGGCATCATTCTCGTAGTCAGAATCCAGAACATCAAATCTCTCCGAAATTTGAATTGAAATCTAGCAAAGACATAGGCGGCGGGTGTAGCTAATATCAGAACTAAAGATGTGCTTCCCATTGCTACTATCGCACTATTGAGAAGAAATTTTGGGTAACCTGTGGGTGAGACGATAATCTTCCAGTAATTTCCTAAATACGGCTTAAATAAAAAAAGAGGAGGATAGCCGAATATATCTTTACTCATCTTCAGAGAAGTTATGACCATCCAGACAATTGGAAATACAGCTATAGTTACTATTGCTGTAACTCCACACCAGAATGCAATTTCACACCAACCTTCTTTTTTTAGGATAGACTTCATCATGACTTCCCTTTATATCTTTAACAGCCTGAGATAGAAAGTGGCTACTATTATGCTAATAATGAGTAATATGATTGATATGGCTGAGGCATATCCCATCTCAAAAAACATAAATGCATTTCTATATATGTAGAAACTAATTACCTCGGTAGAATTTCCCGGGCCGCCCCTCGTAAGGACATATATTTTGTCAAATAGCCTTATTACATCAACTATTCTAAAAAGCAAAACAATAGATAGAGGAACTTTAAGTAAAGGCAAGGTTATGTGTTTGAATGTCTCCCAATTTGATGCCCCATCTACATTGGCTGCTTCGTACAGCGTCTCCGGAATACCAGCAAGACCCGCCATCAATATGAGCATTACAAAAGGAGTCCATTGCCAAATATCAACAACACCAACAGCCCATAATGCTGTTGATCTTTGGCCCAAATAAGATCTTTTGGAAATTCCTAGGAATCCCAGCAAATAATTAATGATGCCTACCTCTGCATGGTACATATAAACCCATATGAGACTTATAACAATGGGAGTAGTCATCATCGGAAGGAGTAGCAGTGAACGAACAACGCCCTTCCCCCTAAATTCCCTATTAAGCAAGACACCTATTCCGAGGCCCAAAAAAAGCTCCATAGGTATAACCACCATCCCAAATTTTAAGGTGTTTTGCAATGCTGAAATAAATAGAGGATCTTGTAAACTATGAAGATAGTTTTCTACCCCAACAAACTTGTAACCTAACTGTGGCTTTGCCATGTTCCAACTATGGAAACCTAAATTTAAGCAATAAATAAACGGAAATAAAGCAAAAGCAAGCAAAAAAATAACCAGGGGTAGATATGCAAAGTGCCAAGAACGAAATTTCACTTTAGACTTGCTATTGAATATCTTTTTCACTTTCTTAATTTGCCTGTATTCCTTCAGAGAATCTGGTAGATTGGGAGGCCGCGAGTCTGCAACGGTGTAATTTACATGATAGCCCTTTTCCTTCTCGCTTTCCCAGCATTTTCACAATCAGCTACTGGCGTGAGTTTAATATGAAAAACTCGGAAACATCGAATCATAAGTAGATTTCCTAAGTTATGTCAAGTCCCCTTGCTCCCAGATTAAAATGTTGGCATAGAGCTTATTGAATATACATCTTCATTAAATCATTGGCCAAAGAACGAAAGATCTAATTCTTTACCTATCTGAAATTCTTTTATATATGCCCAATTCTCATTCATTTGACCCTGAATGGGGAAAAAAACTCACGCCAGAGGAAAACCAAACTAACTAATTACCGATACTAATCAATAGTAACCGCTCTTACGCATCAGTTCGAAGATTTCCCAGTTAGATTTCGCCATTGCTTCTTGAACAGAAATTTCACCTCTCACCATCAAGCTGCCATGCAATGCCATGATATCTTGTATCGCAACAGCTTCAGGAATCTTCGGTCTGCAATCAGGGTTACATATTTTAAGGGTTTCAAGCGTGGCTTTAAACCAAGGATATTTCGCAGCTAGTTGTGGATCTTCTAGACTTGAACTCCTAACTGCCTCTCCGCCCATTAGGATTTTCTTTCGGTCTGTTTCTTTGCTAGTAGCCCATTTAATAAACTCCCAGGCGGCTTCCTTATTCCTGGTATCTGCGTTGATCCCTAGAGTCCAGCCTCCTAAGCCTGGCCATCGCTTCTTCCCTTTCTTATGAGGTATAAGTGTGTATCCCATTTTCCCTACAACCTTAGATTTTTCCGGATCTTCAAATATTCCAGACATTGCATCCCATCCGAAAGTCATAGCCGCCCGCTCTGCTGCTACGTCTTCTACCGTAGTGTATGTTTCAGCCTCAAACACTGTCCGAGGACAATAATTTTGGACCATTTTTGTTTCGAAGTCCATCGCCTCCATTACCGTGGGAGAAGTAAGCAATGGGAGCCAATCAGGACCGAACAGGAGTCCACGAAAGTTTGACACCCACAGCATCATTGTTTGAGCAAAATCAGCACATCGTTTACCTTCCGTAGTGAAACCATAGGTATCTATCTTCCCATCCCCACTAAGATCCATAGTGAGACGAGCTGCAGCGTGCTCAAGGTCCTCAAAGGTTTCAGGAATAGTGAGACCTGCCTCGGCAAATAAATCCTTCCTGTACATCATTATTCGTGCGTAAATGCCGACCGGAATACCGTTTATACTGTGCGGCGGCTCAGATGGCCAAGATCCTAAACAGTTTACCACTAGTGGGGCTATATCATCGAAATCCATCTCCCCCCTATCTCTTTCTACGAACTCATTAAGTGACAGAGTATGCCCTCCCTTCACATATTCTCCTTGCCAGACATTATCTATAGCCACTACATCATAACCTCCCCTTCCAGAAACGAAGTCTGGCATTTCTTTTTCACGAAGAGCTTCATAGCCCACTGTTTCCATCATTACCTTCATCCCTGTTTTTTGCTCGAATTCAGGGAGAAGTTCCTTTAAGCACAGCCCGTAAGGATCAGACGTAGTTATAACCGAGAGACGAATACCTACAAAACGTTTTTCTGCACGACTTGCCAATGCAATCCCAAGCACTAAAGAAGTCACCAGTAACCCAATCAGCACAAATTCCAACATACTTCTTCTCTTAAATTTTCCCATTTTTATCTCCTTATCTAACATCTTTCATCAAAGATTTGCCTCATTCTTCCGTGAAAACGCTCGGAGAAGAAAATTAATCGTTTGATCCTCTGATCCTCTCCTTCCCAAGATCTTCCACCATTACAAGTTAGCGGCCCTGCCTACTTCATCACCTCCTCCTGAGCTCAATTTTAGTTTTGCCTTTTCACAAAGATCTAACTTCGTTACTGGTTGCTCACATTTCTTCCAAGTACTAACTTCTTGAAAAGTATACTCCTACCTTTCGTCAGAGGGAAAAAGCCTTGAGTGTACAGACGCATCACTTGAATAGGGAAGATCGAACCAGTCGTTCAAGAACGTATTCAATCCTTGAAGTTTTGTCTTGAGGCAAAAATATCAAGCTGATCCCATACTCCAAGAGCAAATGTACAATGTGAGATCATAAGTTAAAGACCTTCTTAGCCACTGCTCTCAAACACTCTTGCAACTCTTCTTTACTTAGCTTGAGAGCTTTAAATTTTGCCAACTCAACAGGTATATTGATAGGAAAATCTGATTCGAACATTATTCTGCTTGCACCTATTCCCTTAATTAAGAATTCTAGATCTACTACAGGAGTCCATGCACTCCCCAAATATATGTTCTGACACTCCTTTGCAGCTATGTAAGCTTCCGCAGCTAATATACAGAATCCAGAATGTGAGAGAATTATGGGCACATTGGGGTATTCTTTGGCCTTAGGTATACACAAAGAGGGATTGGAAAAAGGTGTTCCGAGTCCAGTATGAACCATAACAGGTACTTTCAACCTTTCAGCAGTTTTGAACACAATATCAGCATCCTCTGACAAAGGAGATATGGCATGTCCTATTGTATGTAACTTAATCGCTACAAAACGTAAGTCTTTTATACACCTTTCAACTTCTGTTATATACTGCTCTCTTCCTATGTGAGGATTAATGCTTACCATCCCAAAGATTCTACCCGGATGCCTAGAACCAAGTTTAGCAATACGATCATGAACTGCTCTGGCATCAGACACACCAGGGAAAGGCTGAACAATCATTGCTTCTATATTGTTTTCATCCATCGCTCTTAGTAAATCTTCTTCTCCAATGCTCTGGTCAAACACTTTGCAAGAACCCAAATGAGCATGTATATCAATGATCTTCATTGTTTACCTCCAACTTGATTCGATTTTATCTGAATACTCCCGAAAAGAAAATTAATCTCTCGATACTCTTCAAAACAATATTTCCAAAGCTTCTTTGGCGAGCATTCCAATTCTAATGCCCAGACTCTCAGCCTCAACATTTACGTCAGTGACACTTCGCTCCAAGAGATCCTCTATGCTATTGATCGGTAATTCGGGTGTACCTTTGACTCTGGCAGCGGCAATACCAAACTCTTGAAGAGTTTTATCATCTATGGCCCCACACGTGACTAGCCCTTTTGGAGCTGAAACAAATATGAACCAGCCAGATCCCCACTTCAACTGAACCCCTTGGGCAACCTTTTTATTAACCTCAACAATCTTCACAATTGTAGAAATAGACACTAGATTCACCTCATAAGAAATCGAGTTTTCAAACCATTGGCTGTCTGTTTTAAATATTTTGTTTGTCTCCCGGTTAACTTCATCTGAATCGCCACAATAAAACCTGTCAACGTATCGATCTCTTTCCAAATCCAAGCTTCGCTGTATACGCTGCTTCCCTTATCGTCTATTTTGCCTCCTTGATATGCTTCCTTAGAAAGGCTGCGTTTTTCGATATAGTTTCTACCATTGGCGGTGGCGAGCCATAGTAATGGGTTTCATTCTCATCCAGTACGACACCTTGATATCCTGCCTCTTCCAGCAATCTTATGATCGCCACCCAATCCATTTCCCCATCAGAAAGAGCAGTGTATTCATATGCTAGACCCCTTATTATCTTTCCTCCCTTCAGTTTTCTCACATTCTTGGCATGAACTGTACCTAGTCTCTCAGCGACGGTCTCAATTGCCTTATCAGGGGGCTCTGATTGCTCCATGTAGAGGTTAGCAAAATCTAGCACAACCATAAGGTTATCTGTACCAACTCGACAAATAGCGTCCATACATTTCTGGGCTGAATTGAGAACTGCGTCGTTGTGAGTCTCTATCAGCAAGGTAATGCCTTGCTTCTCAGCGTATTCAGTGGTATACTTCAGAAACTCAATCATATTCCGATAGGCAGCTTCCTCCCGGACACCGGGAAGAAGTGTAGAATTCCAGCATCGAACAAACTTTGAACCTATATCACGGGCTAAATCAACCGAATTTTTACTCAGTCTGATATTCTCTTTGAGCGCCTGTCGATTAGAATGGGTAATCAGTACGTCAGTAGTTAAAGCAGAGACAAACAGACCTCTATCCTCAACTATTTTCCTCAATGTTTCTCTTTCACGCTTATCAAGATTCTCTGGAGCAATCTGGTCATAACCAAAGAAGGTACGCCACTCCGTTGCACTTCCTGGTATTTCCAAATTCAGTTCCCGAATATCAATGGCATCGTACCCACATTCTTTAGCGAGCTCTATTGCCTTCTGC
>Ga0315551_10003568_pt1 | contig 11047 bp, 7 predicted proteins | sample SalMarSW160290MG_FD_203678 | JGI IMG/M metagenome (GOLD analysis project Ga0315551, IMG submission 203678) | Salt marsh sediment microbial communities from the Plum Island Ecosystem LTER, Massachusetts, United States - Salt Marsh Sediment SW1602-90 ... | reverse complement strand
CGCTTGCAATCTGAGCAATGGTTTTCTCCCCTTTGACCGCTTCCAGAGCAACTTTGGCCTTAAGTGCTGCATCGTGTCGTCTTCGCATGTTGACCATTTTACCATACCTCCTCCAAGGCTATGGCAGCTCAAAATGCACCTTATTGCTCTGTCCAAAATTTGGGGAGAGGTTCACCTACCGGATATACTGCCTCTGGAAAGGATCCTCTTTTATCAGTGCTCTCTTTCAAAAACGGTAAACAAAGGGTGATAGTAAAAGGATGGTCAAGTCAACAGATGTGGACTTAGACGAAGAGAGATTTTTTTAAAAAGCCTCGTTCTTGGGGAGGTTTTAAAGAGTTAGTAATTCGTTTCTTTGCAGGCCGCCATTAAAATCTTGAGCATTTCATCCTTCTGGTCGAGATGGGCGCTTGCATTTGTCTCTACAAAAAACGCGTCTCCAGGATGGTGACAAAAGGCATGCACAGCGACTTTTGGCACATACTGAGCCGAGGATAGATTCTCGGGATAAGTGACAACAGCAGCGAAAATCCAGTCATTCTCGCTGAATTTCTCTTCGGTTAAAATCTCCACGTTAGCGCGGATGGCATCCAACTCGGGATCGCCGGTATTGATGTTCGGGCGGGTCAGGGTATCTATAATCCCTTTAATCCTGTTTTCGATATTTCCGGGAATAGCCTCTGGATCACATGAACCTGCACAGGAGATTGTGAATTGAATAAAAGGTGGATAGAAATAGTCTTCATAGTCTTTTGGCTGAAATACAACCGTTCCAAAATCGGGATTTCGTATCCAAGTCGCAGGAATTCTTGCCTTGACTGTCAGAGTGTCTTCAGAGTTAGGGAGCTTGATCTCAAGTGTTTCATTTTGCAGATTTTCTGTTTGTGCTGTTTCAGGATTTAAGATTTCCGGTTGTGGTGTTTCAGTTTTATTTTCGGATGATTTTGAGCAGCTGATCGTGATTAGACTGGCTATGAATATCATGATCACTACATGACTTATTAAGATAAGGCTTTTGGGTTTCCTCACTGTTTATTCCTCCTTGAGTATTTCGAAATTTGAGCACAATTATACAACCAGGAATCAGATCTTACAATATAACATTTTGGGAAGACTCCAGTCTGAGGACTCAATTGACAACAATTTTTTCTTGTGATATTGACTGGAGAGAATGGTGGATATCAATTAAAAAAGGAAGCAAAAGGACGCTGAATCGAAAAGCCATATCTTATTCCTGAAGAGGGAAAATTATCATGAATATTTTATCTTCCAAGTATGGCTCGAACCTTCGGAAATTCTCTAAGATAAAGGAGGGGCGAATTTGGATTTTTGCTCTAATTTTGGCTCTCTTATTGGGAATCCCAAGTATCTCATGCGAAACCGAGGATTGGCAGAAAGAATACGACCAGTTGAAGGCTAAGATTGAGAGAGAGGAGTCAGAACCTCGCGGATCCCCAAAGAATATCAATGAGTATGGAAAATGGATGAGAATAAAGGCCGCCGACAGGAATAAAGCGACAGAGCTGGCCGGGAAAGCCCAGTTAGGCGGGAATCCCTACTGGCAGAATAAGTTTCTTGAATTAAAAGAACTCGCTCAAGACTCAGGAAACAGCACTTTATGGACGGGTGGCTATGTCTTCATGCGCGTCGAGACAAAAGAAGCCAGCGGAAGAGGGGATAGCTGGAAAGATGCTGTCTTTAAAGCCGGGCCAGAAGTGGGGCAGAAATTGTTTCGGTGGGCAGGGCAATACGGGTTTGATCGAGAGATCATACGAGATTACGCCCGCTGCCTGATGCGCTTTGCCAACGGTGATGTGGAAGAAGGGAATACAGGACTCTATGAAGGCCGAAGAAGTGAAATCGGGCATCTTGATCAAGATGGAGTTTTGGTTCCGCCAAAGCGGGATTTTGACGTCACCTGCGAAAGGCGGGATGAGTTCACAACAGTCGAAGAAGGCGAGCCCCAGGTGCCTGCCGATAAGGCTATGGAAATGGTCGAAGAGATCCGAGAGCAATGCAAGTGGTATAAACTTCAGGGCGAGTATGACGATTCCACCGATTTGATGGAGGAATACCTCCAGGAAAAAAAGGTTTTGTGTGACCTGCCTCATGATAAGGGGCATTATTTCTTCTTGAAGTTGGCTGAAAAGCATGACTTACCCGAGGCCGAGGAACACATTGATGGATTCTATGCCACAATCTACGGCAAAGTGGAAATAGAGGCTGTGGAAGGACGGAAGCCGGCTTCCGGAGCAAAGATAACAGTTAAAGCCCCTAAAGACAAGGATGCACCGAAAAACAGACGAGAGTGGACGACGACAACAGATGAAGACGGAAAATACAAGATGAAGGATGTTATCCTCCATAAGGATTGCTCTCCGTTTGAAATTACAGCGGAGTATAAAGATTGTAAAGAGGAAGAAACATTCGTCGGGCCTCTAGAAGAGCCAGATTCTTCCTTTGAGTATAAAAAGAACCTTGTGATACACTGTCTACGCTGCTTAGAGATCGATTGTATCTGGTCCTCTCCTCCTTTGTCCTCCGAAATTAACATTAGTTATGGTGGTACAGCACATGTCGAGATTTGTTTCAAGGTGGGAGAGCCATTAGTAGCTGGAGGCCCAATCAAGGATCTTAATGGAGAGGGACGTGGTTCCCAGAAATGCTGGGTGAAAACCAATCACCCGAAGTGGCGCATTGAAAACAAACGATGCACTGATTTCAATTCTTCTGTCGCCTATGGCAGTTATACGGGTGATAGATATGGCTTTGTCCTGAAAATTGACCATGGGCGCTTAAGTTATGATATTGTTGAAGAGCAGGATGGGCATATTTCGCGATATCCTAGTTGGGACTTGGGCATAGAAAAGATCCTGTCATGCATCATTTTCGAGATACTTGAGAAACCCGATGCGGTTTTTAAGGAGAGCGGAAAAAATCAGTTAGAGACCCATTACGAAATCACCGCGCGTTGGAAAAAGTAAGTTCATCTACATCATATAGGATGAGATAAACAGAATTGAGGGATCAATTCTTGTTTTTTTGTTATTAATTTGGATATGATCTTTTTATCGAAAGACCGCTGAGATTAGGAGGGGAAAAAATGAAAGTCTTTGTTAAGCTTTTTTCAGTTTTATTTTTAGTTTCTGTCTCAGCACTGCTCAGTTGGGGCGAGAAGGGAGAGAGGGCCGAAGCCGGGGAGATGTCCCCTCCAAGAGGCAATTCTCCTGAGACAGAGGTCAAGATTCCCTGGGACGATTACGGCTACAAAAAACTGACCCAGTTCCACCTTCGCTATTATTATATTTTTGAAGATGCCGTGGACAAGGTTCTGCGTGGTGAGATGAGCTGGGATGAGGCGATTAAAGACAATACCGGCATAGTAGAAGTGTGGTTTAAGAGCGATGGCAGCCTGTTCAGATTTGATAGATATATTGAGAAGCTCGATGCTAAATGTGAATCCTATGAAGGGAAATCCTCTGACACTATTTCCTTCAATAACAAGACCTACAGCCTGTACGAGAGAACTGTGCAAAAAGGAAAACAGTCAACAAGCTGCACCTTCCGCTCTGGGACACAGATCGGTTATGACGATGAGGCAAAACAGGCTATTGCCGAGAGTTGCCGCTATGAAGAATTCACCTCTGAAAAAAAACCAATAGATCAAGGCTCAGCGATAAGCAGGATGATGGGGGGTCACGCATCTGGCGCTGGCTTTGGATTCTATTTTACACAAGAGACAGGCGATGAGGAATTGGACAAGGGTATGGAGGAATTAGGAGAATCGACTCTTGAGCTCACGAAACTTATGGAGCCAGAGAAATATAAAAAAATAATCGAGACCTGGAAGGTTAAAAAGGAGATTGCCGGCAGAACTGGCCTCAAAGATATCAGCTCGCCGCCGCCATTTAAGGGCGGTATCAGTATGAAAGGATTTCAATTTATAGATAAAGAACTTGGAATCGGGCTGGAAGGCTATCTTGAGGGATGCTCCAAGAGCTGGCTTTACCCGGAGACTCAATTTGAAGAGCCCAGGCTTTTATATAGAGCCTTGCTGGTAGAGACAACTGTGTCTCCTGATGTATTCGAGAATTTCTAGAGTTTTTTGTTGACATTTTTGGGGTTGCCTTTTTGGATTTCCAGTATTTGCGCGTTTATCCATGTCCCGTCCAAAATCGAACGGTCTCTGTTTCAGAAACGAACAAACCTTCCCTACGCCGAACCACAATCCTCCGTGTCACCCTGGAGCCTTCATTTGGCATGAAATATGCATACATAGATTGCGAATGTATCTTCGAGAATGAGGCACACAATGATATCGAAAACATTGATGGCTGCATCAACAAGGCCCATCATTCTGGCAATTCTCTCTAGAGGAGAGGATTACGGCTACAGCATAATCCAGAAAGTCAAAGACATTTCAGGAGGGCATCTTCAATGGACGGACGGGATGCTTTATCCAGTCTTACAGAGAATGGAAATGGACGGCCTGGTCACTTCTAAATGGAAACTCTCTGGAGAAAGCCGGCCCCGACGCTACTATACCATCACCGAGAAGGGTCGTAAGGAACTGGCATCAGAACTTGTAAGCTGGCGGAATGTCTGGCAGGCATTAGTCCGGCTTACAAAGCCGATTCCGGCCGAGGATTAAAACCAGCAGGAGGAATGATGTTCGATCTGGAAAAAGAAATCAGAAAATGGAAAAAAAGCTTACAAAAGTATGAAGTGTTCGAAGACGGGCTCGTTGCAGACATCGAGCTCCACCTTCGCGACACCTACAATGCCCGGAGACAAGCGGGGCTTACGGAAGATGATGCCTTCCGCCAGGCTGTTGACCAAGTGGGAACAGCTGAAAGCATTGCCGCTGAATACAACAAAAACCGGCTCGTCATGCTCAACCGCCGCTCCCCCCTTCGCCCCGGCCGCTTCATGCCCGCCCTGGTCTGGAATTACATAAAGACAGCCCTGCGCGCGATCCGCCGCCAAAAAGGTTACTCCCTTATCAATATCTCCGGCCTGGCCATAGGCCTTACCGTCTGCATGCTGATTGTTCTCTGGGTGGCGGATGAATGGAGCTTCGATCGTTTCAACACCAACGCCGGCCGGATCTACCGGGTATACCGCAACGAATCCGCCACACAGAAGAACTCCACCAGCGTCTTAACACCACCACCCATGGCCGCGGCCCTTAAAAAGGATTTTCCTGAAATCGTCAAAGCCACCCGGTTCGGCTACTGGCGTAAACAGCTCGTCACCTATAAAGATAAGAGTTTCAACGAGACGAGGTTTATGCATGCCGACCCTGATTTTTTCGACATGTTTTCCTTTCCGCTGATAAAGGGCGACTCGGAAACCGTCTTCTTAAATCCCTACTCTGTCGTCCTCACGGAAAAAACTGCGGCCAAATACTTTGGAGAGGAAGATCCTGTCGGAAAAATGCTGACAGTTAACAACTCTTTCGACATCATAGTCACCGGAGTCATCCACAATGAATCGCTTAACTCAAGCCTGGAATTTGACCTCCTATCCCCCTTTGAAATCCTCCTTAAGGAATCAATCGGGGAGGACAACAGGGATAACTGGGGATTCAATTCCTTTGGCACATATGTGATGCTGGAGCAATCCGCCTCCTCCGAGAACCTCAACCAGAAACTCAAAGGCTACCTCACAAAATATGCCGAGGAAGACACAGATGAACTGGCTCTCCAGCCTCTGACCGACATCCATCTTTTTTCCAACCTGGGTCACGATCTCCGCAACCGGGGCGATATTAAGTACTTCTGGATCTTCAGCGCCCTTGCTGTTTTCGTCTTGCTCATCGCCTGCGTCAATTTCATGAATCTCACCACCGCCCGCTCTGCCAACCGGGCCAGGGAAGTCGGGCTGAGGAAAGTGGTGGGAGCAGGGCGGCCGCAGCTTATTCGCCAGTTTTTCGGCGAGTCCATTCTGATGGCCCTTTTCGCCCTGGTGAGCGCCCTTTTTCTCCTGGAGTTTCTTCTTCCGCTGTTTAACAACCTCTCGGGAAAACAACTTACATCAGCCTGGCGGAACAATCCCACCCTCTTGCTCGGATTTATCAGCCTGTCTCTTCTGACAGGAATTTCTTCCGGCATCTACCCGGCTCTTTTCCTGTCCTCCTTCAAGCCTGTCCGGGTCCTCAAAGGGACCATGCGCACATCCGGGGCCAATCCTCTCTTCAGGAAGGTGCTGGTTATTTTCCAGTTTTCGCTTTCTGTTTTTCTCATCATTGGAACGCTCATAATCTCCCGCCAGCTCTCCTACATGAAAAACATAGATCTGGGCTTTAACCGGGAGCACATCATTTATTTGAGTATCCACAGCGAACTCCATGACAAGTACGGATCTATCCGCGAACGGTTTCTGCAAAATCCCGATGTCCTCCACGTCACGGCCTCTATGACGCTTCCCACTGATATCCAAGGTAGCCCTGGAACCCCAACGTGGGAAGGCAGGCCCCCTGAGGCAAAAATGGAGATCAAGGCTGACTTTGTGGATTATGATTACATTGAGACTTTCAAAATCCCCCTGGTTGAAGGCCGAAGCTTTTCGAGGAAATACTCCACCGATCCTGAAACTGCTTTCATCGTCAATGAAGAAGCCGTAAGACGAATGGGGCTTGAAAAACCCGCGGTGGGAAGGAGGTTCGGATTCTGGAATATCGACGGACAGATCATTGGCGTCATGAAGGATGCCCATTTCCAGACTCTTCACCAAAAGATAGAGCCCTTGGTATTTAAAATGTTTCCCGGGTGGCTGAGGCGCATGTATGTGAAGATCCGGTCCAACAACGTATCTGCCACTCTGGCCTCTCTGGAAAAGACCTGGGAGGAGATGAACCTGGGCTATCCCTTCGAGTACCGGTTTCTGGATGAGGAATTCCACAATCTGTACAATAGTGAAGCGAGACTGGGGAAAATCTTTCAGTCCTTTACAGCCCTGGCAGTATTCATCGCCTGTCTGGGCCTTTTCGGTCTTGTTTCCTTTATTGCTGAACAGAGGACCAAGGAGATCGGGATCCGCAAGGTCCTGGGTTCGTCAACAGCCGGCATCGTGGCGCTCCTCAACCAGGAATTCCTTAAGTGCATTGCAGCCGCCAACCTCATCGCCTGGCCCATAGCCTATTTCGCCATGCAGGTATGGCTCCAAAAGTTCGCCTACCGGGCCGACATCGAGATATGGATATTCCTTCTCTCCGCCGCGCTAGGCCTGGCTGTAGCTCTGCTCACGGTCAGCCTGCAGACCTTGAGAGCCGCAAGAGCCAATCCTGTTGACAGCCTGAAGCATGAGTGAGTTGGCGTAAGCCGGAGAGTCTTAAAAAATCAAGTACCAACCTGTTTTCCAGTCTGATTTGACATTATCATGTTTATATCTCTTTTGGGTTTGATGATTGTTAGTCTATTTTTTAGTAAGAGCAAAGAAAGTGTAGAAATTGAGGGCGGGCTACGGTAACTTGCTGATATATATAAAGCTAAGCTAAAATGTTATATTATTTTTACCTTTAAAATAGCTTTTTCAGGAGCAAAACCATTACTTTAAAAAATCTCCCATTGCAAGACAAAATTCTATCTACAAAATTCTTAAACATACAATTTCATTCCCAAAATTAAGCCTTTGAGCCCAATTTTTAGTTATTTCCCCCTGTTTATATTAATAGAATCAATCAGTTAGCAAAGCCCGGCTACACCTCAATGCATTAGCATCCCAATGCAACATCCCAACGCAAAGCTACATCCCAAAGTAGGAATTAATTGGGTTCCACACTCTGCGCAGAACCAGGAAGTATCAGGATTATCAAAATGACATTTAAGACATTTCATAGCTACTGTTATCCCTTTAGCTAACTTGGTAAAAGAATGACAACAAGTATAAGAGCAGGTCTACGCTTTTAAATTTTTTGAATTAAAATTTAGAAATTTATTTTTTGTTTTAGATTCGATAAAAAAAGTTAAAAGTGTTGACATGGCCCTTATATTTAAGATAAAAATAAAGAAAGCAAAAGAATACTGGAAGCCAAAGTCATATATTTGCTTATTTGTCGATATCTTATTTTTAGAGATTTTGGTGAAAGGAGGGCGATTTCATGTTGATTAAAAAAATCGCGGCAAACATTTTAGGTATCTTACTGATTCTGATACTCTTCTGCCCAGCCAAAGCCCAGATGCAGACACTCGGCGAATTCGAAGGAGTAGAAATCCCTGTTAACCTGAAACATGAAGATACCGTAGTTGAAAAGGGCAAATATGACCTTGAGTTTATAAAGCATGGACAAAATGCGTTTTATCTCAAGTTTAAAAAAAAGAATAAGACTGTTTGCCTTATTCCTGGTGGTGAGAGAGTAATGTATGAAAACCAGAGCGATTTAACCTTACTTAATTTGGATCCAGATATTCCTGAAAACGCCCGTTTTAAAATGAAAAAAAATCCAGCACTGAAAATAGCCTATATAATATTTGAAACAGGCAAACACTCAATGATATGTCCCTTTTACAAGATAAGATTCAAAATAAAATATGAAGAGTAATGAGTCGCAAACGAAGGCTTTACACAGTATTTCTTATTAAAATCTATATTACTCCTTACCAATTATCTTATCTTACCAGGTATTCATTATTGCGATGAACCTTGATTAATAAGGTTTAGGAGGTGTCAGATGAAACTAAAGAATTTAATTTTATGCTGCTGCGTTATTTCATTAATCCTATTTTGGTATGGCTGCAAAAATGAAGCTGATAATGTTGCCATTTCATCCGATGGAGTCAAAATCAGTTTCGATCAGCAAGGAAAGGGTAAGCCTGCAATCATTTTTGTCCACGGTTGGTCTAATAACAGGAGTGTCTGGGACGCACAAATGGCTCACTTTTCAAAAAAATACAGAGTCATCGCTGTCGACCTTGCCGGGTTTGGAGAATCCGGATACAACCGTACAAACTGGACGATGGCATCATTTGGTGAGGATGTTGCTGCTGTTATTAAGAAGCTAAACCTTAAGCAGGTCGTGCTTGTTGGTTTCTGTTCGGGTGCGTATAATATCATTGAAACTGCAAAGACATCTCCCAAAAATATTATCGGATTGGTGCTGGTAGATATTTTACAAAATGTGGAAATGACTTATTCACCCGAGATGCTTGCTTATATGGATAGCGTTTTATGGGATGTAGTAACCAATCCGACCAACGAGAAATTGGTAGGTGGTGGTTTCTACAAAATGAATCCTGAGGCATCGTATGAACGAGTTCTCTCTATGTTGTCTTCTCATAAGAATACTTCCAGAATTGGTTGGAAAGAATCGCTTGATGATCTTCTTCGATGGTATAATGAAGATCGTATCGAGTCGCTTAAAAAGGTCCAGGTTCCTATTACTTCAATTAATTCGAATATGGAACCGACAAATGTGGAAGCCTTCAAGAAGTATGTCCCTTCATTTCAGGCCAAGATCATCCCGGACGCAGCACATCTTGTTATGTGGGATAATCCTGAGGAGTTCAACCGTCTGCTTGAAGAAAGCATCCAGGAATTTATTAATCAATCAAAGTTAAAGTAGAAATATCTGAGCAAAAATATTGCAACACGAAACGCAAAACTGAGCTTTCCCCTCGATCCACTGAAATTGAGGGAGGGATTGAAATTGCGGGCTAATTGAAATTGAGGGCGCGCTACAGTAACTTGCTGATATATATAAAGTTAAGCCTAAATTTTCTATTATTTTTACCCTTAAAGAAGCTTTTTCAGGGGCAAAATCATTACTTTAAGAAATCTCCCATTTTAAGACAAAATTCTATTTACATAATTCTTAAATGTGCAATTTCATCCCCAGAATTAAGCCTTTAAGGTCAATTATTAGTAATTTTTCACTGTTTATCTTAATAAAATCAATCAGTTAGCAAAGCCCGACTACATTCCCAACTTCACATTCCCAACTTTTCTCATTCCCAACTTTTGATTCTAGGTTTTTTATTTGAATCCTATTGAGAATCTGAACTTTGAGCTTGAGCTGGCTGTTTTCTCATCTTTTACATATACATAAGCAAATAATTCCTTGCCTATCTGGTTAAGAGTGCCATCAGAATTGGTTATTAAGGTGTATGTGTTGAGTTCATTAGCAAGGTTATTTGTGCTAGTAATAAGCTCAAATATTTCTGAAATGAAAAGCCGGAGTCTTCCTATATAAAACTCAACTCTATCAGGGTTAACACCAGCCCAGGTACCTGAATGCCATGCATACTTATCTTCCCATTCTGCATAACCAACTCCAAAGTTACCACCACTGCTAACTTTACTAAGGCTTCCATAGTTATACCAGGGGTATTGCAGTGCATCATGTAGTTGTTGGGTTGCTGAGTTTATTGGTCCTGGTGGTCCTGTTTTATTATCTCTGTCTTCTCTGTGCCATGTTGCATCTCGTGGGACTCCTAGGATTCCTTCGCCTCTATCAACCCAGTCATCAATCTTTTGATAATGCTCGCTTTTGGTTATGCCACTGGTGTTCATTAGGAATATATCATAGTCGGTGTTTTGTCTTGGTGCTGTGAAGTTGGCTTCTCCATTTCTGCTGAAAGCTATTAGGCTTCCGAAGTTTTCTTGCCTTATTGCTATTCTTTCAAGGTCTACTCCTTTTACTCCGTAATCCCTCATTATGTCAGCTATGTTTAAGATAACTGAAGTTTCGCTTGTGACATTGTTTTTTGTGAAGCTGGTTTGTAGTCCTTGTGTGTGGTTGTAAACATCGAATTGTAGGTTTACCTGTACTGGTGGTTCTGGTTCATCTGGTTCGAATGTTGTTTTTCTGTCGCAGCCTGAATGAATAGTGCTATTTATTATTGGGATTGAGGATAAAGCAGCATATTTACCAATTTTCCAAGCTACTTTTAAGAATTCTCTTCTGGCTCTACTTTCAAGTTTATTGTCATTCTTTTTTCCAGACATATGAACCTCTCCCCAAATTTTGGACAGAGCAATAAGGTGCATTTTGACCTGCCATAGCCTTGGAGGAGGTATGAGCCCCTCCCCATTATCTGGACAGGAAATG
>Ga0315551_10003567_pt1 | contig 11048 bp, 9 predicted proteins | sample SalMarSW160290MG_FD_203678 | JGI IMG/M metagenome (GOLD analysis project Ga0315551, IMG submission 203678) | Salt marsh sediment microbial communities from the Plum Island Ecosystem LTER, Massachusetts, United States - Salt Marsh Sediment SW1602-90 ... | reverse complement strand
ATCGAAGCTTTTCAGGCGGTGGTCAGCGACCTTGAACACCGAACGGACAGAATCCTGAACCTGGGCGACCTGGTGGGGTATAATGCGAGCCCAAACGAGTGCGTGGAACTGGCCAGGGATATCGGGATGCACTCCATTCAAGGCAACCATGATCAGGCAGCGTATGATCTTAGCGTTGCCGAGAGTTTCAACATTTTTGCTCGAAAGGCTATCCTTTGGACAAGAAGCGTCCTTACCAAAAATAATATGTTGTCTTTGTATAATTTGCCGCTAACTTGCCGTTTTACTTATGCATTCGCCTGCCACGGCTCCCCTGAAAATACGCACAGCTACATCGACCTTCCTTTCCAGGCGAGAGCCACCTTAAAGAAGATGAAAAAGGGATCCTGGGGCAAGGCTAAAATCTGCCTTTTTGGTCACACCCATAAAAGGAAAATCTGGCACATGGATGTTCGAGGAAAGGTGGCACCCGTTGAAATTCCCTCAGACGGAACCGTCAGGCTGAATGAAGATGATTTTTACCTTCTGAATCCCGGGAGTGTGGGCCAGCCTCGAAACGGTGATTCCAGATCCTCATATTTCATCTTTGACACCCAAGATAATACGGTAAGATTCAGGCTGGTGGAGTATGATCTGTCAGAAACTATAAAAAAAATAATGAATGCAAATCTTCCCGAGTTCTTCGCAGAAAGGCTTGTGTATGGGACTTGATAGGGCACTATTTAGATATTAGGGAGGACTTATATGACAAAAATACAAGATTTAACAAAGACGGGAAAGCTTAAGGACGGCACAGAAGTAATTTTAAGGCCAATGACCCGGGACGATCGCGAGCCGGTTGGAGATTTTTTTGCCCGGCTTACCCCCTCGGTACTCCAGTATGTGAGAAACGACGTCACCGACCCAAAAGTGCTTGACCAATGGTTCGACCACCTGAATTATGATCATGTGTTTCCTCTTTTGGCCCTTAAAGACAACAGGATTGTGGCCAACGCCTCCCTTCACCGGGTAGGCTACGGTTGGCGAAAACATCTGGGAACTCTCAGAATAGTTGTGGACCTTGATTTTCATGGAAAGGGACTGGGGACTCTGATGATCAATGAGCTTGTGGACCTGTCCCATGAGTTCGGGCTGGAGAAACTCATGGTGGAGTTCCCGCTTAAAGCTCACGGCGCACTGACGATGTTCAAGAAAGCGGGATTCAGCCCCAGGGCGGTGATAGAGGGTCTCATGAAAGACCGACACGGTGAAAATCTGGACATTGTGATCATGGTGATGGATGTGGCCGCGCACGTGGGCAGGATTTAGTAGAGGGGTAAAATATTTTTTCCGTAATTCGGGAAAGAGCCGGTTATATCGTTCTGTAATGCTCTGGCGTCAGGGTAGCGATTTTCAGGGTTTTTTTCCAGACATTTTAAGATGATACGCTCGATTTCCGGATCTAATTCTTGGTTGAATTTGCTGGGTGGAGACGGTGGAACTTCAAGGATCATGTCCATGAGCACCTTCTCCACGTCATGATAAAAAGGAAACATCCCTGTGTAGAGTATATACATGACCACTCCAAGCGCCCATACATCCGAGCGCCTCTGGCTTTTGCCCATAATCTGCTCCGGAGACATGAAAGGTCGGGATCCCGTAACTGTGTTGGACATCTCTTTGTCCCTGAGCTCTTTGGCCGCGCCGAAGTCCAGAAGTTTTATGGTGCCGTCCGGCTTCACTATTATGTTTCCCGGCTTTATATCTCGGTGGATAATCCCTATGTCGTGGGCATGAGCCACGACATCGATGAGCTGAATCATGACCGATTCTACTTCCGTCTCTTCGAGCTCCCGCTCAATCACCTCGAAAAGCGTTTTTCCTAAAACAAACTCCTGAATCAGTACTATTTTGTTTTTTTCTTCTATAACCTCACGAATCTCGGGTACACCGGCATGGCCGTCTAAATTCTTCAGTATACGGGCCTCCTTTTCGATCTTGGCGTTTAACTTTTTGCTCAGAGGAATCTTGGCTACATAACTATCGGGAGGGTCTTTTTCTATGTCCCTGACTTTCCAGACCTCGCCAAAACTCCCTATCCCTAATCTATCCGCCTTCTCGTACCGTTGCCCCAGAAGCTCGGTGGCGTTAAACAGGGAATGAAACCCGCCCGAAAGTTTGGGCAGAAGCCCTTTCAGAAATCCCTTACGGCGGTCGGTTACTGAGTTGTGGTCCTCTTTAAGTCGGGCGTAGACTCCCGTTCTTCTTGCGAGCTCTTGAGAATCCACGGGCCAGGTGAGGTAGTCAACTGCCCCGGCCTTCAAAGCCGAGGCAACAAGGTCCTCCACGAAGCTTTCCAAGATAACGATTACCGGGATTTGTACATCATCCTTTGCCCGTTTCAGGCTTTTTATTATCCTCCCTGGATCGAGGCCTGATCGTCCTATGGCCAAAAGGGCCACAATCACGCTTTTCTCCTCTGCAAGCATCCGGGCTTCTTTCAGGGTACCGGCCGTATAGACCCGGTAAGCATTTTCATTAACAAAGCTCTTAAGCCTTGCAGCCCCGGCGCGATCATTGTCGATGATTAAAATAGCCCTTTTTCCCCTGTCTTTGTTCCCGTCCATTTAATTTTAAATACCTATACAGAGAATTCAGAAGTCGGGGTGTTTTTCTTATAAAGCCTTGTAAATAGCGTAATGAATGATCAGCAGCGAAATCATACACTGTTTGAATACATTAGGGAACGTTAAGATAGAACAGCGGTATTTTGTGCTCATAATTAAAATCCTTTAAGCGGGTAGTCATATAACCTATTTATTTAAAGCCATATTTTCTGTTCTATCTTTACGATCCCTTATTTGTGAGTTTGTATGATGTAGAGGCTGATTATTCATGGAGCTATTGAATCGAAAAAACTCCCTGACTCCTCAGAGAATTAAAATTCAGATTTTCGTTTGACACCCTATCCTTATTTTTCTATATCATATTTTTTTAACGACAACATTGAAACACTTTCACCTTCCCTTGATATCGAAGTAAAAATTTGGAGGATTTGAATTGCCCATAAAAAGCTTTGATGCGGAAGAAATTCTCTACTATTGTGTGGCCATCCTTATCATCGCTACCTTTGGCTCGGGTTTTACACGTTTCTTTGCTTTTAGCTTCGCCCACCCGCGTCGCGATGAAGATATGGACTTCAACCCCATAACCAACCTTGATATTGTGGGTACCATCGTCTTCTTTTTGGGTGGCTTCGGCTGGGGCAGGCAGTTGGACGATCAAAAGATCAGGTTCAAGAAGCAGAAGCTGGGTTGGTGCCTCATATCTATAATAGCCCCCTTTGCAAGCCTGGCCCTTGCAATGTCTGCGGCTTACGTCAAGTATTTCCTATGGACTGACCGTGTTATCGATGTAATACTCAATCTGAGTGTTGCCGCCACTGCTTACCATGTCCTTCCCATTCCACCGCTTACCGGGTCAAGGCTGATTTACCTGTTGGTTCCTGAAAAACATGAGCGTGTCTGGAAACTGTTTTCCAAAGCCGGGCCTTTTATTATACTGGGCCTGGTACTTATCGACCGTTTCTCGGGAATACCTTTTCTCAGGGAGGCGATTGCACCGGTTCTTGATGGGGTTTCCAGGTTCGCATCCTACTTTTAGTAAAGATCCGGAATCAAATGACCCGGTTTTCCATGTTTAAATAAACAGAGCTAAAAAAGGCGGGAAGGGTTCGCCCCTTTCCGCCTTTTCAGTTAATGGTTAATATTAATCTAACCGGACCTACTCTCCTGCTTTCATAGGCCTCTTGGTAACAAAAGCGAGGATAATAGCGACAATGAGCAAGACGCCCGCGACATAGAAGGCATTATCGTAAGTCCCGGTCACGTCCCGGATATGTCCGGCCAGTTTGGGCATGAATGCTCCCAGACCCCAGCCGATGAACACAAGACCGTAGTTGAATCCCAGGTTTTTGGGACCAAAGTAGTCGGCTGTGTAAGAAGGTATCAGGGAAAGGCCGCCGCCGTAAACCCAGTAGGCGATCATACAGGCCGTGAACGTCAGGAAGAGCGACTTGATACCGATCATCCAGGGCAGCGCAAACATACAGGCACAAGCGGCAGCGGCATTGAGCATGTATGCCTTGTCCCTGCCGAGGATATCCGAGTATTTGCCTGTTCCGATCCGTCCCGCAGCGTTCATAAAACCACCTGCAGCCACCAGAATAAATCCTTGTTCCAGAAAGGGCTTTACAATTTTGGCGGCGTGACCGATGATGAGAAGACCGGCCTGGGTGTTCAAGCAGAAGAGAGCGATCAGTACGTAGAACTGATAGGTCCCTGCCATCTCGCCTGCTGTCCAGTCCACAACGGTCCTCGACGGTGCTGCTTTTGCCCCGGCCGGCGCCTCAGGCGGTTGGGGAGGCACATAGCCCTCTTCGGGCCATGCCAGTATCTGGGCCGCAATACCGATAATGAAAAAGTAGGCGATACCGAGCACCAGGAATGACAATGAGAGAGAGTAACTTGTAATCAGCCACTTGATGAGCGGAGCCACATAAAAAGCCGCGCCTCCGTATCCTGAGACCGTAATTCCGATCATGACACCCACCTGGTGCGGGCCGACCCATCTCCTTGTTGCAGGTACCGGAGCAGCGTAAGCCACACCCATGGCAATACCGCCACCCACACCGAAGCCCCAGAGGATTCCGGCGTATGAATGGGCTACACCTGCGACGATCATACCCAGGCCCATGAATACGGCTCCGATTGAGCCGGCTACAGTAGGACCGTATTTGTCCTGGATCTTACCACCGGGAATCATGAGCAATGCGAAAATTAAAATACATAATGACTTGGGGTTAGAGGCCTGCTCAGCGGTGAGTGCGCCAGGCCACCCGTGGGCCACCATGTAGGCTTCGTTCGTTAAGTACTTGAGCCAGACTGACCATGCGTACAGACACCCCAGACATAAGTTGATGGTCGTTCCGGATAAAATTACGGCCCATCCTCGTCCGGGAATGCTATCTACCGGTTGGTTATAGCCTTTGGCATACTTTGGCATTAGTACACCTCCTTAAGTTTTTAAACATTACGGTTGATTACCGGAGCATGGGGCATTGCGGTATTAAACCATCCTCAAAATCTCCGGTTGCTAGAGACCATTGCCAATGGAAGAAAGAAATTAGTACTGATCATGTAACCGTTCAGTATGATCAAGTCCTTACCTCTTCTCCATAGCAGATCTGTTTTATCACCCCCTTTCCGGTTAAGTGTTAAAAAATGCCTCATTCTATTGCAACCTAATCATTATAAACAAAATCTTTTAGTGTCTGCACGGAATTAATAGAGTCAGGGTATGTTCTTATGCCTCGTCTAAAGATTTCAAATGCAATTTCAAGAGTCGATTTCAAAAAGTCCTTTTGGCTGTCGATCAAGCGTTTACTTTCCTCCCACAAAACAACCCCTGAAAACAAAGCCCAAACAATGTCGGCCAGCGCCACCGGATGTCTGTCGATAAAATCTCCTTTTTTTATTCCTTCTTCAAATATTTTGGCCATTGAACGAAATGAACTTCGAGACAGGTCTTTAATTTCTGAAAGTAGATGGGGCGATAAATTTCTTAGGGTTTCACTCGACTGAAGATGGAACATGTTAATTAGGACAATAGGATCAAATTCGTAAACTTCATACAGGGCTTGCTTCAAAGCCTTCATTTTCTCTTCAGGCTCTTGAAAATTTTCTTTATGAACCTGTTCCAACCTGATATTCATATAGTGGAGGATTCTCAGGGATAGAGAGGCAAACAACTCTTCTTTGTTTTTGAAATAAAGATAGATAGTGCCGGGGCTAAGTTCCGCTTCCCTGGCAATATCTTCCATGGTCGCCGTGTTAAAGTTTTTTATAGAAAAAACCCTTTTTGCAGCAACCATTATCTGTTGCCTTCTTCTTTCTTTTTCTCGTTCTTTCCTCTCTTTTATTCCCATACTTACTGAACCATATTTATTTAATTAAACACTATATAAATGGTGCTTTTTATTTAGTCAAGTAAATATATTCATTTTTTCTTCATTATCGAACGTTGTTTTTCTGAGATCCGCGAAAATAAATATCATAACCAATTGAATATACACTATTTATTTAATACTGTCTCTTTATAAACTTGACCGATATTTTTCCTAAAATAGCAATATTGAGCCTGTTTTTACAACATATTGTAGTTTTAAACAGGTAGGAAAACTATATGTGGAAAATAAATTCGAAAATCAATTTTTAAAAAGATTGAATCATGTTAGTTCGCTTCGCTCACAATTGGAATGTTGGAATATTGGAACACTGGGATATTGGGTTCTGGGAAAATGGGAAGTTGGGTTATTGTAAAATTCCTCTTGACGGGAATGAAATAGAGGAATGTCATCTTCTTTAAATCATGATTCCAATATTCCATCATTCCATTATTCCATGTCCGAGTTAAAAATGTAAGCCTAAAAAATACTTTTATTTTCAATAAATTATAGAATTCCCGAGACGTCAACTTCGCCTGTCGAGTATTTTATTAAGGGAGGGGTTCTTGATAAGCGCATCAAAGCTTGCTTTACGATCTTTGAGTTCAATTAAATTTTTAAAGAATAATTTCAGAGTATAAGTGGTACCTTCAAAATTATCTGGAGGAATAAGTTTTGTTTCACTTCCGAGCTTAAGTTTTTTCACGTGTTTCTCAAACTCTTTTTCAGCGGCGGTTATAAATGGAAAACGCCGCTGTTTTAAATAGATTCTTATCTCTCGGATCTTCTGATTTCTATCAAGATTTTTATGAGTTAAGATCTTTTGCAAATTGTCATTTTCCAGCACTTTCAAGATGGAAATATCTTCGCGAAGCGAAATCTCTTTAACCAAGCTTAATATTTCCCTTTGTTTATTCAGGCTTAATGTAAGTGTTTGAAAAAGTTTTGCAAGACATTCTCCGGCCTCTAGTTGCAGCCGTCCGAGTTCCAAAGCCATGGCCAGAGAAATTGTATTTGAAAGAATGCCGCTTTGAACAAATTTGGGAAGATGATAGAGTTCTTTAATTTTTTTAATAATTGATGGATTGTCGGGCAACCCCATGACCGACAGTGATTTGCCCAACGCGCCAACATCTTTAAAAAAGCCGTAAAGCATATTAATCGATCTTGATTGTTCAATCAGGTTAAGAGGCCTTTGAAGAGAGTTGTCAGTAATGGCATACTTTATACATTCAAGCCTTTTTGTATCAGAATCGAGTATCCTGGCTTCAACATCAGTCCAACCCAAGCGCCGGCAGGCTTCAATTCTGCGAAAACCGCACACAATTTTATATCCTGAATTTTTTTCTATTAACAAAGGAAGGTTCAACACCCCCACATTATCAATAGAAACCATCAGATGATCAATGTTTATTTGGGTTGTGATACGAAAGGAGTCGTCATTAGAATCGATCAGAGAAAGCTTTACGATCTTTTGTTTAAAGCGCATAACTTGCGTCGGTAAGTTGATTTAAGGCTTCCAGGTATTTACTGCGTGTATTACGGATAACATTTTCGGGAAGCGAAGGCCCCGGCGGCCTTTTTCCCCAGTTTATGGAAATCAGGTAGTCTCTGACATATTGCTTGTCAAAACTCTTTTGAGCACCATCCGGTTTATAGGACTCCTTGGACCAGAACCTTGATGAATCCGGAGTCAGCACTTCATCGATAAGAATTAGGTTGTTTTCGAAAAGGCCGAATTCAAATTTTGTATCAGCAATGATTATGTCCTTTTCATACGCCAAATCAGCGCCCTTTCTGTAAATTGCAAGACTGAGTTTTCTGACCTTGTCTGCAAGGGTTTCTCCAATTTTAGTTACAACCGTACCGAAGTCAATGTTGACGTCATGAAGGCCTATCTCTTCCTTGGTTGAAGGTGTAAATAGCGGTTCAGGCAATTTGTCGGATTCTTTCAGGCCTTGAGGCAGTTTTATTCCACAGATGCTTCCGTTGGTTTGGTAATCTCTCCAGCCGGACCCGGATATATACCCCCTGACAACACATTCAATTGGAAGCGGTTTTGCTTTTTTAACCAGCATGCTCCGGTCTCGCAAGATTTCGGAATAAGGTTTACAAATCTCAGGGAACTCATCAACCTTGCCGGAAATCACATGATGGGGCAAAAGAGACTCCATTATTTCAAACCAGAAAAGGGAAATTTGAGTCAAAATTTTCCCCTTTCCCGGAACAGGATCAGGCATGATAACGTCAAACGCAGAAATTCGATCTGTAGCCACCATTAAAAGTTTGTCACCAAGATCGTATATATCCCTTACTTTGCCCCTTTTTACTAAATTTAGATTTTTAAAATCGGTTTTAATTACTGCCTGAACCATGGATCTTTGTCCTTTGGCATTCATCAGTTAGTGTCCATCCATAAACGGCATCTTTCGGCCCCCGGCGGCGTTCTCGCTCGTTTTCAATCCTCGAAATAGCGCGCTATGCCTGCGGTTGAAAACTCGCTCGGGCCTTGCCGGAAACCAAAATCTACCGTTTATGGATGGACACTAGTTAGTAATGATAACTTGTTAAAACCTCGATGTTTATTGCGTCTCCCTGAACGCTTTGATATATTTTTTTAAAACCTCGAGTGTCGCTTCATCTCTTTCAATAAATTCAATACCGGCTTCAAATCTTTCATCTCCACCGCCAATAGAATAAACAACCCTACCTTTGATATTGATCAAATCGTCTTCCAGGCCTATTGCCATGACCACAGTATGTTTCGGGTCGACTGAAACATGCGTTTCAAGAAGGATTCCGTCTTCACTTAAATTCAAAGTCCTACCCATTCCCTGCGCTAGAGCCTGATCAGTTTCATCAATACAACTATACGATATAAGATTAAGGGCTTTGATTCTTGAATGTTTTCTTCTCTCTTCTGTAGTCATGGTCTTCACAGGATATAAATGAATTCGAAAAAGGCAAATTCATCACATTTTAAGTTTTAAGTGTTGGATGATAAATACCTATCCCTTGAGACGTTAAAACTGAGACCTTTGCAAAACGCCCTATTTTGCCCAATTCCGGCGTCCCCGCTGAGCGGGATTTGTCAACAGGCTCAAATTTTAACCCGCCACCGAACTTTGGCGAGTTAATCCTCAAAATACTCAATGTATTCCTGTGGTTAAAATTCTCGCCTTTCTTGGCCTTGAACCCCGGTTAAATGTTAAATACGAATTTAACTGGGCAGGCAAAATTGAACATTTTTCAAAGGTCTCAAACTGAGTTGTCTGCATGCGATATTTTTTAAAGGGTCAAGCTGATAAAAAGATTAAGATTTTCCTGGTGTTTTACGGACTGTGTTTTTCCGAAACTTACAAGCCAACATGGATGTTGCCGATATGCAGCTTGCAAGGTGTTCTATAAAATTTTTAAATGTAGACAAAAGCTGATTATATTCTTTTTCAAAAATGTCAGAGTCTATCTCACTTATCTTGAGATCTTTTGATCCGAAAACCGAAGCGGAATAGAATTCTTGTCCAATATCAAGAAACGGAATATGGCCAAAGAAATCACCCGGGTAAAGATTCGCCAGCGGCACATACCCATTTTCAGTATCCCGGACAATATGAGCTTCACCTTCTGTAATTGTAAATAAACGTTCCACATTCTCACCCTGTGTAAACACAAGATCTTTGTCCTTGATAAATTTGTCTACATGGATATTGTTTAAACGTATATCAACCGCCATATTGGTAACTTGTTTTAACCGTCTATCGAGACTGATTGCAAGGTTTCTGAATTGATTGGACATTCGCAAAAAAGCGACGGAAAGGTTTCGTGAATCGAGAACACCGAGCAGAACATCGTCAACCGCTACGATTCCAACACTGCGTGCAGTCTCCTCTAATAATAAAAATGAGGCAATACTTCCGATAAATGCTCCTTCAGAAATTCTGAGGAGTTTCATAGGTCCCTGAGGGGTTTCTCTGACAATTTCTGCAGTCCCTTCAAGAATGACCCATAACCAGCCGCCATGTTTTCCTTCTACCACTATTTTATTGCCGGCACGAACTTCTTCCTCATCAACAACGTACGTGTAATCGACAAGCGGTCCTCTGATAATCGGCAAATTTGATATCTCGTCCGAAGGATGTGACGACTTTTTTTTAAATGTTACCGGCCCCAACTGTTCAATCTGCCCATCATCCAGCATTCTTAAACAGTCAAGAATAATTTGCATCCGGCTCTTTTTAATGATATTTATACCGGTAACTTTTTCTTCAATGAATTCAAATTCTCCATCAAGGCATCCAAAAAGTAAATTGACGGCATCAAGACCGGTCAATGATCCTACTGAAGCATTAATAGGGTTGCCGTTTAAGAAATATATTAACCCTAAATCTTGAGCGTACTTACTGGTAATGCGCAGAACGCCTGTACTGGAATTTGAGCCGAGGAGCTGCATGATGTCCCCTAAACTCAAAAAATTAAGATTGCCCGCAAGAACAAAATTACCCATGATTTTTCATCCTGATTTAAATTGTTTTTTAAATGACAACAATGTCAACTTAAGGCATTCCTTTAAGGTTGCACCCACACCGTCACCGGTAATCGCACTGGCCGAAAAAGAAGGCACCTTAAGCTGCCTGTTTAAATCCCTTTCCATCTGATCTATAGACATCACAGGAACGCCCTGCCCCGCCAGGTCTCTTTTGTTGTGCTGCATAATAAGTGGAATTTTTAAGATGTTTATGCCGTATTCTTTCAAATTATTCTGCAGATCCTTTAATGACAGCAGGTTTTTTTCGCGTCTGACCGCCAGTGAATCCGCAACAAAAATTACACCGTCCACGCTCTTTAAAACCAATTTTCTAGTGGAGCTGTATTGAACCTGACCGGGAACAGTATAAACCTGGACCCGGATATCAAACCCTTTTATTCGTCCAAGCCCCATGGGAAGAAAATCGAAAAAAAGGGTTCGATCACCCTCTGTGTCAACCGAGACCATCTCGCCGACAACCTGTTTCTTATATGTTTTGTAAATATATTCCATATTAGTGGTTTTTCCAGATCTTCCAGG
>Ga0315551_10003564_pt1 | contig 11055 bp, 9 predicted proteins | sample SalMarSW160290MG_FD_203678 | JGI IMG/M metagenome (GOLD analysis project Ga0315551, IMG submission 203678) | Salt marsh sediment microbial communities from the Plum Island Ecosystem LTER, Massachusetts, United States - Salt Marsh Sediment SW1602-90 ... | reverse complement strand
GGATAACTGCGTGATTCACTCCGGCACCCTGTCCAACCCCGAATACCGCGAGGAGGTGGTTATCGGGGATAACGTGCACATCGGCCACGGGGCGGTGCTCAACTGCCGCAGAATAGGCAACAGAGTGCTTATCGGCATGAACGCCACCGTGCTGCACGACACCGAGATAGGCAACAACTGCATCATCGCCGCCGGCTGCCTGGTCAAGCAGGAAGCCAAAATACCCGACGGCTCCTTCGTGGCCGGCGTCCCGGGGAGGGTGATGGGCAAGGCTACCAGGGAGCAATTATGGTGGGTGGAGGAGGCGCCGGAAGTCTACAAGGAGCTAACACAGAAGTACAAGAGGGAGGGGCGGTAAAGCCCCTTTACATCTTATCGGGGGCGGTCATGCCCATAAGGCGCAGCGTCCGCGCCAGGGTTATTTTGGCGGCGGCTACCAATTTAAGCCGCGCCCGTGATAAAGCCTCGTCATCGGAGACGACGCGGCACTGCTTGTAGAAGCTGTGAAACACCGTCGCCAGCTCCTGGGCGTAGTAGGCCAGATGGTGGGGCTCCAGAGTCAGCGTTACCATCTCGACCACCTCGGGCAGCAGCAGCATCCTGCGGATTAAACTAAGCTCCGGCTCGGTGGTGAGTCGGGAGACATCGCCGGCGGAGTAGTCAATCTTCTTCTCTTCAGCCAGTTTGAGTATGCTGGCGATGCGGGCGTGGGCGTACTGGACATAGTAGACCGGGTTATCGGCCGACTGCTTCTTGGCTAACTCCAAATCAAAGTCCATCTGGCTATCGGCGGAGCGGGCGGCAAAGAAGAAGCGGCAGGCATCGGCGCCGACTTCGTCAATTAATTCGCGCAGGGTGATGATATCGCCGCTGCGCTTGGAGAGCTTGACCACCTCGCCGCCGCGGGACAGCGTTACCATCTGCGAGATTATCACCACTAATCGTTCCGGGGCGATGCCCAGCGCCTGAACCACCGCCTTCATCCGGGAGATATGCCCCTGGTGGTCGGCGCCCCAGATATTGATTACCTTATCAAATTTTCTTTCGACGAACTTGTTATAGTGATAGGCGATATCGGTGGCGAAATAGGTGGGGGAGCCGTCGCTGCGCACCACCACGTTGTCCTTATCCTCGCCCAGAGCGGTGGAAACGAACCAGGTGGCGTCCTCCCGCTCGGCGATATAGCCCCCTTCACGCAGGAGCTTCATCACCTTATCATACTGCCCCTGCTCGAAGAGCTCCTGCTCGCGGAACCAGACGTCGAAGCTGACCCCCAGAAGGTCTAAATCCCCCTTTATCTGGGCGAGCATTTTAGCCAAGCCGAGCCTGCCGATTCCGGCCACCGCCTCTTTCTCCGGCAGGGACAGGAGCCTGTCGCCCTCCTCGGCGATAATCTCCTTAGCCAGGTCGACGATATAGTCTCCCAGATAGCCGTCGGCGGGCATTTCGGCGTCCACCTTTAAAGCCTGCTGGTAGCGGGCGTAGAGGGAGCGGTAGAAGGCGTCCATCTGGCTGCCGGCGTCGTTGACGTAGTACTCCTTTTCCACCCTGTAGCCGGCGGCCGCCAGCACGTTGGCCAGGGTGTTACCCAGAATAGCCCCGCGCCCGTGGCCGACGTGGAGGGGGCCGGTGGGGTTAACGCTGACGAACTCCAGCTGAACCCGGCTTGCCTGACCTAAATCGATATTGCCGTATGATTCGCCGGCGGAGAGGAGAGCGTCCACCTGCCCGGTCAGCCAGCCGTTCTTAAGGGTGAAATTAATAAACCCCGGCGGCGCCACGGTGACGCTTTCAACCTCCGGGGCGGGGGAGATAAACCCGGCCAGTGTTTCGGCGATGGCCATAGGGCTGGTGCCGGTGGCCCTCGCCAGCTTGAGGGGCAGGCTGGAGGCATAGTCGCCGTGCTCGGGGTTCTGGGGGTGCTCTATGATAATTTCGGGTACCGCCACCGAGGGCAGTTTGCCCGACTCCTGGGCTTTACTGGCCGCCTGCGCCAGCAGCTCGATAATCCTCTGTTTAATCATCTATTTCGTTTTAGATTTTAAGATTCAACGAGAAACCTTATTATAGCACAAAGCTGGTTAAAGAAAGATAACCTGCCGTACTTTTTACCTTTTTACGGATGTTCTACTTCCCACCCTGACCCACCCTATAGAGGTTAGACCTCTATAAACGCCTTAAAAGGAGGGAAAAGGGGTTGGGCTTTTGACATTTTCTCTCCCCGCTGGGGGTGGGGTAAGAAAGTGCTAGAAGCGCAGCTTATGAGGGCGGGCGGGTATGGGAAGAAAAACCAAACCTCAAAAGCGGGGCGGGGTAGCTATTCGCCTTCGGGAGCCAGCCTGGCTATGCTGAACTGAGCGCCCTGGGGTGTATCCTGACAGTCAATGACCATCCCGTCCAGCGCCTGGGTCAGCTCGGCGCTGACGAATAAGACCTGGAACCCTTCGCTTTCGACCACCTGGTCGCCTTCTTTTTTCCTGTCCAGCGCCATGTCCATCTGGTTTGGCCTGGCCGCCAAGGGAACCAGCCTGATGGCTAGCTCCGGGTCTTCCGTCTGCGCCTGGATGGCTTCCTTCAGTTTGGCCGCCGCCTGCGCCGTTACCGTCAGCATAATACTACCTTATTAACCTGCCTCCGTTACCTGCACCTTAACGGCCCGGGGGCCTTTAGCCCCGGTTCCCATCTCGAACTCCACAGCGGCGCCCTCTTCCATGGAGTCGAAGTCAGCGGCAACCAAGTCGGAGCGGTGGAAGAAGACCTCGGTGCCGTCTTCAGAGGTGATGAAACCGAATCCCCTGTCCCGGATAAGCTTTTTTACTGTTCCTTTCAAGTTCTTTACCTCCTTTATTAAAACAAAAATCCTGCTGAGCCACCAAACAGGCTTGCAGGCTCCACGTAAGCGAATTCACTTTTAGCCAGACATCTCGGTTAACCATATTTTAACAATTCATTGCGCCATATGCAAGAGGCTAGTTAACTATATTTTACCTAGCTCCACTCGCCGCCGGCCTGCCAGACACGGGCTACCTCTGCCGACAGCAGCTTGTGTTCGGGGCTTCTTAAGCCGGGGTCCTGCTCAAAGAGCCTTATGGCCTCGGTGCGGGCCAGTTCCAGGAGCTTGACATCGGAGAGCCTGGCCATGCGCAGGTCGGGCAGGCCGCTCTGGCGGGTGCCGAAGAACTCGCCGGGGCCTCTGAGCTTGAGGTCTTCCTCGGCTAATTGAAAGCCGTCCTGAATCTTTTCAATCAGGTCCAGACGCTGGCGGCCGATATCGGATGGGTTTTCCGCCAGGAGCATGCAAAAGCTCTGCTGGCTGCCCCGCCCCACCCGGCCGCGGAACTGGTGCAGTTGGGACAGGCCGAAGCGGTCGGCGCTTTCCACCAGCATGACGGTGGCGTTGGGGACATCAATGCCCACCTCCACCACCGGCGTCGAAACCAGAACCTGCAGCTCGCCGGAGCGGAACCGGTGCATGACCCCGTCCTTTTCCGCCGCCGACAGCCGCCCGTGAATCAGGCCCAGTTTAAGGTCGGGGAAGACCTCTCTGGATAATCGCTCATATTCGGCTACCGCCGCCCTGGCCTGGATGGCCTCCGACTCTTCGACCAGGGGGCAGATGATAAAAGCCTGGCGGCCTTCGGCTACCTGGCGCTTTAAGAAAGCGTAGGCGCTGGTTCTCTGTTCCTGTTTAAGCCAGCGGGTCTTGATTGACTGCCGACCCGGGGGAAGCTCGTCTATCACCGAGAGGTCGAGGTCTCCGTAGAGGGTCAGGGCCAGAGTGCGGGGGATGGGGGTGGCCGTCATCACCAGCACGTGGGGGTTGAAGCCCTTCTGCCGCAGCGCCGAGCGCTGGGCGACTCCGAAGCGGTGCTGCTCGTCGACCACGGCCAGCCCCAGTTTATTAAAATCGACCTCCTTCTGGATGAGGGCGTGGGTGCCGATAATGATATCAACTTCGCCGTCACGGATGCGCCGCTGGATGGCCTGCTTGCTTGCCTGAGATAAATCGCCGATAAGCAGCGCTAAGTTAAGCGGCCTATCCAGAAGCCCGCTAAAGCGGCGCAGGTTGTCTTCCTCTTCCACTTTGCTGGCGGTGCGGGACAATATTTCGCTGATACTGGAAAAGTGCTGCTCGGCCAGAATCTCGGTGGGAGCCATGAACGCCCCCTGGTAGCCGCTGGCGGCCGCCGCCAGCAACGCCGCCGTGGCCACCACCGTCTTGCCGCTGCCGACCTCACCCTGAAGGAGGCGGGACATCGCCCGCGGCTTTTCCAGGTCGGATAACATCTCTTTGAGCACCTTCTGCTGGGCGGCGGTAAGCTCGAAGGGGAGAGATTTAATAAAGCTGTCCAGAACCGGCTTTTCAATGCTTACCGGCGTGCCCGGCTGGCTCTCCTGCCACTGCCGCCGGCGGGCCAGCACCCCTAACTGGAGGAGAAAAAGCTCGTCGAAGGCGAGGCGGGTCCTGGCGTCGTCTTTGGCGGCCTCGTCTTCCGGGTAGTGCGCCTGAATGATTGCCTTTGGCAGCTCAACCAGCTTGCAGCGTTTCCTTAAACCGGGGGGGAGAAAATCGGCCACCTGCCCGGCGAACTGGTCGACCACCTGCTTCATCAGCTTCCTGACCTGGCGGGGCTTGAGTCCCCGTGTCAGCGAATAGAGCGGCACCAGCCGCCCGGTGTGCACCAGCTCTTTATCCTCCAGCAGTTCCCACTCCGGGGACTCGAAGACATGGCGGCCGCCGAAGACGGTCACCCGGCCGCTTAAAACCACCCGGGCATTAGTCGGCAGGCTCTTGGCGACATAGGGATTGTTGAACCAGACCGCCCGGACGTTGCCCGTCTCGTCGCCGACGATGGCCTCGGTGCCGCGCCGCCCGCCGAGCATGGTCACCTGTGCCTGCCAGACGTTGGCGGTGATGGTCTGCTCCTCGCCCCCGGTCAGCTCGGAGATGTGCCTGGTCTGGCTGTAGTCGAGGTGGCGGTGGGGGAAGAAGTAGAGCAAATCCCGTATCGTCTGCACCCCCAGCTTCTTGAATTTTGCCGCCATGGCGGTGCTGACCCCCTTGAGCGAGGTGATGGGCAGCTCTAAAGACTGGCCGCTGGCTTTTGGTAGCGCCGCCGGGCGTTTCCGGGGGGGAGTAACCTTTTTGGGGGGAGGCTTGACCTCGGCTTCTTCCGTCTTTATAGACTCCAGAAAGGCGAAGACACCGGCTATCCATTTCTGGCGCTGTTCCTGATTTAGAGAGGCGTACTTGGCATCGTCAAGGCGGAGTTTTTTGAAATTAGCCAGAAAGCGGGGGGAGGTTATCGATTCCAGAGCCTGAGCCGCCCAGCGGCGCAGGAATTTGTCCAGACCGCCGATTACCGCCGTATCGGCATAGCCCTTGTCACGCTCCAGCTCAAGGACCTTGTGCAGCGGCTCAAAGTTCAGCGCCAAGTCTCACTCCCTGTCGCCCAGTACCGCCACCAGCAGCAGACCGGGGCCGGTATGGGCGCCGATGACCGGGGTCATCTTGGAGCGATAGATGCGCTCTCTGGGAAATATGGCGCCGAGCCGCTCCACCAGCGCCCCGGCGTCCTCGGGGCAGGCGGTGTCCCCTACTGATAGCTCCTCGATGTGACTATAGCCAGCGACAAAATCATATAGCTGGTCTATAGCTTTAGACCGCGAGCGGGTCCGGCCCGCCGGCTCAACCAGGCCGCCCTTCAGGGTGATGAGGGGGTTTATCTTTAGCATCGAGCCCAGAAAGGCCTGCGCCCGGCCGATGCGCCCGCCCCGCCTTAAATATTCCAGGGTATCAAAGGCGGCCAGAAACGCCGCCCGGGGAATATTCTGATAGGCGACCTTCATCACCCCGTCCAGTTTTGCCCCGCTTTTAGCGGCTTGGGCCGCCTTCATCACGATAAAGCCTTCGGCCATAGTGGCCGTTTCCGAATCGATTACCTCCACCCGGCACTTTTTCTTCATCTCCGCAATACTCTGCAGCGCCACCTCGTGGGTAGCGCTGAGCCGGGCGGAAACCGCCACCACCACGATGGCATCGGCCTGCTCCGCCAGCCGGTCATAGGCTTCAACATAGGACTGCGGTGACGGCACCGAGGTGGCCGGAAAGGCCCGGCTGGTCTTTAGCTTTTCGTAGAACTGGGCGGCGTCAAGGTCAACGCCGTCGCGGTAGGTCTCGGCGCCGAAGCGAAGCACCAGCGGCACGACGGTGATGCCCAACTCCCCAACCACCGGCGGCGGCAGGTCGGCTACGCTATCGGTAACTATCTTGACCGTCATTATCAGTCTCTGTCACCCAGCACCGCCACTCCTAAAACCTGGGGGCCGACATGCGCCCCCACCGCCGGGCTGACCCGGGAACGGTAGATGGTCTGCCCAGGGAAGCGATTCTCAAGCCGCTGTGCCAGCTCGTCGGCTTCATCTGGGGTGGTGGCATGCTCCACCCCTATCCTCTCAACGGTGGTAAAGCCGTCGGCGAATTCATATAAATAGTCCAGCGCCTTGGCCCGAGAGTGCTCCCGGGCGAAGGGGTAGACCTCGCCGTCCCTGATACCTAAAATAGGGCTCACCTTGAGCACCGTACCCAGAAAGGTCTTGGCCTTGCCGATGCGCCCGCCCCGCCTGAGGTACTCCAGGGTACCGAAAGCCATGCGGGAATGCGACCGGGGGATGCTCTGGCGGGTTATCTCCAGCACCTTATCCAGCTTAGTCCCGCCTTTAGCCGCTTGAGCCGCCGCCGTAACTATCAGCCCCTGCGCCATAACCGCCGATAGGGAATCGATGACCTCCACCCGGCACTTCTTCTTCATCCGCTCCTTGGCCATCACCGCCGTTTGGTAGCTGGCGCTGAGCCTGTGGGAGTTGGTGATGACGGCGATATCGCCGGTCTCCTCAGCCAGTTTATCGTAGGCATCGGCGTAGCGTCCCAGCGAGGGGACGATGGTGGCGGGGTAGAGCTTGCTGCTGGCCAGCTTATCGTAGAACTGTTCGGTGGTGAGGTCAACGCCGTCGCGGTAGTTGATGCTGCCGAAGATAACGTTTATCGGGATTATCGTAATCCCCAGCTCTTCGGCCAGCTCAGCGGGTATGTCACCCAGGCTGTCGGTAATAATCTTGACCGTCATAATAAAACCACCCCTTACTCGACGGAAGCGATATAGTTATAGTGCGGCTGGCCGCCCTGGACTATCTCGACCTGAAGCTGGGGATAGCTTTCGCGGATAGTCGCCGCCGCCTGCTCCGCCTCAGCCGGCTTGGTGTCCGCCCCGTAATATATGGTGACCACCTCGGCTTTATCCGACTCCACCCTCTCCAGCACCTCGTTGAGTACCTCGTCCGTTTTATCACCCACCGCCACCAGGTCTCCGTCCAGGAAGCCGATTGCCTGATTCTTCTTGATATCCAGTCTGCCCAGCCGGGTGGCCCGCACCGCCCGGGTAATTTCGATTGACCTTACCTCCGCCTGCGCCTGGTACATGTTCACCGTGTTGGTCTCCAGGTCGGCTTCGTAATCAAATGCCAGCAGGGCGGCTACCCCCTGGGGGACAGTCCTGGTGGGCACTACCTGAATCTTCTTCTTGGTCAGCGCCGGCACCTGCTCGGCGGTGAGGACGATATTCTTGTTGTTGGGCAGGATGATGACCTTCTCCGAGGGGACAGCTTCCACCGCCTGGAGCAAATCCTTGGTGCTGGGGTTCATCGTCTGGCCGCCGGGGACGATAATGGTCGTTCCCAGGCTGGTGAAAACCTGGCTCAAGCCCTCCCCGGCCACCACCGCCACGATGGCGGTATCCACCTCCGGCATCCGCTCCTTCTGCATCTCCAGGAAGTCGCGGTACTGCTCGTCCATATTGCGTATGTTAATCTGGTGTAAAGTTCCCAGAGGGTTAACGTAGTGCATGATATCGCCGGGGTCTAAAGTGTGAATATGAACCCTGACCGCCGAGTTATCGCCGATGACAATTACCGACTGCCCCTTCTTCTCCAGCCGCTTGCGGAGCTTTTCCGGGTCAAGCTCGGCGCCCTTAATGACGAAATTGGTGCAGTAGCCGTAGGGGACCTCGTCCGCCGCCCCCACCATCTGGGGGGCCCTGGTGGTGAGGGGCACGCTGCTGGCCACCATCCAGGGACGGCGCAGTTTAAGCTGATCGGTTTCGCCTTTAAGGTAGTGGAGGGCGCCCTCCAGGATGGTATAGAGACCCTGCCCCCCGGCATCGACCACCCCGGCGTCCTTGAGCACCGGTAAAAGGGTGGGGGTGTTGGCTACCGATTCCCGGGCGGCTTCGACGGTGGCTTCCATGACCGAGACGACGTCATTGCTGACATCGACGGCGTGGGCCTTGGCCGCCTCGGCCGCATCCCTGATTACGGTGAGGATAGTCCCCTCCACCGGGTTGCTCAGGCCGTTATAGGCCGTCCTGGAGGCCAGCAGGAGGCATTCCACCAGGTCGGCGCCGTTCATGGTCTCTTTTTCGTCCAGGCCCTGAGCCAGGCCGTTCCATATCTGGGAGAGGATGACGCCGCTGTTGCCCCTGGCCCCTATCAGCGCCCCCCGGGATATGGCCTGGGCCACCTCCGAGACGCTGTTATTAGCCGCCTGATAGGACTCCTCAATGGAGGAACGCATGGTGAGCAGCATGTTGGTGCCGGTATCGCCATCGGGGACGGGGAAAACATTGAGGGCATCGACATCGGCGGCACTCTTCTCCAGCCAGCCGGTGGCGGCGATGAACATCTCCCGCAACTCTTTACCGCTGATGGAATTAGCCTCTGCCATCTATCTCATCCTTGCCACCGGGGGCCGGCTGTGCTAATATTTATGGACGACGGAATTCTACCCTAAAAAGACCCATTAGTCAAAGGAGAAAGACCTTGAAGTGCGATATCTGTGGCAAAACACCTCAGTTCGGCCATAACGTGAGCCACTCTAAACGGCGTACCAACCGCAACTGGGTGCCCAATATACACCCGGTTACCGTAATCATCGAGGGTAAACCCAAGAAGATGAACCTGTGCACCCGCTGCCTGCGCAGCCAGCACAAGCTGGCTAGAACAAGCTCGCCCGCAACTCCCTGAGAGCCTGGGCTACCGTCTTCCCCGAACCGAACACGGCCGCTCCGGCCACCAGCACCCTGGCTCCCGCCCTGACCACCCTGGGGGCGACCCCGGTATTGATGCCACCGTCTACCTCCAGTTCGGCGGGGAGACTTTTCTTATCCAGTGCCGCTCTTAATTCAGCTATCTTTTCCAGCGTCGATTCGATAAAGGGCTGGCCGCCGTAGCCGGGATTGACCGTCATTACCAGCAGCAGGTCAATTTCGGGCAGGATAGCGCTAACGGCATCTACCGGTGTTTCCGGGTTGAGGGAAACGCCTGCTTTGACCCCCAGGTCTTTAATCGACTGCACCACCTGCTTGATATTGGGGCAGGTTTCTATGTGCACCGTGATAATATCGGCGCCGGCCCTGGCGAACTGCTCGAGCTGCTTTTCCGGGGCTTCAATCATGAGGTGGACATCGAGGGGGAGTCCCGTCCAGCGGCGGATGGCCGCCACCACCGGGGCGCCTACAGTTATGGGGGGGACGAACTGCCCGTCCATGACATCGACGTGGATATAGTCGGCGCCGGCGTTAGCCGCTTCGGCCACCTGTTCGCCGAGGCGGGCGAAATCGGCGGAGAGGATGGAGGGGGCGAGCTTTACCTCCGGCTTAAGCTCCACCCCTGTCTCCGATGGCTTTCCTGGCCGCCGCTAAAGCCTTTTCCACCTGTCTGGGGGCGGTGCCGCCGACAACATCGCGGGCGGCCAGAGAGGATTCAATAGTTATAGAAAAGACGTCTTTTTCAAACAATTTGGAGAATTTTTTATACTCGGTTACGGTGAGTTTGCCGAGCGGTTTATCCTGCTCTATGGCATAGCTCACCAGTTTAGCCACCGCCTCGTGGGCGGCGCGGAAGGCCTGGCCCTTCTTAACCAGATAGTCGGCCAGGTCGGTGGCCAGGATATAGCCCTTCTCCACCGCCTGACGGGCGTTTTCAGAATTTACCTTGAGGCTCTTGACCATGCCGCTGAAGACATCGAGGGTGGAGAGGAGGGTGTCCACCGTATCGAAGAAGCCCTCTTTGTCCTCCTGCAAATCACGGTTATAGGCCAGGGGCAGCGCCTTCATGGTGGTGAGCAAGGCCATCAGGTTGCCATAGACGCGCCCCGTCTTGCCCCGCGCCAGCTCGGCGACATCGGGGTTCTTCTTCTGGGGCATGATGCTGGAGCCGGTGGCGTAGGCCTCGTCCAGTTCGATAAAGCCGAACTCTGCCGATGACCATAAAATAATCTCTTCGGCTAACCTGGAGAGGTGCATCATGCAAAAACTTGCCGCCGCTTCGTATTCCAAAATAAAGTCCCGGTCCGAGACGGCGTCCAGGCTGTTCTGGCTGAGCTGGCCGAAACCGAGCTCTTTAGCCAGAAATTCGCGGTCAATATTATAGGCGACGCCGGCCAGGGCGCCGCTGCCCAGCGGCATGATATCAACGCGCTTGAGGCAGTCGATAAAGCGGGCGGTATCGCGCTGGAGCATCTCAAAATAGGCCAAAAGATGGTGCGCCAGCAGTACCGGCTGTGCCGTCTGCAGGTGGGTATAGCCGGGGATGACCACCTCTTTATTGGCTTCCGCCAGAGCGACCAGCGCCTTCTGGAACCCGCCCAGCTCGACCAGGGTGTTGGCGATGGCGTCCTTGGCGAAGAGGCGCATATCCAGCGCCACCTGGTCGTTGCGGGAGCGGGCGGTGTGGAGCTTGCCCCCCACCTCACCGATTTTCTCTATCAGGCGGGCCTCGATGTGCATGTGGATGTCCTCCAGCTCCGCCTTGAAGAGGAACTGGCCCAGAGCTATCTCCTCCTTGATGCCGTTCAGGCCGATGACGATGGTCTCCGCCTCCTTGTCCGGGATGATGCCCTGCCTGGCCAGCATGCGGGCGTGGGCGATGCTGCCGGCGATGTCGTAGGGGTAGAGGCGCCAGTCGTAGGGGATGGAGGCGGTGTACCGGTCTACTTTTTTG
>Ga0315551_10003560_pt1 | contig 11060 bp, 8 predicted proteins | sample SalMarSW160290MG_FD_203678 | JGI IMG/M metagenome (GOLD analysis project Ga0315551, IMG submission 203678) | Salt marsh sediment microbial communities from the Plum Island Ecosystem LTER, Massachusetts, United States - Salt Marsh Sediment SW1602-90 ... | reverse complement strand
GCGGCGTCGAGCGCGGGCTCGAGTTCCACTCGCTCTCCAAGAGCTTCAACATGACGGGGTGGCGTCTGGGGTGGGTGTGCGGATCGGCTGAGTGGATCGCCCGCCTGGCCAGGGTGAAGAGCTTCGTCGACACGGGCCCCTATCTGGCCCTGCAGCATGCGGGGGCCGCCGTGCTGGATGCCGCCGAGCCCTATCTCGAACGGAACGTCGCGCATCTCGAGGCGCGGCGTGATGCGGCGGTGGCCGCGTTCCGCGCCGTCGGGTTCGATCTCCGTCCGCCGCGGGCGGCCCTGTACCTGTGGCTCCGGATCCCGACCGGGGAGGCGGCCCGGGAGTTCGCGCTGCGCGTGCTCGAGGAGCAAGCGGTCGTGCTGCTCCCCGGCTCGGCCCTCGGTGAGGGGGGCGAAGGGTACGTGCGGGCCGCGCTCACCCTTCCGGCGGACCGTTACGAGGAGGCAGCCTCCCGCGTCGCTCGGGCGCTGTAGCCTCGATCCATGTCCGGTCCCCGGCGGCGCGAGTCGGCTCGGCGAGAGCACGACAGGAGCTACCGTGACGCGGTGCGGGTCGGGGTGCTCATCTCGCTCGCCCTCCACGTACTCGTCCTGTGGGGGACGCGCGCGGTCCACGTGCCGTCCTCCCCGTTCGTCACGCCTCCGGTGCAGACGGTCCCCGCGCCCGAGGGCCTCGTGGTCGTGGACGTGAGCGTGATGGAGGTGGAGCCCGAGACCGAGGCGGAGCCCCGGCCGGAGCCCCGCGAGCCGCAGCCCGAACCGCGCCCGCGGGAGATCGAGGTCGTCGAGGTGGCCCCCGGCGAGCCGCGGGAGGCGATTCCCGGGGCCCCGGGGGTGGCGCGGCCGGGCGCGCCGGAGGAGCCGCGCGCGGGCGAGGGCCTCTCGAACGCGGAGCGCCTGACCCCGCGCTTCTCCGACCCGCGGATCTGGTTCGACCCCCGGCACCCACTCCTGTTCGGCGACCGGCTGGCCCGCTTCGCGCGCGCGGACAGCGCGGTGCGCGCGATCCTGAGGGACTGGCTCGACAGCCTCGCCTTGTCGGACGAGCAGATGCGGCGCGCGCTGGACTGGACGTACGAAAAGGACGGGAAGCGGTGGGGCATCTCGCCCGAGGGCCTCCACCTGGGGGACATCACGATCCCCATCCCGTTCCAGCTCATGCCGTCGGGGCCGCAGCGCCGCGAGCTGGAGCAGGCGCTCCGGGACCTCGAGGAGATTCAGCTCCAGAACCTGCGCGACGACGTGGAGCGCATCGGCGAGGAGCGCCGCCGGGCGATGCAGGAGCGCTCGGCCGAGGAGGCGCGCAAGCGTCGCGGCGATACGACGAGGGTGCGCTCGCCGCCCGACCGTCCGGGCGGAGGATCGCCCCCCCGCGCGCGTTTCGCGCCCCGGGCGCTCCCGTTAAACTGACGGCTCCGCCGGGGTGGCGCGGGTCGGTACACGGACCCTCGTACGCCGGCGTGTTCGTCTCGCTCGGCGAACGTTCGAAGGGTCCGCAGAGAGGAGGACCACCCGTGGGCGCCTCGCCCCCACAACCCGAGCCGTTGGAGCTGCCGCCGCGTTACGACCCCTCGGGGCTCGAGCGCCGCCTGTACGACGAGTGGGTCGAAGCGGGCCGCTTCCACGTGTCGGCGGCCGCGGCCGATGACCCGTACGTGATCGTCATCCCGCCTCCGAACGTGACCGCGGCCCTCCACATGGGGCACGGCCTCAACAATACGATCCAGGATGTCCTCGTCCGCCACATGCGCATGCGCGGCTACGACGCGTTGTGGGTGCCGGGCACGGATCACGCCGGGATCGCCACGCAGAACGTCGTCGAGCGACAGCTGGCGGAAGAGGGGAAGACCCGCTTCGACCTCGGCCGAGAGGCGTTCGTCGAGCGCGTGTGGGAGTGGGTGCACCAGTACGGGGATCGCATCATCGAGCAGCTCCGGGTGATCGGCTGCTCGTGCGACTGGGAGCGCACCCGCTTCACGCTGGACGAGGGGCTGTCCCGCGCCGTGCGCGAGGTGTTCGTGCGGTTGTACGAGCGCGATCTCGTCTATCGGGGCCGCTACATCATCAACTGGTGTCCGCGGTGCGGCACGGCCCTGTCAAACGAGGAGGCCGAGCACCGGGATCTCGTGGGCAGGCTGTACAGGATCCGATACCCGCTCGCAGGGGACCCGGAGGGTTGGGTCGAGGTCGCCACCACGCGGCCCGAAACGATGCTGGGCGACACGGCCCTCGCCGTGCACCCCGACGACGAGCGCTTCGGCGACCTGGTGGGGCGCGAGGCTGTCCTGCCCCTCGCGGGACGCACTCTGCCGATCGTCGCCGATGACTACGTGGATCCCGGGTTCGGCTCCGGTGTGGTCAAGGTCACCCCCGCGCACGATCCCAACGACTTCGAGATCGGACGCCGTCACCACCTGGCGATCCTCGACGTGATGACCGACGAAGCCCGCATGAACGACGAGGTGCCGGCGGCGTACCGCGGCCTCGACCGGTTCGAGGCTCGCGAGCGCGTGGTGGAGGATCTCGCGGAGCAGGGGTTTCTGCTCGGGGTGGAGGACCACGCCCATTCGGTGGGCCGGTGCTACCGGTGCGACACGATCGTCGAGCCCCGGCTCAGCCTGCAGTGGTTCGTGCGCATGCGTCCGCTCGCCGAGCCCGCGCTCGAGGCGTATCTCGAGGGAGATCTCCGATTCCACCCGGCGCGCTACGGAAAGGTGTACCAGAACTGGATGGAGAACATCCGGGACTGGGTCATCAGCCGACAGCTGTGGTGGGGGCACCGAATCCCCGTCTGGTACTGTCTCGCGCCGGGCTGCGAAGAGGTGGTCGTGGCTCGGGAGGACCCCACCGAGTGCCCCGCGTGTGGCGGCGAGCTGGAGCAGGACCGGGACGTCCTCGACACGTGGTTCTCGTCGTGGCTGTGGCCGTTCAGCACGCTCGGATGGCCGGAGGACACCGAGGACCTCCGCGCGTTCTATCCGACGGACACGTTGGTGACGGCGCCCGAGATCCTGTTCTTCTGGGTGGCCCGCATGGTGATGGCCGGCATCGAGTTCATGGGCGAGATCCCCTTCACGGATGTCCTCCTCAACGGGACCGTGCGGGACCATCTCGGGCGGCGGATGTCGAAGTCGCTCGGCAACGGCATCGACCCACTCGAAGTCGTTGACATGTATGGCGCAGATGCCATGCGCTTCACGTTGATTCGAGGCGCGCCGCTGGGTACGGATCTGCAGCTCAACGACGAGGATCTGGAGGAGGCCTTCCGGCCGGGCCGCAACTTCGCCAACAAGATCTGGAACGCGGCGCGCTTCGCGCTACCGCACATCCGCGCCCGGGACCTGACCGAGGGCGCCGACTCCACCGAGCTCGCCGACCGCTGGATTCGAAGTCGGCTCGCCCGGGTCAGCCGCGAGATCACGGGCGCGTTCGAAGGCTTCCGGCTTCACGAGGCCGCCGAGACGTCGCACGCGTTCGTGTGGGGAGACTTCTGCGACTGGTATCTGGAGATCGCAAAGCGCCGGCTGGAGAACGACGACGAGGCGGCGCGTCGCGATGCCGGCCGTACGCTGGGCCAGGTCATGCTCGGATGGCTGTCGCTCCTCCACCCGGTGATGCCGTTCATCACCGAAGAGATCGCGCACCGGCTCCCGAACAGGGGCCCCGGGACCTCGCTCGTGCCCGGACCGTGGCCGGAGCCACCCGTCGAGTGGGTGGACGAGGACGCCGAGGCGGCGATCGATGCGCTTCGCGATCTGGTGGGCGCCGTGCGCACCCTGAGGGCGGAGTACCGCGTCGACCCGGGGACCCGGCTCGTCGTGCGTCTGGGGAGGCCCCCGGAGCCGCTCCGCGTGGCGCTCGAGGCGGAGCGCGGCAGCGTCCTGAGGCTCGCCGGTCTGAGCGCGCTCGAGCCGTTGGGCGAACCGACCGGCGAGCCGGGCGCGAGCGCGATCCTGGAGCGCGGTGGGGAGGTATTCATCCCGCTGAGCGGCGTGATCGACCTCGATCGCGAGCGCGAGCGGATCGCGGAGGAGACCCGGCGCGCGTCGGGGCTCCTCGAGCGGACTCGCGGCAAGCTCCGCAATCCGGGTTTCACGGAGAAGGCGCCGCCGGGCATCGTCGAGCGCGAGAGGGAGAAGCTCGCTTCGCTCGGCGTGCAGCTGGAGCGCCTGCAGGAGAAGCTGGAGTCGCTGGGGGCCGCGTCCTGACCGGCGCGGTTGGGGAGTAGTGCCGCACGGCTCGGATCGGAAGGACATCGGCCGGACAGGGGGGCTCGGGGCCGCATGCCTCGCGCTGCTGGGGTGCGCCAACGAGATGCCGCCCCCCGGGGCGTTGCCGGACGAAGAGCCGCCGGTGGTGCGCAGCATCGAGCCCGCGCCCGACTCGGTCGTCCCGGGCTTCGACGGCAGCGTCCGGGTCCGCTTCAGCGAGCCCGTCAACATCCCATCGGACCTCGGCCGCCGGCTCGTCGCATCGCCCATGGAGGTGTACGACGTGGAGACGGGGTTCTCGGACCTCCGCATCCGGCCCAGAGGGGGATGGCGCGACAGCGTGGTGTACTGCTTCGCGATCCCCGAGGGGATCTCCGATCTGCTCCGCAATCGGACGCCCTCCGGGATCGAGTTCTGCTTCTCCACGGGCGTTCCACTGTCGAACATCCGGGTCACCGGAACCGTGCTCGACGCCGTCAGCGGGCAGCCGCGGAGCGAGGCCAGCGTCCAGTTCATAGCCCCCCCGGACTCGACGCCATACGGGGCCGTGACCGACACCGATGGCCGCTTCTCGCTCCGGGCCCTCCCCCCCGGACGGTACACGGCGTTCGGCTTCGTCGACCGAAATCGGAACTACCGGCTCGATCGGGACCTCGAGCCGCACGACTCGGCGACGGTCGAGCCGTTCGAAGGGGGGGTGCCGGATCTGGAGTTCCGGATCGTCGAGCCCGACTCGACCCCGCCGCTCCTGCTGCGGGTCGAGGCGTTCGACAGCCTCACCCTCCGGCTCGAGTTCGATGACCCGCTTCTCCGTCCCCAGCCGGGCACCCCGCTCGTGACCGTGCGGGATTCCATCGAGGGGGCGCCGGTGGACGTCGTGGCAGTGCGCGTCGGCGAGCCCGCCGAGGTCGGCTTCGCTCCGGACTCGATGCCCGCGGCACCCGACAGCTCCGGGGTCGGACCGGACTCGGCGAGGGCGGCTCCCGGGGGGGCCGTCCCCGCCGGGGACACGGCCGCGGCGCCAGCCGACTCCACGGCCGCACCACCCGGTGCCGCCCCCCCGACGCTGCCTTCCCGCTACGTGAGCGTCCGTGTCGGCCGTGCCCTGCGGGCCCGGCTGTATCGCGTGCACGCCGAGGGGTTCGTCAACCTGCGCCGGCTCAGCGGGGGGGGCGACACCGTGTTCGTCGCCGCGCCGGTGGAGAGCCCCGCCGATTCGCTGCAGACGGGCGCCGCGCGGGACACGACGGTGGTCCAGGACACGGCGGCGGCGCGCGACACCACGATCGCGCGCGACACCCTGCGCCAGGGGGGCGAGCAGTGAGCGATCGCGATCCGCGACGCGCGCTGCCGTCCGTCGACGCCCTGCTCGCGCTCCCCGAAACACGGGCCTGGGCGGAGCGACACGGCCACGAGCCGGTCAAGAGCGCGCTCCGGCGGGCGCTCGAGGAGGCGCGTGCGAACGGCGGAGCCGGCGTCGAGGGCGATCCCACCGCGAGTCTGCTCGAGCGCGCGGCCCGGGAGCTCGGGAGCCTCACGCGCCCCTCGCTCCGGGGGGTTCTGAACGGCACCGGCGTTGTGCTGCACACCAACCTGGGCCGGGCCCCGCTGGCCGAAGAGGCGGTCCGGGCGGCCAGCGGCGCGGCCGGGTACGCGAACGTGGAGCTGTCGCTCGACACCGGTGGGCGCGGGTCCCGCTACGATCACTGCGTGTCGCTCCTCCGGCGAGTCACGGGCGCCGAGGGCGCGCTCGTCGCCAACAACAACGCCGCGGCGGTGTCGCTGGTCGTGAACGAGCTGGCGGGAGAGCGCGAGGTCCTCGTGTCGCGCGGCGAGCTGGTGGAGATCGGAGGCTCCTTCCGCATCCCCGACGTGGTCACGCGGAGCGGTGCCCGGCTGCGCGAGGTGGGGACCACGAACCGGACGCGGATCGCCGACTACGCCGCTGCGGCGGGCGAGGACACGGGGCTCGTGCTCCGCGTGCACCCTTCGAACTACCGGGTGGAAGGCTTCGCGGCCCGCCCCGAGCTCGACGCGCTCGTGGAGCTCGCCGGGCGTCTCGGTCTTCCCCTGGCCCACGACGTGGGCTCGGGGCTGCTGACGCGCGACCTGCTGCCGGGCTTCCCCCCGGAGCCCACCGTCATGGACTCGATCGGGGCGGGCGCGGATCTGGTGACGTTCAGCGGCGACAAGCTACTCGGCGGACCGCAGGCCGGGCTCATCGTGGGACGCGGGGCGCTCATCGACCGGCTGCGGAAGAACCCGCTGCTGCGCGCCTTTCGCGTGGACAAGACGACGCTCGCTGCGCTCGAGGCCACCCTACGGCTCCACCTCGATCCGGAACTGGCGGCGGCGCGGATCCCGACGCTCCGCATGCTCCGGGAGCCCGTCGGGTCGGTGGAGGCGCGGGCCCGCGCCGCACTCGAAGCGATCGGCGGATGGGAGGCGACCTGGACGGTCGGGACCACGCGTGCCCTCGTGGGCGGCGGGTCGTTTCCGGGTCTGGAGATCGATTCGGCGGGGTGGATCGTGCGGGGCTGCGACCCCGACCAGGTGGCGGCGGCGGCCCGACGCGCCGACCCGCCGCTCATCGGACGGGTCCAGGAGCAGGCCTTCATCGTCGACGTGCGTACGCTCGCGCCGGGGGAGGAGGACCGGGCCGCCTCGATTCTCGCCGGCGTCCTCCGGGCGGTCGCGTCCCCGTGACGCCCTTCTCCGCGCTGTTCGTCGATCGGGATGGCACGATCATCGAGGAGGTCGGCTACCCGTCCGCCGCCGCCGACGTGCGTCTGCTTCCGGGCGCGGCGGCGGCTCTCCGGCGGCTCCGCACGCTCGACATCCCGGTGGTGGTGGTGACCAATCAGTCCGGGCTCGGGCGGGGGCGCTTCGACCGCGCCGCGTTCGAAGCGGTGCAACGGGAGGTCCGGGCGCGGCTCCGCGAAGCGGGGGCCGATGTGGATGCGGTGTACGTGTGCCCGCACGCCCCCGAGGCCGCGTGCGGCTGCCGCAAGCCGGCCGGCGGGCTGTTCGAGCGCGCGGCCCGTGAGCTCGGGCTCGACCTGGCGCGCGGTCTGTACGTGGGGGATCGGCTCCGGGACCTGACCTTCGGGGTCGAGCGGGGAGGGACGGCGGTGATCGTGGCCACGGGGGCACCGCTCCCCGACGAGCTTCCGGCGGGCATCCTGCGCGCCATCGATCTGTCCGATGCGGTGGAACGGGCGTTCGCCGCCACCGGATCCGCGCCCGGAGGCCGGCCGTGCGGGTGATCGTGTTCGCCTCGGGCGGCGGCAGCAACTTCCAGGCGCTCCTCGATCGGTTCGCCGACGGGCAGGACGGCGTGCAGGTGGCCGGTCTGGTGGCCAGCCGGGAGACCGCCGGGGCCATCCGACGGGCGGAGCGGGCGGGCGTTCCGTGGGTCGTGGCCTCGACGGCCGAGGTCTCCGGAGCCGAGAGGGAGGGAGCGGCACGCGAGGGGGCGTTCCTGCTCCACGCGCTCGAGCGCCTCGAAGCCGACCTCATCGTGCTGGCAGGGTACCTCCGCCTCATCCCATCCGAGGTGGTGCGGGGGTGGTGGGGGCACATCATCAACATCCACCCCGCGCTCCTGCCCGCGTTCGGGGGCCGGGGCATGTACGGGTCCCGGGTGCACGAAGCCGTGGTGGATGCCGGGGTGCGGGTCACCGGGGTCACTGTGCATTTCGTGGACGAGGCGTATGATCGAGGCCCGATCATCGCCCAGTGGCCGGTCCCGGTGCTCGACGGCGACACGGCCGCCGACGTCGCCGCGCGCGTCCTCGAGATCGAGCACGAGCTCCTGCCGCGGGTGGTTGGGGCGCTCGCGCGGGGGATCGTGACGCTGGGGGAGGACGGCCGGGTGCGCTGGAGCCGGCCGTGGATCGATGGCGACAGATTCCGCGTTCGGAGGGCGCCCGACCGGGCGGAGCTCGGCTCACCGCCCCGAGCGGGCAATCATCACACGACGGGAGGATAGGACCCGATGCCGATCGCGCTGGTCAGCGTCTCGGACAAGACGAACGTGGAGGAGCTGTGTCGCGGGCTCGTGGAGCGGGGGTGGTCGATCGTCTCGACCGGCGGCACTCGCCACGCCCTTGCCGAAGCCGGCATCGAGGCACGTGGAATCGACGAGCTCACCGGCTTCCCGGAGATGCTCGCCGGGCGGGTCAAGACCCTCCACCCCAACGTGCACGCCGGGATCCTCGCGCGCCGCAGCCTGCCGGGCGACATGGAGCAGCTCCAGCGCCAGCAGATCGAGCCCATCGACCTGGTGGCCGTCAACCTGTACCCATTCCTGAAGACGATCTCGCGTGATTCCGTGACCCTCGCCGAGGCACTCGAGCAGATCGACATCGGAGGCCCGACGCTCCTCCGGGCCGCCGCCAAGAATCACCCGTTCGTGTGGGCAGTGTGCGATCCGCGAGACTACGCCCGGGTGCTCTCCGCGCTCGACGGCTCCGCGCGGGAAGGGGATCATGCGGAGCTGCGCAAAACGTTGGCCGGCAAGGTGTTCCGTCACACCGCCACCTACGACGCGGCGATCGCCGGATACCTGTCGGCGGCGATCCCGTTCGCGGAGACGACGGACGAGGGCCCCGAGCCGCTGCTGGTGTCGCTCACGCCCGTCCAGACCCTCCGCTACGGGGAGAACCCCGATCAGAGGGCGGCCTTCTTCCGCGCGGGGTCGCGGGCCGCGTGGGGCATCCCGGGGCTCCTCCAGCTACACGGCAAGGAGCTGTCGTTCAACAACATTCTCGATATCGACGGGGCACTGACGGCGGTCGCGCCCTTCGTGCCCGGTGAGCGGCCCGCGTGTGCGATCATCAAGCACACCACCCCGTGCGGACTGGCGGTCGGGCGCTCCCCCCTCGAGGCGTATCGGAAGGCCCTCGCGTGCGACCCCATGTCGGCGTTCGGCTCCGTGGTCGCCTTCACACAACCGGTCACCGAGGCGGTGGCGGACGCCATCGCCGAGAACTTCGTCGAGTGCCTGATCGCCCCGGGCTACGCGGATCCCGCGCTGCTCACCCTGCAGAAGAAGAAGAGCCTGCGCATCCTGCGGCCCGAGCGCCCCGAGGCGTTGAACGAGACCTCCGGCCACCTGTGGCCGGAGGTCGAGACGAGGGGCGTTCGGGGCGGCCTGCTGCTGCAGACGGCGCCGCGCCCCGCGACGCCCGCCGACGGAACGGCGGGTTTCGAGGTGGTCAGCCAGCGGTCCCCGACCGGGGCCGAGCGCGAGGATCTCGAATTCGCGTGGGCCGCTGTGCAGAGCGTCAAGTCGAACGCGATTCTCCTGGCACGGGATGGCGCATCGATCGGCATTGGCGCGGGTCAGATGAGCCGCGTGGACTCGGTGGAGATCGCCATCCGGAAGGCGCGGGCACAGGAGCTCCCGCTCGACGGAGCGGTCCTCGCTTCCGACGCCTTCTTCCCGTTCCGCGACTCGATCGACGCGGCCGCGGCGGCGGGCATCCGGGCGGTGATCCAACCCGGGGGATCGATTCGTGACGAGGAGGTCGTGCGGGCGGCCGACGAGCAGGGCGTGGCGATGGTCCTCACCGGCCGCCGCCTGTTCCGGCACTGATGGGGCGCCCGAACGCACTCCTGGCGGGACCGGTCGGCAGGGTTGACGCCCGGGAAGGCCGAACCTACCGTGGCGCCCCCGGGCGTGGTCCCGGTGGCGCCAACGCACGAATCCGTAACGTCTCGATAGAGCTCTTGAATCGTCGCTTTCTCGTGGCGGCGACCCTGGTGACCGGGCTCGCCGTCCTTCAGGGCTGTGGGGGAGCGTACCCGCAGTCCGCCCTGCATCCGGCCTCCGACTTCGCCGACCGGCTCGACGGTCTGTTCATGCAGATCTTCTGGTGGGCGATGGGCGTGTTCGTGGTGGTCATGGGGGCGCTCGCCTACACGATCATCCGGTGGCGTGAGCGGCCCGGCGCGACCCGCCCCCGGGAGATGCACGGCCACGCCCTGCTCGAGGTGGGCTGGACGCTGGCGCCTGCGCTCATCCTCGTGGCGATCGCCATCCCGACCATTCGGACGATCTTCGTGGTGGACCGCCCTCCGGACGAGCCCGCCTCGCTCACGCTCGAGGTGGTCGGTCGCCAGTGGTGGTGGGAGTTCCGCTACCCCGAGCTCGGGATCACGACGGCAAACGAAGCGCACCTGCCGGTGGGCCGGAGGGTCGACGTGCGGCTGCACTCGGCCGATGTGGTGCACTCGTTCTGGGTGCCGCGTCTGGGTGGGAAACGCGACGTCGTGCCGGGCAGGGAGAACCAGATCTGGTTCACCCCCGATTCGGTGGGCGTGTTCTGGGGACAGTGCGCCGAGTACTGCGGCACGGCGCACGCGCTGATGGGCTTCCGCGTCGTGGTCGACGACTCGACGACGTTCGACGAGTGGGTCGCGGCCCAGCAGGCCCCCGCGACCCCCCCCCGCGAGGCACAGGCGCGCGCGGGGCAGGGCGTGTTCATGTCGAACGCCTGCGTGAGCTGTCACGCGATCGAGGGCACCGTGGCCCGGGGGGTGTTCGGTCCGAACCTCACCCACTTCGGGAGCCGCCTCACGCTCGGAGCCGGACTGCTGGACAACACGCCCGAGAACCTCGTGCGCTGGATCGACTCGACCCAGACCGTGAAGCCCGGCAACCACATGCCCGAAGTCGCACTAACGGAACAGCAGGTCCAGCAGCTGGTCACCTACCTGCTGAGCCTGAGGTAGCGAGATGGCCACCGCGGAGGCACGCGTGCCGGGGACGCCGGGCCTGGAGCATACGGGAGGGACCTACTCCGGGGGGGTGTGGAGCTGGCTGACGACCGTC
>Ga0315551_10003558_pt1 | contig 11063 bp, 10 predicted proteins | sample SalMarSW160290MG_FD_203678 | JGI IMG/M metagenome (GOLD analysis project Ga0315551, IMG submission 203678) | Salt marsh sediment microbial communities from the Plum Island Ecosystem LTER, Massachusetts, United States - Salt Marsh Sediment SW1602-90 ... | reverse complement strand
TCGAGGAACTACCTTCAGCGATTACCTGGACGCCGAGGGGAGAGAGGGGAGAAATCAGGAGCACCTTCGGGTGTTCAGGCGCACGGGCCAGCCCTGCCCCCGTTGCGGGACGCCCATCGAGCGCACAGTGGTGGGTGGACGGGGGACGCACTTCTGCCCCAGGTGCCAGAAGTGACCCCAGGCTGCAACTGGCAGCTTAGTTAACCGCATACCAGCAAAGGCCCATGCTTTTAGCATGGGCCTTTTAATACTATCGTGCGGGTAGTCTGGATCGCAAAATGCCATTCCCGCTCAAAATACGGCACAAATGAGCATTATTGCCTTGACAAAACGTCAGATTTATGCTATAATTCACTTGGGTTTCAGCGGCGTGGTTGCGCGAATATGGACATTGAACAGGAGTGAGGCGCATTGCTAAGAGAAGAGCGCAAGCGGAAGATCTCGGAGTTCGTCGAAGAGAATAAGCAAGCCACTGTCGCCGAGTTGAGCAAGCTCTTCGGGGTCAGCGATTCAACTATCAGGCGCGACCTGGAGGAACTGGATGGTCAGGGGGAAATCCAACGTGCTCACGGTGGGGCCGTGGCCGTGGAGCGGTCGGCCCCGGAGCCGCCGGTGGTTCATAGAATGGTGGAGAGCGAGGAGGAGAAAAGAAAGATTGGACGAGCCGCCGCTCGACTCGTGCAAGACGGTGAGGTCATCTTCCTGGGCTCCGGGACTACTACTTTGGAGGTGGCTCGCAATCTGGATGGCAAGAATGACTTGACAGTGATCACCAACGCCCTCAACGTGGCCAACCAATTAGCGGGCAAACAGAGCATTACGGTGATCGTCATGGGAGGACTCCTTCGCCATTCGGAGTTGTCGCTGCGTGCCGACAAGGTCATCATGGGCATGAGGGCTATCAGCGTGCAGGAAGGTCTGACCAACGATTACCTGCCGGAGACGATGACGGATAGGGCCATCGTCAATTTCGCTCCTGAAATCATCGTAGTCGCCGACCATTCTAAGTTTGGCAAAGTTTCCACCGCTCTAGTGGCTCCCATTACAAGCGTGGCCAAGATTGTTACTGACATAAGAACTCCGCCGGAACTCATCAATGAGATTCGGCAATTAGGGATCGAGGTAATTCTCGCTTAGAGATGCTTACAGGTACATATGAAAGGAGGTGTTGAGCAATGTGAGACAGCCAGTTTCTCTGAATTGCGTCAGAATAGATCTTCCCAAAAAGACTATCACTTTCGAAAGGAGTGGAAAATTATGCTAGGCAAAGGTAAGGAATATCTAGACTACGTGTCTAACCTCTTGCAGCGGATTATCGAGACTCAGGCAGATAAAATTGAAGAAGCAGCAGAAATCATCGCAGAGGCCGTGATGAATGGGAATGCCCTTTTCGCTTTTGGCACCGTGCACTCTGCTCTACCGATCTCTGATGCTTACTGTCGGGCTGGTGGTTTTCCGCTGCTTAACCAGATCTGGGCACCAGCGTTGAACTCGGTGGAGCTGGATCCTCCTGCACTTGCCATGGGGATGGAACGGCTTGAGGGATATGGGAGCTTGGTTTTCAGTCACGTCCCCGCCAAAGCTGGAGATGTTCTGATCGTGGTATCCGTGTCAGGTCGCAACCCCGCGCCCGTTGAGATGGCGATATCAGCCAAGGAGAGAGGGCTGAAGGTTATCGCCCTAACCTCCATGGAGTATACACTCAGTGTGCCGTCGCGCCATTCTAGCGGCAAAAGGATGTATGAGTTCGCCGATGTCGTCATTGATAGTCTGACTATCCCTGGCGATGCAATCCTAGAACTCGATGGGTTGCCTGTGAGGTTCTGCCCTACATCTGGTGCAGTTGACGCTGCTATCATTCACACACTCATGGCCGAGACCATTGAGCGCCTAGTGAGGAAGGATTATGACCCGCCGGTTTACATAGCAGGCAACTTAGATGGCTACGAAGACTACCGCCTAAAGCTGCGGGAGAAACTGGAATCTGAGAAGTATCGCATGTTTTATACCCCGTTCTAGCGTGGACTAGAAGGAGTGGAGACCTATAGTGCCCCTGTTTTTGGCTCTGGATCTTGGCACGACGGTAATAAAGGTTGGTCTTTTTGACGCGGAAGGCAATCTTATCGCCCTGTCGCGTAGAGAGTACCCTCTGGTTACAAATGGCTCGTTTGTCGAGGTTGACACTGAAATATGTTGGCATGAGATTGTCACTGGCATTCGAGATATTTTGTCCACCAGTGGTGCTCCACCTGGCGAAGTACTAGGGTTGTCCATTTCTAGTCAAGGTCAAACCTTCTTGCCCGTGGATAGAAATGGCCATCCACTCGGACGGGCTATGGTGTGGCTGGACCGCCGGGCTACTGCTGAGGCGGATAGCATAAGAGCCGCCTTCGATCCAGAGACTCTTTACCGGCACACCGGCCTGCCTGGCATCGAGCCAGGCCTGATGGCCTGTAAATTGCTGTGGCTCCGCCGTCACGAGCCTGCGCTCTTCCAACAGGCACAACGCTTCCCGCATATTGGGGACTACTTTCTGTATAGGTTCACCAATCGGTTCGTCGCTGAAAAGTCTCTAAACAGCGGAACCGGCCTGTATGATATTATTACAGGCACATGGTGGACCTTGATGACCGACCTAGTAGGGTTATCGGCAGATCAACTGTCGGAGTTGGTACCCTCAGGACTCCCCATAGGTCGCCTGGCCCCAGTTGCTGCCCAAGAAACCGGGCTGAGCCCTGATACCGTCGCCGTTAGCGGTACCATAGATGTAGTAGCCACTGCGTTAGGTTCGAATGCTTTGTCCAATGAGCGCATCGCTTTAAGCCTGGGTACCACTATGCAGACGAACGTAACGCTGAGCGAACGGCTCTACGACCTCGATAGGAAGCTACTTTGGATTTGCGAGCATGCGCTTCCTGGCTCTTTCCTAGGCGTGCTGTGGCGGAAAACGGCGGGCTCGACCCTACGATGGTTCCGTGACGCTTTCTGTGCCAAGGAGTGTCATGTTGCTGAGGCAACTGGGCAAGCTGTGTACGATCTTTTGACGCGCATGGCCGGAACGGTTCCGCCAGGAGCCGATGGCTTGCTAGTCTTACCCTATCTTTGTGGTAAACGAATACCTAAGGCTATTCCGGACTTTCGGGGCATCTTCTTTGGGATTTCACCATCTCACAAAAAGGGGCATTTTGTCCGTGCCATCTTGGAAGGTGTAGCCTACGCACTGCGTGAGAATCTGGAGTTCCTTACCCAAATGGGCATTTCCTGTCGAGAGTTGTGCCCAACAGGTGGTGGAGCAAGGAGCCCGTTATGGAACCAGATAAATGCCGATGTAACAGGTTATCCACTCCGACTAGTGAAATGCACTGAAGCCTCGGCGCTGGGTGCCGCTATCCTGGCGGCTACAGGTACTGAGATGTACCCTAGCGCTTTCGAAGCTTGTGACCAGATGGTGCAATCCACGGATATGGTGTATCCTAACCTCAATAACCGTCTGGTGTATGAGGAGGGGTACCAACGCTTCGAGAGGCTCTATGAGCAAGCGAAAGAGCTGTTTCGCTGAAAAGCAGGAAAGGAGGGCAGACGCTATTGGCAAACTACTAGTGCGATGTTTGGTCTCTCTCAAAGCGCTTTGCTTTGACAACACAAAAAAAGAAGGAGGAAGGATAATGAGTCGAAAGATTACTTTGATTACGTTGATGGTGCTGGGGCTTCTGCTGTCGGCCTGCGGGCCTGCAGCAAAACCTACTCCAGTGCCAGAGGCCACTGCAGTGCCTCGGGAGACTCCGACTGAGCCGCCAGCAGCCGAACCAGTGACTGTCGTCTACTGGTCGTTTTGGAATGAGGGTGAGCCTGCAACTCCTGTGGTCAAGCAGTGGATAGCTGGTTACGAGAAGGAGCATCCCAACGTCAAGTTTGACCTTACATTTGCTGGACGCGAGGTCCTGACCAAGCTGCAGACCGCACTCTCTGCCGGCACAAAGGTGGACCTGATTGAACACGAGGGACCTCCCATGCGTGGCTCGCTTATCAAGAACGGCCTGGCGCTGAGCATGGAACCTCTTCTGAGGCAAAAAGCTTACGATGCCGATGTGAACTGGGAGGACACTTTCATGCCTGGCTCCCTGGACTTGCTAAAGGGCGCCGATGGCCAGCGCTACTTCATCCCGTACGACCCGTTAACCACCGGTTTCTTCTACGACCAACGCGTCTTTGACAGATGTGGGATTACAGAGATGCCCGAAACCTGGGATGAGTTCCTCAGCCTGTGTGAGGAACTGAAGGGCTGCGGTATTGCGCCGCTGACTCAAGACGGAGGGCTTTCTATGTACAATGGTTGGTGGTTGGTTCACTTGAGCGAGAAGCTGCTTGGCCCCGGTGGACTCTTGGCAGCCTGTGAGGATCCAACAGGCACCAAGTGGGACGATCCTGCATTCCTGAAGGCGGCCCAAATGGCGCGGTCGGTGTGGGAAAAGGGATACATCATTGAGGGTGCCGAGGGCTTCATCTGGCCTGCAGGCCAGATAGAACTGGCCGTAGGCAATGCGGCAATGGAGTTGCTTGGCAGTTGGCTGCCCAATGAGGTCAGGGACTCAACAGATCCAGACTTTGTCTGGCGTTTCTTCCCCTTCCCCGAGATAGAAGGTGGAAAGGGCAAGCGCACAGATATGGAGCTGTTCCCGATGGGCTTCGTCGTGCTAAAAGATGGATCTCACGCTGACGTTGCTGCTGACTTTGTACGCTTCGTCACGAGCAAGGAGAACCAAACCCTCTTCGTGGAAGAAACCATGAACCTCTCTCTACACCGGGATGCTCCGGCACCTAAGGAGTTGGAGGATCCCAGTAAGTGGTTCAAGAACGCCACGACGATTTGGCAGTTCTATGATGGGGTCGTGAACGAGTATCCCGACTACTACGCAACCGTGCTGCTGCCATGGTGGGATAAAGTCTTCCTGGGCGAGATCACGCCAGAAGAGTTCATTGAGAGCATCAAAGAGGCAACAATCGAATACTGGGAGACTCACTAAGGCTAGTGTAAGGGGGCAAGCATAGCTTGCCCCCTTACACCTTCTCAGTGCGGAATGTGTTCGTATCGGGGACAGACTCAAGGTTGCGAGGGAGACCGTCGGAATAGACAATCAACTATTTCGGGAAACTTGCTAAGGGATACGATCAATGATCAAGAGAGAGAGAGTGGTGACGGCCATCACCCATCAGCAGCCGGACAAGGTACCCTGGAGAATTGTGCTGTCGGACCCAGCGCGAGCCCAGGTTGCTGAGTACTACGGAGACAAGGGTCTCAACGATCGCCAGGGATTCAGTGAGTGGGTCGGCGACCATATGACGGTTGTTGTACCGTGGGAGATAGGCTTTCATGAGCTTGCTGAAGAGGTTAAGCCTGGCCTCTGGCGTGATGGATGGGGCGTCATTTGGGATACCCGAGGTGCATACGGGGAGGGATCGTGGGGGCGTCCACTCAACTGCGTCTTGCCTGAGCCGACCCTCGTTGATTTCAGCTTACCTGACCCGGGACCCGACGCATTCCGTCACTACCCACGGTTCATCGAGGAAAACCTGGGGTATTTCATCATAGCCATGGTAGGGCAGCTTTTTGAACCGGCCTGGGCATTGCGGGGAATGGAGAATCTGCTTAGGGACATGGTCTGGAATCCAGGTTTTGTGGATGACCTCCTGGATACCCTTATGAACCACTACCTGGGAATCATAGATCAAGTAGTACAATATGATGTAGATGCCTGCCACATCGGTGACGACTGGGGTTGGCAGCAGGGGCTCCTCATGGGAACGAAGTACTGGCGGAGATACATAAAACCCCGCATGGCCAAGATGTTTGCGCGGATCAAGGAAGCGGGTAAGTTCGTGACCCTGCATTCTGACGGGGACGTGAGCGCCGTTTTTGATGATCTGATAGAGATTGGACTAGATGTCTATAATCCCTTCCAGCCAGAGATAATGGATGTCTACGAGATGAAAAGACGATATGGCGATAGGCTGTGCTTCTGGGGAGGCATCGGTCTCCAGAGCATTCTCCGTTTCGGTACCCCTGAAGAAGTGAGAGAGAACACACAGAACATGATCCGGGAGGTTGGAGTTGGGGGGGGATATATCCTGGCCCAAGCCCATCCCGATGGTATCCTGGCGGATTGTCCACTGGATAACATTGTGGCCCTGATCGAGACAGTGAAATCTCAGTAGAGCATCGTACTATAACTAACAATGAACATATGGAGCAGCCAAATGCCCAATCTGGAGAACTTATCCCAGGCCATCATAAATGGTGTTGTTAGCAGTGCGAAGGAGTTAACGCAGGCAGCTTTGGGTGAAGGCCTGAAGCCAGAGGAGATTCTTGATGAGGCCCTGGTACCAGGTATGGAAGAGGTGGGCCGCCGCTTCAGCAGGAACGAATTCTTTCTACCTGAGATGCTTGTGGCTGCCCAGGCCATGCTTGCTGCTTTGGACGTGCTCAAGCCGCTTCTTACCGAGAGCAACGTTGAGCCCACGGGCACGGTGGTACTGGGCACCGTCCAGGGTGACTTGCACAACGTCGGCAAGGATCTGGTAGGGATGATGCTGGAAGGGGCTGGCTTTGAAGTGATTAACCTAGGTGAGGACGTCTCGCCGGAGAAGTTTGTGGACGCAGTGAGAGATGCAAAGCCCCAAATAGTGGGCATGTCGGCGCTCCTTACGACGACTGTACCGAATATGAGGACAACTATCAAAGCTCTTGAGGAGGCAAGGCTACGCCAGCAGGTGAAGGTGATGATTGGTGGGGCTCCCGTTACTCAAGACTACGCTGACGAGATTGGGGCTGATGGGTACGCCCCTGACGCGGTCACGGCGGTGGAGCAGGCCCAAGAACTCGTCCTTGGAATCGGATCAGTGAGTTAGTGCCGACAGCACTCCGATTCAAGCTCGTAGGGCCAGCTAGTTTACCCGATAGGGCCAACGGCACGGGCCCTGTAAGACAATAGGCTATTAGGTCGGGGGGCACTTATGCGGAGGATGCAAAAAAAGCTGATTCTTCCTTTCCTCATGCCAGCCCTGATAATGTACCTGGCTTTTGTGGTTTACCCAGCGTGCAGAGCATTATGGGTAAGCATGCTAGAGTGGCCAGGGTTCAATACGCCAGCCAGGTTCGTCGGACTGCAGAATTTCCAGCGTCTCATTCATGACGAAAGCTACCTGCTGGCACTGCGCAATACGCTTGTGATTGTTTTCGTTGGGGGAGCATTCGTTTTCGCGCTGGCATTTCTGTTTTCAGTTACTATCATAAACTTAGGTGCCCGAACCCGTAAGATATTACGGGCCATTATTTTCTTGCCGACTGTGATAGCGCCGATAGCCTTGACTACACTCTGGGGTTTCATCTACAATCCTCGCTTCGGCCTCCTAAATAGCATCTTGAGGACAATTGGGTTAGGGCAGTTGGCACGGACTTGGACAGATCGCGGCAGCATCTTCAGCGCCGTCACGGCTGCTTTGATCTGGCTCAATACCGGCATGTATCTGGTGCTCTTGCTGGCGGGTATAGACAAGATCCCTCTCGACTTCTATGATGCGGCGCGCATTGACGGCGCCAATTCTTTTCAAATGTTCAGGCATGTGACAATTCCTTTGCTGTGGGACGTACTTGGCGTGGGCGTCATTTTGTGGGGAATCAGTGCACTCAAGGTATTTGAGTTCCCGTATGCCTTTTGTGGGATTTGGGCCCCACGCGAGCTTTGGACTCTTGCTATCTATCTAGTCGTCATGGGGTTTGGCAAGCGGGAGCCAATCTTTCAGCTCGGCTACGCCGCAGCTATTGGTGTAACCATGCTGCTCTTAGTAATCGTCTTTGTTCTAGTGGCACGTCGTGTGCTACGCCGCGAAGCAGTCGAATACTAGCGCAGTGGGAGGGAAGCAACGAAGGGAGACTTTCGATGAATGGTCAGGGTGACATTGAGGGAGGAGGTCGGTCCGACTATCGGCGTAGGATTGTGTTGCGGGATCGGATTCGGAGGCTAGTACCCTGGATACCCGCTTACGCTTTCCTAGGCCTCTGGTGCGCCTTTGGCCTGTTTGTGATTCTGTGGCAGATTCTAGCGTCCTTTAAGACCAACCGAGAGCTATTCCTTAACGTATGGGCGCTGCCGTCCCATCTCCAATTCCAGAACTACGTAAAGGCCTGGAGTGTGGTCAAGATGGGCAACTACTTCATGAACAGTATCGTTGTGGTCGGTGCTTCGGTGCTGCTTATTCTGACCATCTCGACACCGGCAGCATATGCGCTGACTCGTATCCCTTTCCGAGGCGTTGAATTCGTCACTAACTTCGTCATAGGCGGGATGGGAATTCCCGTCCAAATGCTGTTCATCCCTCTGTTCGGCATGCTCAGCAGACTGCATTTGGCTGATACCCGGACTGGTTTAATCCTGGTGTATACCTCCGTCTCCTTGCCCTTTACTATCTTCTTGCTTACAGCATTCTTTCGCAGTTTGCCATCCGAGCTAGAAGAAGCAGCAGCTATTGATGGTGCTTCGCCGTTGGTGGCCTTTGTGAGGATTATGCTGCCTCTTGCATCGCCTGGGGTTATAGGCGCGGCCATCTTCAATTTCATCATCCTTTGGAACGAGTACATGTTGGCCCTAATCTTCATCAGCGATGACAGCAAACGGACTATCTCCCTGGGCCTCTACGCCCTCTCTAACTCCATGCAATACACGGGCGACTGGGTAGGGCTCTTCGCTGGCGTGGTGATCGTAATGGTGCCCACCATCTTAATTTTCATCTTGCTCTCGGAACGGCTAATCAGTAGCATTACTCTAGGAGCTGTGAAGGGTTAACCTCGGAAGGGTGAGTTTAGGTAAGCAGAACCCCAAAAGGGCCCTCACAAATTGCCTAACAGATCGAAGCAGGGAAAGGAAACATGCGCTATGCGTATTGACCTGGATCGAACCGCGTTGGTCATCATTGATATGCAGCAATATCAAGCAAGTGAAGGGGGCAATGTCCCACGAGCACTTGCTTTGTTAGCCAAGCCAGAAGCTGAAATCGGCGCTGTACAAAAGGGTAAAGAACTCATCCCAATTATCCGGAGATTGCTTTTGGCTTTTCGCTCCGCAGGGGGGAAGGTGGTGTACACTGCCTTCGGTTCACTGTCACAGGATGGTTCCGATTTGGTGCCCTATGCTCGTTCTTGGAACAAACGGACTCTTACAGAGATTGGCATTCCTAACATTGTTTCCATTCACGATCCTGGCTACGCTATTGTTCCAGAACTCATGCCTCGACCTGATGAGCCCATAATTAACAAGACATCTCAAGGGGCATTCAGTTCTTCTAGTATCAACCACGTGTTAAAACAGATAGGCGTCGACACTTTAATTGTTACCGGGATGTATACCAATCACTGCGTGATGGCGACCTGCATTGGCGCTGCTGACTTGGGGTACCAGGTATATGTTCCCGAGGACTCTGTTGGCACCTGGGATGAAGGTCTTCATATGGCGGCACTTCAGTTGCTTGCTTCCTGGGTGAAGATAACATCCAGCAGTGAGGTACTCGCAGCTCTGCGAACTGTAGAATCGTCGAAGCAAAAGAAAATGTAGCCAGGACTCACAGTAGCACTCCTTAGGGCGGACCAGTTTCAGATCTCACGGGATCTAGGCTCCTCTTGCCTCTCCTTAATCAAACGTTGCTCTCCCGATTTATCTTGAGGCTCATTGCCTGCGAGGATGATAGGGAGGAATGAGGCAGCTCCACACTCTTCTAAGTGGGGGCTGCTGCATTTTGTCTTAGCGCGCGAGCGCGAAGCCTGTCAAGTGGTGTGAGAACATCAAGGAAGGAGAATAAAGCATGGAAAACTCTGTGGCCATTCGGGCCGGGTGTATCCTCACCCCCTTGGAGAGCATGGCCCCAGGCACAATCCTCATCGAGGGCGAGAAGATCACGGCGGTGGGGCCGTCAGCGGAGATACTCATCCCCGACGGTGCTGCCGTCATTGACGCTCCAGACAAAGTGGTGGTGCCGGGTTTTATTGATACCCACATACACGGGCGGGACGGCCATCACTTCGGCGAGGACGTGGAGACCACCACCCAGTTATGCAGAAGTATTGCGAGCACGGGGGTCACGGGCCTTTTGCCCACTCCCATGGGGCGGCCTATTTTCGAAGAGGTTCTGGACAGCTTATGTGTCGTTCGCCAGGTGATGGTGCACGGCACCGGCGGGGCGGAGGTCTTGGGCATCCACATGGAAGGCCCTTACCTCAGCGGGGCTGAGACGGCCAGGGGATCGCAGGACGTTTCCAGCTTGCGCTCACCCTCCATTAAGGAGCTGCATCAGATGGTGGAAGCGGCGGAGGGCACCATCCGCAAGATGAGCATCGCCCCTGAGCTTGACGGCGCGCTCGACGTCATTCGCGAGCTGGTCAGGTTGAACATTGTGCCCTCGGCGGCCCACTCAGCGGCCACGTACGAGCAGGCCAGGGCAGCAGTGCAGGCTGGACTGAGTTGCGCCACGCACACCTTCAACGGTATGATCCCCTTGCACCATCGCCAGCCGGGTTTGCTGGGAGCGATACTCACCTGCGACGAGATTAACGCCGAATTGATTCCCGATGGGCAGCACGTCGGTTCTGTGGCCATGAGAATCCTGTTGCGCTGCAAGGGGGTGGATGGAATACACTTCGTAACCGACAACACCGCCTGGGCGGGCATGCCCAACGGCACCTACGAGTGGACCGGCGGCCGGGAGGTGGTGAAAGAAGACCATCGCGTCTACGTAGTGGGAGGCACCCTGGCGGGTAGCGTCGCCTCCATGAATTTCGGCGTGGGCAATTTCGCCCGCTCCACTGGCTGTTCACTGGCCGAAGCCGTCAAGATGGCCAGTTTGAATCCCGCACTCGTCATCGGCGTGGCTGATCGCAAGGGCAGCCTGGATCCGGGTAAGGACGCCGACCTGGTCATCATTGATGAACAAGTGAACGTCTATCTGACCATGGTCAAAGGGCAGGAGGTTTACCGCGCCGACGGGGGATAGATCATCGTGAACGCAGACCTCTTGCT
>Ga0315551_10003554_pt1 | contig 11072 bp, 12 predicted proteins | sample SalMarSW160290MG_FD_203678 | JGI IMG/M metagenome (GOLD analysis project Ga0315551, IMG submission 203678) | Salt marsh sediment microbial communities from the Plum Island Ecosystem LTER, Massachusetts, United States - Salt Marsh Sediment SW1602-90 ... | reverse complement strand
CTTGCTGGAGAAATGGCAGTAGCCTATATAGACATGGGAGAGATACGGCAGGCCATATCCATGTTAGAGGAGGTTCTAGCATCAGACAAGAGAACCAAGAACGCCGCACACATCTCTAACACACTAATAAATCTTGGGAAATGTTACCTTTGGCTAGGAGAATGGAAGAGAAGCCTTCAAAACTTAATGGAAGCACTTGACACCGCACGAGAAGCTGGAGAATCGGTGCGCGTTGCATACGCTGCTCTACAGCTTGGAAACCTATTTATGGAAAAAGAGGACTTCCTAGAGGCGGAAAAATACTTCAACGAAAGCAACATGATACTTGGCAAAGAAAACACAACTTGGCAAATTGCGCAACTATTTCCCGCCCTCTCAAGATTGTATCTAAGAAAAGGCGAAATCCAAAAAGCCAAAGTTCTAATCGAGAAAATCTACAAGTTTGCAACTCGAACGAAAAGCAGAGTACTTATCTTTCACGCTGAAATGTTGAAAGCAATGCTTCTTAGAAGACAAGAGAAATGGGAACAGTCCATACAACGTTTCGAAAAAAGCCTTCAGGGGGGCAGATCCCTAAACGCGCAAAAATGGTATGCCCATTTGTTCGCTGAACTCCTATACGAATACGGTTCAATGTATCTAGGTAGAAATGAAAAGGGCGACAAAGAAAAAGCCCACTCGATTCTAAGCCGAGCACTGAAAATATACAAAAAAATGAACGCCAAAAGGAAAATGGGAGAAATCTGGTCAATGATTTATCCAGAAACTGAACGTCAAACGTTCGAGCCTGAGCCTGTGGCAGAGATTATAGTTCCAGAGTTCATTACTACTGGGTACAAAGATCTTGACGACTTGTTGTTCGGCGGAATCCCTAGGAATTACGCAGTCATATTGAAGTCACCTTCATGTGACGAAAGAGATTTGCTAATCAAGAGGTTTCTTGAGACAGGGGTAAAAGAGGAGCAAGTGATCTTTCATGTTGTTGCAAAGGCGAGTGGAGTGAAGAACCTCGCAGAAGAATTCCAGTCCAATTTCTATCTTTTCATATGTAACCCTGAAGCAGACGCAATCATAAAAAGCATGCCAAACGTGTTTAAGCTGAAAGGTGTGGAAAACTTGAACGACATCAACATTGCTTTAGCCTCGGCGTTCCGCAAAATAGAAAAAGCCCCTACGAGGACAAGAAGAATTTGCATTGAAATCGTTTCCGACATCTTATTGCATCATCATACAGTTCAAACCAGAAGATGGCTAAACGCACTTATCCCAAAATTAAAGTCCGAGGGGTTCACTACTCTTGCAGTAATGGATCCTGGAATGCATTCTCCCCAAGAAGTTCGTGCAGTTCTAGATCTCTTCGAAGGAGAAATGGACATCTACGAGAAAGAAACCGAGAAAGGTTTGGAAAAATTCCTTAAAATCAAGAAAATGACTGACCAGAAATACACGAAGACTGAACTGCATCTACGAGAAGAGAAGCTACAGGAATAAACGTACGCTCGAGGAATTAGGAAAAAGAGGGATTTTGCGGGAGACATCTCCATGTTCAGCAGTAATATCCTTTACTACAAAATCTGAAAAGCTCACATGTTCGCAAGTCTTGGCAAAATTGACAGAAAGTCTCACAAATGGTTCAGTGTAAATGTTAGCACATGAAACGAGAAAAACCATTAAAACTGCTTTTCGCACTGATTAAGAACTCAAAGCGAAGCGATAGAGACTTAGCTAAAACCTTAGGGTTCTCACAACCTACAGTAACACGCCTAAGGCAGATTCTGGAAAAAGAAGCCATAGAACAATACACTTTGATCCCAAGTCTTCCTTACTTGGGCTTTGACATAATAGTCTTCACGTTTTTCCGCACAAAAGAGCTTGTGCATCCCCTTTGGGATAAAGGAAAGAAAGGGGCGGCAACACAGCCCAGCGTAGTTTTTGTGAGCACAGGTCAAGGGATGGATTCAGACGCAATTATGGTTTCAGTGCATAAGAATTATGCGGATTTTGTAAGTTCTATCACGTGTTTAGGAGAGACTGGGGCAAAGAACTCGAAGATTTCAAGATCTTTCTCATGAGTATAAAGGGAAGCGTTCAAATGAAGCCGTTTTCATTCAACTACCTAATAGACGCATACGATAAAGAAATTGGTAAGTAGCGGTTTATCGTTTCTTAGGTTTCTTCTCCTTCTCTTTCAAAGCTTCAAATAATGCATGAAAAATCGTGTATCGCTTCGAATGTGAGTCCCCGTTTTTTCTAGGTTTATTTTCGTCTCTCAAAGTCCTCTCCGAGATGAAAATTGGATGGCGATTATATCAACGATATTTCAGCTCTGTAATATGGGACCGACTAAACGTTATCTTAAATATGCATTACATGAAAGCATGAAATTTTCTACAATGATATTTTTCTTCCATTAAAATCGCGTTTTGAAATTCCAAATTCACTCTTAACAGCTCTTAACTGCTTTGCCGTAAACACTGGACCGTCTTTGCATACACGGTACCTGCCTATAACACAACTTCCACACAAGCCTATGGCGCACCGCATCAAACGTTCTAAACTTGCTTCTAAGCCTACTCCATACTTCTCGGCTAAGTCGAAAACTTTTCGCATCATTTTTTCAGGCCCACAAGTGTAAATCATGTCGAATCTTTCTCTTTCAAAAAGCCTTTCCAGCGGTTTTGTGACCAAGCCTTTGATGCCGTAACTGCCGTCCTCCGTCGTTGCAATAAGCTGTGTTTTTTCTCCGCCAAGTGTTCTCTTGGATTTGTTCATGAATAGTAGCTCTCCTTTTGTTTTTGCGCCTAACACGAAAACCAGCTTTGCTATTTTGGGTGCCAATCTTTCAGCTAGGAATAGTATCGGGGCTGTGCCTGTGCCTCCGCTAACCATCAGTATTCTACCTCCTTTCAAGGTGAAACAATTCCCAAAAGGACCTCTGATACCTACTAATTCGCCTACACTTTTATTGTCAAAAGCACCTGTTGCCTCACCAACATTCCTAACAGCCACAGACACTATGCCGTTTTCTTTTGCATCAAGTATACTTAACGGAATTTCGTCTATACTTGGAATCCAAAGCATAAGAAACTGGCCGGGCTTAGCCCTTGCGCACTGTTTGTCTTTGAAAGTGAAGATTTTCACGGTGGGGCTTTCAGTTTCTACGCTGAGAATGTGCGTAGTTCTCAACTTGTTAGCTGCAATGCGATAAGCCGACAATTTCATTCACACTCTTGAAACTTTTCCTTTTCAAGTAAGCATCGATTCCATGTGTGATTTTCTTGAACACGTTTGGTCCCTTTAAGGCTATGGCTGTTCCTATCTGCACGGTTGTTGCTCCTGCCAGTAGAAATTCAACTGCGTCACGCCAGTTCGTTATGCCTCCGCACCCTATTATTGGCACTTTTACTCGCTCGTAGATTTCGTAGATGCATCTTACTGCGATTGGTTTTATCGCTGGACCAGATAATCCGCCTGTTTTGTTACTCAGGATAGGCATAGTTATTTCTGTGTCTATTGTCATGGCTTTAACGGTGTTTATTGCTGTTAATGCGTTTGCACCAGCTTTTGCGGCAGCTTCTGCGATTTCTGCTATGTTCGTCACGTTTGGAGATAGCTTAACGAAAACGGGTTTTTCCACGACAGTTTTCACTTTTCTAACAACTTCGGTTAGAATTTTGGGATTTTGCCCAATTTCTGAGCCTGTCTCCTTAACATGAGGACAGGAGACGTTTAATTCCACGGCATCTGCTCCAGCACCCACAGCTCTTTTGGCTACTGTTGCATATTCTTCTGCTGAGAAACCGTAAACACTGACAATAACAGGAACGCCAAAACTTTTTGCTTCATGAATTTCCTTAACAAACTCGGTTATTCCGGGGTTTGGAAGCCCCATGGCGTTGATTAAGCCGTAGCTAGTCTGAACGACTGTTGGATTTGCGTAGCCTTCCCGCGGCTTTAACCCAACAGACTTGGTAACTATGGCACCAGCCCCGCCTGTCACAATACTGCCCAGTGACTCTGCAGACAAACCCAGAATCCCAGAAGCCAACATAGTCGGATTAGCAAGCCTCAAACCAGCCAAATCCACACATAAACGGTTAGTCTTCAAATGCCCTATCACCACGAACTGTTTTCAGTAAAGGTTAACCGCTTATAAAAGTGGTGATATTTTTAGAAATAAATTAAACTGCAGCATGTGGCGGTTGTAAGTACGACAATGCCTTATTGCTGCAAACTTCTATGTGATCCTATTTGTGATTGTTTTACTCTTGGGTTGAGGTTACTAGATTGGTAAAAGCCACGGATGCGACAATCAAAACCGAAAGACTCAAACGTAAATCTCCTCCTTTTTTCTTTTCTGTTCCCATTCCAATCATCCCTTTTGGTTCACTTACAGCCTTTTTCTCATTTATCACATTCAAAAGCTTGCTCAGTTTATATTTGAGATAAAGCCTAGGAATAGCTAGTTGAGTTAAAGAGGAGCGGCAGAAAGTGAGAGCAACAATAATCGAATCTACCTTTGGGATATTGGCTTTCAATAAAGAAGGCGAAATAATAGGAAGTGTTCTATTTCCTAAAAAACCACAAAAAGCCGCGAAAATTCTCGCAAAAATTGAAGCTGGAAAATTCGTGGATGAACTCAGCCAGCTGATAGATAAACTTGCTAAGAATGGTTTTGACACTTTTGTTTTTGAAAGCCCGGAACTAGCAAACGCTGTTCGAGAAAAGCTAAACGTCAACGTTGAAGTTGCGAAACCGTTCAAAGCCCGAGAGATGCTTCGCTCCAATATGGAAAAGTTTGCCGTCAAAACAAGGTTTGTAAAAGACACAATAGAACTTGAAACGTGGATGCGCGACGTTGCTCTAGAGATTACTAAACTTAGGGTTAAAGGGGCTGTCGAGAAAAGAGACCTGATCATAACCCAAGCAATTCAAACCATTGATGATTTAGATAAAACCATAAACCTGTTTATGAGCCGCGCAAGAGAATGGTATGGCATGCACTTTCCAGAGCTTGACCGCCTACTGGACAAGCATGAAACTTACGCTCGCCTAGTTTTTAAGCTCGGCAACAAAGACAACTTCACAGACGAAAGATTAGAGAAAGAAGACGTACCGAAATCCAAGGCTGAAAAGATAACCAAATCAGCAGAAACTTCCATGGGTGCAGACCTATCGGAAACAGACATCACACAAATCCAAACTCTATGCAAAAACGTTCTGGAGCTATACCAGCTAAGACAAACATTAGAAAGTTATCTAGACACAACCATGGAAGATGTTACGCCAAACATAAAAGCAATAGCAGGATCTCTGTTAGGCGCACGCTTAATTGCACTAGCCGGAGGTTTAATAAATCTTGCCAAGATGCCTTCAAGCACAATACAAGTTCTAGGAGCAGAAAAAGCTCTTTTCCGTTCACTTAAAACTGGGACACGACCACCGAAACACGGAATAATCTTCCAACACACCCTCTTACATGAAGCGAAAAAATGGCAAAGGGGAAAAATCGCCAGAGCTATGGCTGGAAAACTGGCAATAGCTGCAAGAGCAGATGCCTTCGGAAGCAGATACATAGGCGAAGAATTGAAAGCCGATCTAGAAAAAAGAATTGAAGAAATTCACAGAAAATACGTTCAGCCCCCTCAAATCCCCACAAGAAAATCGAAACAAATGAAGAGGAGAAAAAAGAGACGTGCACGTAGGCGTTAAACCACATCCTCAGTTTCCAGCAATATACCAAGTAACACTGGAAAATGGGGCTCAAAGACTAGCGACGAAAAACCTAACGCCGAATAGAAACGTTTACGGCGAAAAACTCATAAAATATAAAACTGTGGAATACCGTGTCTGGGATCCCTTTAGAAGTAAACTTGCTGCAGCCATCCTAAAAGGCTTAAAAAACGTTCCAATAAAACCAAGCCATAAGGCCCTATATCTCGGTGCCGCCTCCGGAACAACAGCAAGCCACGTTTCAGACATAGTCGGCGAAAAAGGCCGTGTTTACTGTGTTGAGTTTGCACCGAGACCCACAAGGGAACTTGTCGATAACGTATGCGTCTTCCGGCTTAACATGTCGCCTATACTAGAGGATGCTCGTTTCCCAGAAAAATACGCAGTGTTTGTCAACGGTAAAGTTGATGATATCTACTGCGATATTGCTCAGCCGGAACAAGCCAAGGTTTTAGCAAATAATGCAGATTTATTCCTTAAAAAATCCGGATGGATAATGCTCGCCGTGAAAGCCCAAAGTATAGATGTAACGAAAGAGCCATCAGAAATTTACAAGCAGGAAGTTAAGGTTTTGGAAAACCGAGGCTTCTGCATAGAAGAAATTGTCCATTTAGAACCATACGATAAAGCACATGCCATGATAGTTGCTAAAATCTAGTAGATGTATCTTCTAGAAGACAAGTATAGTTTATATTCCAGAATGGTATGATATTCTGTGTGACTTTTCGATGACTTATGTGAAGGTGGAGAAGGAGAAGTCCATAGAAATCGTGTTGAAGGAAGCAGGTTTCACCGTTTCTCAAAGATGTTGTTCTCGACCCAGTTGCTTCGATTTTGCAGCTAGAAAAAACGAAACTCTGGTTTTCATAAAAATTCAACCAGACATCGGAAACATTTCTCCAATGGACCCTCTAGAGCTTACAGTTATGTCTGAACGTGTATCGGCTTCTTCGCTTCTGATAAGTGAGAAAGTGCGTGAAAAACCATTAGAAGACGATACGGTTTATTCAAGATACAACGTCTTGGCTGTCACTAAAAAAACATTTGAGAACATAATGCTCCGCAAGATTTATCCCCTAATCCAAGCTGGTCCAGGAGGCTACTACGTTGAAATTGATGCAGAAGCAATTAAGCGAAGAAGACAGGAGCTAGGCTTATCAATTGGTGAACTTGCTCAAATGATGGGTACGTCCAGGAGAACCCTTTATGGTTATGAACGAGGGATGGCTAAGGCTTCGGTTTCGGCAGCGTACAACCTCATATGTATCTTAGGAATCCCTGTGGCGAATCCAATGAACCTATTGAAAGAATCGAAAAATGAACCAAAACGTTTCTTGACCACGGCAAAACGTGCCATCATCAAAAACAAACTTCTTCAAAAAATCTTCAGAAAACTTGCCCGCTACAATGTTGTAGCATTCAAGAAGGCTCCCTTCGACTTCATAATTGATGTTAAAGAGGGAAAAATGAAGATTATCGGCGGAGTTGCAACTAACAAAGAACGAGAATTAGATCGAAGGGTGAACGAAATTTTAAGTGTCAGCAGAATTGTCCGGGCGCATCCAATTCTCATAACAGAAGGGCAAAAACCCCTGAACAAGGATATTCTCTGCATCCATAGCGAAGAACTTTCTAAAATCAGGGATCCAGAAGACCTGATTGCAAACTTTAAGTAAGCCTTAACTGATGTGAATCTTTTTCACTTTTAACCTTTTTAGCTGTCTTCCACGATTTTCTGACACAATCTGGATATTCCCCAAATTTTTCAATGCATTGACGCAGAAAGCTTATAGTTTTAGGATCTGATGGATAACCGCATCCGAAATCCCCGTATTTTTCCTTTAACTTTGCAATTTCCTTGTCTCTTTCAACTTTGGCAATTATTGAAGCAGCTGAAACTATTGGATATTTCCTGTCAGCCTTATGCTCCGAAACTATTTCAACTTTGAAAGGTAGCAATTCTGAAATGTGCTGTCCAAAACGTTCTTCTAAAACATCCGAAGCATCAACGTAGGCTATGTCTGGCGCAAGTAACTCGATAATTTCCGCCATGGTTTTGGCCTCTAACCTATTCAACTTGTGAAGTTTTCTGCCAGTCTCAACAACCTTGTCAATATCCTTTGGCGGCAGCTTTATCACATTATATTTCAAGACGAGTCGCTTAATCTCAACGGCTAACGTCTCACGTCTGCGTGGAGACAAAAGCTTCGAATCTTTAACACCTAACTCAACAAGCTTTGGCAGTTCCTTATCTTTCATTAGAACTCCGGCAATAACCAGTGGACCTATTACGCAGCCACGTCCTGCATCGTCAACACCAGCGACCAGCATAGAAACTCCTTCTTTAGATTAAATTCACCTCAAAAGTTATAACACTTATTCTTTAGTTGTTTTTCGCTAAAAACTCTGCAGCTTTTTCGACGATATTTTCGTGCAGATTTCCTCTGTTTTCATATGTCACCTTATATATTTCAGCATCTTCTCTAGTCCTTATTTCTTGGATTAGCCTGTCCCTTGCCTTCCGGTGAATAGTGCCTATCACAAGCTTCCCGCTTTCAACAGCCTTCTTAACAGCCTCTTTGAAGCGTTCTGAATGAAGTTCCATAGGTCCAATTTCATCTATTGCAACTACATCAGCGTTTTCGACAGCATTGGCTATTGCTTCAGCGCCTATGTTATCAAGGTCTTCCAAGTTCACACGGTATTTGCCAATCCGTGGACCATGCTTTTGATTTACATGGGCAAGCCAGCCTCTTCTGCCACTGCCTATATCTAAAATTTCAAAACCAACACGTGCTCCGCATGTGCGAACTTCACGGCTTACCATTCCACCTATGCTGTAGTCTCTAACTTTTAACACTTCAATAGTCTTCAACAAGACGGATGTCTTTCCTGTACCAGGACTGCCAGTCATGAATAGTAATCGCCTTTTCAACATGTCTCCCTTCTTAAACAGAAGCCTAATATTCCCTAAGATAAATTGTCATAATTATGGCTTGCTCAAGCTAAGCAGATGTTTTGGGTGAAAAAGAAAAATATGAAACAAGAAATCAAGATAGATTTTCCAACAGAAATCATACAAGAAGGCAAAGTCAAGGTATTGGTTCCAAGGCTTAAGGCATTTGTAAAATCACCTTCTGAATATGCTCCTTCAAAGGCTCCTGTTTTCTATAATCCAGTTATGGAGCTGAACCGTGACATCGCAGTTTTAGCCTCACAAGCTTATCAAAGAACGCTTAACCGTGAAATTTCTGTTTGTGAGCCGTTAGCTGGCTGCGGTATTAGGGGAATAAGATTTGCAACCGAGGTTGAAGAAGTTGAAAAAGTAGTTATTAACGATATAAACGCGAAAGCCTTTCAACTAGCCAGCTACAATGTGCGCATGAATGAATTAAGTGAACGTGTAGTAGTGAAAAACGAAGATGCAAATTTTCTCCTCGCCAGTTATGGAGCACCACGCAAAAGATTTGACGTCATAGACATAGATCCTTTTGGCTGTCCAGTGCCTTATCTTGACTCTACTATTCGTTCCTTACGCAACTGTGGCCTCTTGATTTTGACAGCAACAGACATGGCTCCGTTGTGTGGGGTTCACCCGAAAGCGTGCATCAGAAAGTATGGTGGAAAACCCTTACGCACAGAGTATTGTCACGAGTTGGCTGTTAGACTTCTAGCTGGAAGCTTAGCCATGACGGCAGCAAAATACGAAATGGGAATAAACATAATCTTCAGCCACAGCACAGACCACTACGTTAGAATCTATGCAACCGCGAAATACGGAGCAAAAAAGGCTGATGAAAACGTCAAAAACATGGGATACATACTTCATTGTTTTAACTGCTTACACAGAGAACCGGCAAAAGGACCTTTTCTCATTGAACATTCGGGAAAATGTAGTGAGTGCGGCTCAAAAATCGATGTAGCTGGCCCGTTGTGGCTTGGAAAACTGTTTGACGGGCAATTTTGTGAACTGATCAAGAAAGAAGTGAAACGGAGAACATTTAAGCAGGGAGGAAAAATCCGGAAAATTTTGACTTTAATAGAAAATGAGGTTGAAACTCCTATCACATACTACGTGGTTGACAAACTATGTGACACACTAAATCTACCGGTTCCACCAGTCAAAAAGGTTACCGAAGCCTTAAAAGAAAGGGGCTTTCAAGCAGTTTTAACACATTTCAATTCTACTGGAATACGGTCTAACGCATCCGCATCTGATATAAAAGAGATTTTATTCAAAATTGTGAAAGCCAAGTGGTAAGTTTTAAATAACTTCGAGTATTAGAACTTAAGGTTCAGGTGACAAAATTGAATAAGAAAGTATTTGCCTTTATCATGATGACCGTTTCAATGCTTTTATTAGCGGGTCTAGTGAATGCACAACAACCTGAAACAGTAACAGTTTGGACAGACAAATCAGAGTATGCTTCAGGGGAAACAGGAAATCTACACATCGTTTTCTACAACGACGAAGGTTCTGCGGTGACAATTGAAAAAATCACAATAATTTTCGACGGGTGGCGAGCATATCGGAATGACAAATGGGAAGGGAATCAAACAATAGAAATCAATCAGGCTGTTGTAAGTAAAGGAGTCTATGAAAAAGAAATATCGTTTACGGTGCCGACTGATGGAAGAGCCAAATCTGTAAACGTTCCGATTACAATCAAGACGACAGAGCTTGGAAATATTTACGAGTATCATTTCATAGCTGTTACTGAAACGCCTAAGTACATGGAGCAAGTTGTTACGCTCTTCACGATCCAAGTGGTGCTTCTGATTGTCTGTACAATTATAATAGCTGCAACAATATTCCTTTCAGCACGCAGACCACAAGTAACGTGGAAACCACAGGAAAAAACAGAATAGTCAAACTCTTTCCTTTCCTATTTTTCCCATTTTATTTAAGTAATAGAATTCATAATTTATAATAGCTATCATAAAACTGGGATGCTGGAGGTTTCGTGGAACTCGGAAAAGTTTTAGTTACATGTGGATGGCCATATGTAAACTATGTTCCCCATCTGGGTACGTTAGTTCAGATTTTGTCAGCTGATGTTGTTGCAAGATATTATCGATTGAAAGGCGAAGACGTTGTCCTGGTAAGTGGTTCAGATGAGCATGGAACACCAATAGAAGTTGAAGCTGTCAGACCGGGTATTTCACATAAACAATTAACTGATAAAAACCATGTGAAAGTCGTTGAGCTATTCAGGAAATGGAGTTTTTCCTTTAACAATTACACTGGAACAGAGAATGCCAGAGAAAAGCTGTATAAGCCCGAGTGAGTCTGAAAATTTGATGCTTAAAATAGACCTTCACGTCCACACTACTTATTC
>Ga0315551_10003551_pt1 | contig 11081 bp, 7 predicted proteins | sample SalMarSW160290MG_FD_203678 | JGI IMG/M metagenome (GOLD analysis project Ga0315551, IMG submission 203678) | Salt marsh sediment microbial communities from the Plum Island Ecosystem LTER, Massachusetts, United States - Salt Marsh Sediment SW1602-90 ... | reverse complement strand
ATATCGTGGCATTTGCGGGTTGTTCATACCAGAATCCTACATCAATATGTCCGCATCACCACCTGATGATTCCAAGGCTTATCAAAGGATGATAAAGAGAAAATGGGTTAGCCTGCTTATTGCCGGCTAACCCATTGCCAACAGGCCACACACGCCCCTATCTCTTGTATACGATAAAACAGCGAATATTCCCTTAATGCCCCGCTAAGATGTAAAGTCAACTCTCTTTTCCAGAACTATCTGAGATCCCGCTTCGCGGGTTACCGGACCTTGTTTTGAGGGCCTGCCCGCCATACCATGCGTTGGCAGGCGGGCATCGCGTAAAAAGATGTCTCCGTGCTCTTTTTTTATTTACTTTCTCAGTGGGTACGAGTAACAAAAGGCTAAAAACCATAAACAGCGTAGTACTAGCACAGGAGGTAGCTAATGGGAAAATTCGATGCCATTTATGATGAGTACATGAAGCGAAGGAAAGCAGTGCTCGCGATGGGCGGAGAAGAAGCATTAAAGAAGCGCAAGGAGAAAGGCCAAACCAACGCCCGTCAGCGAATCGATATGCTCGTCGATCCCGGTACCTTTACCGAGGTAGGTACCTTTATGAGACACAGGCAACACGAATTTGGTTTGGCCGATAAGCTCATACCGGCCGAAGGAGTCGTTGCTGGCATCGGCAAGATCGATGGCAGGGAAGTGGTGGTTCTCTCCGAGGACTTCACGGCCATGGCAGGCACCTTTGGCGAGTATCACGGCAAAAAGTTCGTATGGGCCTGTGATTTTGCCAAGGAAAAGGGGCTGCCCTTTATCGGCATCAATGACTCCGGTGGCGCACGTCTTCAGGAAGGAATGGACACCCTGGAGTCCTATGGGTGGACCTTCCGGGCTCAGATACTGGCATCGGGAATCGTACCCCAGATCGCGCTGCTCCTTGGCCCCTGCATGGGCGGCCAGGCGTATCATCCCGTTATGAATGACTTCCTCATCCAGAGCAAACCGAACGGGTATATGGGGATCGCTGGACCGGCCTTTGTCAAAACACAAACGGGCGAGGAAATCGGCCTTGATAAACTCTCGGGTTGGGAGGCCCATGCCGTAAAGTCAGGGTGCACCCATATCGTGGGCGATGATGATGCGCATTGCATCGAACTGGCCAAAAAACTCCTCTCCTACCTGCCCTCAAACAACCAGGAAAAGCCCCCTACCATGGAGAGCAACGATGATCCGAACAGGGAAATCCCGGCACTCGACGATTACCTTCCGGATTTAGCCCTTCGGGTTCCCTACAACATGTATCCCCTTATCGATATGGTGGTGGATAATGGAAGCTTCTTTGAGATCCATAAACACTTTGCCCCAAATGTGATCGTAGGCTTTGCGCGCTTCAACGGCAGGGCGGCAGGTATTGTCTCGAATAACCCCATATATAAGATGGGCGGGATCGACTGCGACGCCTCCGATAAACTGGCACGCTTTGTCCGTTTCTGTGATCTCTTCAATATCCCCCTGGTGACCCTGGTGGACTGCCCGGCCTTCTGGATCGGCTCTGAGCAGGAATGGAGGGGATCCTGCGGCACGGCGCGAAGACCCTCTTTGCGTGGGCCGAGGCCACCGTACCGCTGGTTTCAGTGATCATCGGGAAATCCTATGCAGGCGCTCACTACGCCATGCTGGATAAGAGTATAGGAGCCGATCTCTGCTATGCCTGGCCAACGGCCAAGATCAACATCGTGGGAGCAGAGACCGCGGCAAGCGTGATATTCGCAAAGGATATCAAGCAGGCGGATGATCCCAAGGCGGCCGCAAAGGAGCGGATTGAGGAGTATCGGACGAAGTACGAACACCCCTATCAGCCCGCAGAAAGAGGGTATGTGGATGATGTTATTATGCCCCACGATACGAGGAAGTGCATCTGCCGTGCTTTGGAGATCCTGGAGGAAAAGGACGTAGCCAGGCCCTGGAAGAAGTATTCCAATATCTGCCTGTAACAATAAAATCGTTACACGATTTTATATAACGCGACGTTGTCGCTCCTATGGCGAAAGGATAACATTTCTATCCCTGTAAATCCTGTCAAATAAAAAAAGAAATTATTCAAATTAGAGGGGGGTATACCTATGAAACGGCACCAATTTTCAGCCTATAGCTGGCAAGAGGTGGAGGAGATGGATAGGGCGAGCACCACCATCCTCATCCCCCTCGGCTCAACCGAACAGGAAGGGACCCATCTACCGCTCGGTGTGGACACCTTTGTGGCGGAGAGCCTCGCAAACGAGGTTGCCAATAACACGGGCGCCCTTGTCGGGCCGGTCTTGCCGTTAGGTTATTCCGAGTGGTTCCTTGAGTTCTCGGGAACCATCTCTCTGAAGCTAGAAACGCTCACCCAGGTCCTGAGGGAATACACCTTGTGTCTTATCCATCATGGGTTTCGAAAGCTCATTTTCATCAACGGTCACGCGGGCAACTCAACGGCAGTGGACGTAGTTGCCAGGGAATGCACGATGAGCCAAAGCGCCCGGATCGCTATGGTCGAGATATGGAAGATCGCCAATTCCCTGGCCAAGGACATCCCCGATCTAAAGGAGAATGCCTTTAAACACGCGGGAGAGATCATGACATCAGTCATGCTCTACCTCCACCCTGATATGGTATCCATGGACAGGGCCAGGGTCGAGTACGTAAAATCGGGCCAGGCTCCTTTCAAGGCCAAATCAAGCCTGGGGCTTGCTGATTTCAAAGGAGTGGAGATAAAGGTATACGAGGGGACAAAGACACTGACGGAATCAGGGATCATGGGAGACCCCCTGTCAGCCACGGCACAAAAGGGGGAACTGATTTTTAACGCACTGAAATCATACCTGATAGAGATGGTCACCCATTTTTAGGAAGCGCCAAAGCCCTCTCTGGCCGCCCTGGCCATTGCCTCGATATGCTCGGCCGGCGTGATTGTGGGGAACGCTACATCCCGTGGACAAAATCAGGCCCCCATCCATGAAAGGATCCAAAAAACTGTTGATGGTCTATCCCAACATTCTGCTAGGCAGGAAGGTAATGATCTGAGGAAAGACTATGAAAAGCGCCACGGTGAGAATATCCATTGCCAAAAAGGGGATGATGCCCCTGAAGATCTCCTCCAGCGGAATATCGGGGGCAACACTTCGCACGATGTAGCAGTTCAAACCCACAGGAGGCGTGATCAGGCATATCTCGCACATCTTCACCACAATGATCCCGAACCAGATCGGATCGTACCCTAACGCCACTACCGCGGGAAACACGATGGGCAGGGTCAGCATCATCATCCCGATGGCGTCCAGAAACATCCCGAGAAAGACATAGATGCTCAGGATCAGGACTATGATGAGAACGGGTGGAATGGGGAGATCGAGCACGAATTCGGCAAAGGTGGTGGGGAGCCCGGTAAGCGCCAGAAAGCGAACGAAGATGAGCACTCCGACGATGATGGAGAAGATCATAATCGTGGTACGCCCTGTCTCGAGCAGCGATTCTTTGAACCGGGCCCAGGTCAACCGGCGCATCGAAAATGCCATGAGAAAGGCGCCAAACGCCCCTGCACCGCCCGCTTCGGTGGGGGTGAACACACCGCTGTAGATCCCTCCGATAATGAGCACGATCAGTACCAGCACGCCCCAGGTACCTTTTATGGCAAAGAACCTCTGCTTCCAGGAAACCTTCGGCTGAAGCTTGCCCAATTCGGGGAAAAGCTTCACCCGCGTATAGATCATCCCCGCGTAAATAGCCGCTGAGACGACTCCCGGTATGAATCCGGCGATAAGCAGGGCACCGATGGACTGTTCGGTAATAATCCCATAGATTACGAGAATCACGCTGGGCGGGATGAGCGAGGCGAGGGTACCGCTTGCTGCCACCACACCCGCTGCCAGCCTCGGGTGGTATCCATACTTCCTCATCTCCGGGATTGCCACCCTTCCCATGATGGCCGCTGAGGCAGTGCTCGCACCGGTGCAGGCAGCGAAACCGGCACACCCGAATACTGTCGCGATGGCCAATCCTCCAGAAAGATGTCCTACCCACTGCCTGGCCGTGTAGAAGATGTCGTCGGTCAAACCCGCGTAGAAGGCATAGTACCCCATGATGATAAAAAGTGGGATCACGCTCAGGGAATAGTGTGCCACGATCGCATGGGGAAGGTAACCCACCACCTTACCCGCTACCGCAAAATTCTTCATGATCCATATACCCACAAATCCCACCAGAGCTGTGGCGAAGGCTATCCGCATCCCCAAAACCACGAGCACAAAGATTGCTCCCAAACCGAAAAGACCCATTATCAGCGGAGCCATCGTGCCTCCCTCTGGTTAGCTCAGGTCCCTCATCTCAACGCCGACTATCACCTGAGCGATATGCTGAATGATCTCGATAACAAATCGGGTACAGAGAAAGAAGCTCCCTATTGGTATGGCCAACTTCGACGGCCAGGTAGGCCAGTAAAGATAGGCGGTGTTATCGCCTATCTGGAAAGCAAATATGGTGGCCTTAAAGGAATAGATCAAGATGAATAGGTACACAAACAGGGAGAGCGTGGAAGTAATCGCCTCTGCAATGTGGTAGGATCTCCCCTTGAGGACCCGTGTCACGAAAAGCTCCATCCTCACGTGCCCGTCAACCCGCTCCGTGTAAGATATGCCGAAAAATACCACTCCCGCCATGATCAACTCAACGATCTCCACATGGCCGGGTACGGGGGAGTTGAAGAGGTAGCGGCCCACAATTTCCGTAGTGGCGAAGAACATGAGGAACATGATGATAAACACAGAGGCCAGGTTCATCCAGTCTTCAATGGTGCTTACGGTTCCCTCTAAGACACGAAAGAAAGGTGACCTCTTCCACACCGGCGTTGTACGCACGTCTTCTGATTTTCTTTCCTCTTCAAGTTTCAAGGAAACCCCCTGTCATAAGAACACCTGCTGGGGAATGGAAAATTCCCCAGCAGGTGTTAATTTTTAACGGCCCGTGACTTCCTTTCTCTTCTCCAGGTAGTAGTTGAGTACCTCTCTTCCCGGAAGCCCCTCTGCCTCACGCGCCTTTACCCATTTCTCGTAGACCGCCTCGGCCTTTGCCACCAGCTTATCGCGCTCTGCTTCCGGAAACTCGATGAATTCCAGTTTTTCCTTGAATAAAGGTAGCCACTTATCATCTGCCTCCTTGAATGCGTGATGCCATATACAAGGTGCATTATTGTACCATTGCATGTGGAATTTCTTGAACGCCTCTGGAAGGGCATCCCAGGCATCCTTGTTTGCAATGTAGAAACATGACATAGTCCCTAAAGACATAGGCAGAGAAACATATTTGGAAACTTCGTAGGTTTTATAAGATCCGTAAGAGTATGTCCAGGGAAAACCCACCAAGTCTACGGTACCCCTTGATACGGCTTCATAGACCTCAGGGGCCGGGACAAGGGTGGGCACCGCACCGAATTCCTTTAAGACCTTTGCGATCTCTCCCCCTATCCTTATCCTCGCGCCTTCAAGATCTTTTACCGTTCTCACCGGTTTGTTCCCCATGAGGTGATACTGGCACAGGGCGCTGGGGAGAAGCGGTACCGCATTCCACTTGAGGAGCTCTTTCTTGAGCGCCGGATGCTTCCACATTTCAACCATCATCTGGATGATATCCCAATTTTCGTTTGGGGCAATAAAGGGGAGCTCGCTTACGGTGTGGAGGGGATTCTTGCCGGGCGTATAGGCCGAGCAAATACCCGCTGCCTCGAACATGCCGGCCTTGATGCCGTCATAGTTCTCCTTGGAAGGCGAGAGCACCTCGCCGTAATGAAGCTTGATGATCCAGCGGCCCCTGGTTTTTCTCTCCATGTCCGCCGCCCAGTCATGCAGGGGTGCGCTCCAGGCCCTCTTGCCTCCGAATAGCGAGAAATTCCAGTTGATAGTCTTCTGGGCTGCAATCGCTGTGGGTGAGAGGGCAAGGAGAAAAGCCGCCGCAACCGCCAAAGCGCACAAAACGACTACATACCGTTCCTTGAATAACTCTTTTCCCATGGGTAACCTCCTTTTTTTAATTAACCCTATTGTTAACAACCTTGCCTAGTAGCAACTCTCATTCTGGGAGTCAAGGAAAATATGCGATCAGTCGTTTGTCGACAATGAAACATGGCGATTTCCTTACATAATCCTGCAAATCCTTTTCCAATTAGGTGATACTGGGTATTTTTCGGATTATTTTAAAAAACGTGGATTTTACCTCTCGTAAGAATTAATTTTACGAGAAACAGTTCGGAAAAAGGACATGCTATATTAAACTCATCTTCTATGGTTTCGTAAAAAGTAGACATTGTTGTCATTCGACCTGCCCGCAACGCTCTCGCTTGCGAGCCGGGCGGGAGAGAAGCAATCTCTTTTTTTGAGGCTGCCACGTCGTCCCGCGCAAGGCGGGACTCCTCGCAGTGACATCTATTTTTTCGAATTGATACCCTGCAGCTTGCTGCAGAGGGGTTCATTTTACGAGATCGCTTCGTCGCTCGGCTCCTCGCAATGACAGGTCAAAAGACTTTTTACAAGGTCATTATATTTGAATTATGATGCAAGACTTTTACATCTATCTCTGAGACTCTGGATAAGAGACTGTTCCCCTATTTCGTAATTCCTCTATCTCGGGAGCGTCAATACCTATACCCTTGAGGATGCTCACGGTGTGCTGTCCCAGGGCAGGGGCTGGAATCCTGTCCAGATCTAAAGGTGTCTCGGAACGTTTTAGTGCGGTACCGAGTTGCATAAACGGACCGCAGAGGGGATGTTTGCCCTCAAGCACCACGCCGCGGTGAAGCGCATGGGGGTCGGAGAGGGCATCTGAGACCTTCTTGAGCGGAGAATAAAAACAATTCTCGGGTCCAAGGATCTCATTCCACTCCTGTACCGTCTTTCGAGCGAAAACCTCTTTCATGGCATCACCGGTTCTCTCCTCCTTATCAGCAGAGACATCGGTCGTGCTGATCGTAGCCTCATCCCCCATGAAATCCTCCAGGCCAAGAATCCGCAACAGTCTATTCTTGTATGCCGTCTCGAGCGCTGCAACGGCAACGTATTCATGGTCCTTGGTCTCGTAGATGCGGTAATTCGCCAGGCCTCCACAGAGCCTCTCGCTTCCCCGTTGGGGTTCTCGCTCTCCATTCCACACAGAACGGGCGAGGTCAAAGAGGAGCGTATAGGCGCTGTCGAACAGAGAGATATCCAGATGCTGTCCCTTGCCCGTTTCCCTCTTCACCATGAGGGCAGAGAGGATTGCAATCGCCCCGTAAAGGGCGGTGACGATATCCACAACCGGTATGCCGGGTATTGCGGGGGGTTCGTCGGGATAGCCTGTCATGTGAAGGATTCCCGACTCCGCCAGTATATTGAGGTCATGCGCATTCCGATCTCTGGAAGGCCCGGTATGGCCGTAGCTCGACAGAGAGCAATACACTACCCCGGGATTTATTTCCCTGATGTGATGATAATCCAGGCCCAATCCCTTCATCGTATCCGGCCTGAAGCCCTCCACCAGACAATCGCTTTCTTTGACGAGCTCCAGGAAGATATCCTTCCCCCTGTTGTGCTTCAAGTTAATGGCAAGGCTTCTCTTGTTTCTATTGAGGAGCAGAAATCGATACGCCATCGGGCCGATAAAGGGGCTAAGCTGTCGTTCGTAATCCCCAGTTTTAGGCTCTTCCACCTTAATGACATCGGCCCCGAGATCGGCCAGCAGCATGGTGCAAAAGGGCCCCGGAATCAATCTTGTTAAATCTAAGATACGAATTCCTTTTAGGGGAAGATCCATCGATAAGACCGCATACGTGGTTACCGATTGGCCTTGCGATACCCGAGGGCATCGTTTTCTAATCCTACCCCTCCAATACCTCCCCATAGGATGATCTCATCGCCTTTTTATCGAACTTGCCAACGCTCGTGCGGGGAATGGCATCCACGAAGATGAACCGTTCCGGGACCCACCATTTCAGTATCTTGCCCTCTTCCAAGAACTGGGTCATGTGATCCATCAACTCCTGCTTGGATACACCCCCTTTATGCTCATCCTTCAGCACCACCAATGCAACGGGGCGCTCCCCCCACTTCTCCGAATGAGCCCCAAAGACCGCAACCTCCTGGACCTTGGGATGGGCATTGATGAGGCTCTCGAGGGTGAGGCTTGAGATCCATTCCCCCCCGCTCTTTATCACATCCTTAGAGCGATCGATAATGAGCACGCACTCTTCCTCATCAATGGTGGCCATGTCTCCACTATGCATCCATCCGCCCCTCCACAGCTCCTCTGACTTCTCGGGATCCTTGTAGTAGCCCATAGTGAGCCAGGGGGCCCGGAGCACGATCTCGCCAACCGCCTTGCCATCCTTTGGGACATCGCTGCCCTGCTCATCCACCACCCTCTGCTCCACAAAAGGGGGAGCCATCCCTGTGCCGCTCAAAAACTCTATCTTCTTATCCTCGGGCCAGCTGAACATATGGGGTTTCAGGTATTGGAGGCCAACCTTGGTGTACACCTCGGTCATGCCCCATCCGGAGCAGATATCCATACCGAGATCCTTGGCCCTTTTGGCAAGCACTGCATTGAGCCTCATTCCCCCACCTTCATAAATCAAGCCCTTGAAATACTCCTTGTACTGCTCCACCTCAGGATGGGAGATAATCATGTTCAGCATGGTGGCAACGCAGCACATATACCCGGTCTGCCCCGGCTCATGTTCCCTTTTCAAGAGCTCCAAGAAGGCCTTGGGTTCGAATCTACCGGGATAGAGCTGTTTGCAACCCAGATAGGTTGCAATATAGGGAACACCCCAACCATGCGCATGGAACATGGGAACAAGCTGTATCGTCATGCCCCTTCTGGGGTCCAGGCCGCGTTCCCCTGAAAAGCCGAGGAGTGTATTCGACCAGATGAGAGTGTGCATGATGTGCTGCCGGTGGGTAAAAAAACAGATCTTAGGGTCTCCTGTGGTTCCCGTTGTGCAACTCAACGAAGCAACGGTATCCTCGTCCAGTTCAGGGTAGGCGTAGTGCGGCGATGAAGACCGCAACAATTGCTCGTATTCCGAGATGGGCGTTAGCGTCGTCTCGGGTGCCTCCCCGTCATCGGCGAGCACTATGTAGTGCTTGACTGTCTTCAATCTATCGCGTACGGACTCGATTAATGAGGCGAAATCTTTGTTAAAGATCAGCACATCATCCTCGACGCGGTTTACGAGGTAGACTATCTGCTCAGGGGTTAAAAGGGGATTTCCCATGTGCATCATAGCGCCCATACACGGCACTGCGAAATAGAGCTCAAGGAACCGGTGCGTGTTCCACTCAAAACAGATGACCTTTGACCCTTGTTTTACGCCCAGATCCTTGAGGGCATTTGAAAGACGCTGACAGCGTTCATAGAGCTGTGTATAGTTCTCTCGAACGATATCCCCATAGACGATCTCCCCCTCGGGGCGCATTCTTGCGGTGTGCTCGAGTATATGTTTCAAGATGAGCTGGTGCCGATAGCCGACCTTCGGGAATTCCTGCTCCTGAGCCATAGTCCGCCTCCTTTATCGTTTTCTAGCTTGTCATTGAAACCAAAACACCTGTTGAGGCCTAACAAAATGCCCCTGCTTTGTCAAAGTAGATAACCATGAACCTCTAAACATTCACGGTTATCATGGGTACCTGCACAGCCTCAAGGTTCATTGCTGAGCCGTATTTGCGAATCCAAATATTTTTCAGCCATCTGGCGTTATCCTCTTCGGGATAGTCGCTCCGGTAGTGTGCGCCCCTACTCTCAGTCCGCAAGAGCGCCGAGCGGCAGACCATCTCACTGAGGAGTGCCATATGTGCGAGCTCCAGGTATCTCATCAACTCCCTATCATCCCGTATGCGAACCTCCTTGAGGGACGTGCCGAGCCCCTTAATTTCCTCCAAGGCCCCTTCCAGGCCCTCCTTGTCCCGGATGATACCCGCCTTCTGCCACATGACGTCTTTAAGCTCTCTACGAAGCTCTCCAAGATCCTTTCCTCGCTCTGAAAAAAACGATCTGAGCCTTTCTTTCTCCGCGGATAGTTCCTTCTGGGGTAGATCAGGTTGGTCCGATTCCTGCGCCCTCTTTGCCGCACGTTCCCCGGCGACACCCCCCATGGCGAAGGCCTCTGCAAGGGCATTTCCCCCCAAACGGTTGGCTCCATGAACCCCGGCGCATACCTCACCCGCAGCAAAGAGCCCGGGCACGATCGTTTCTGCACGGTCATCTATGCTGATGCCGCCCATACAGAAATGGGCTGTGGGGGAAACGATCAACTCCTTCTCGTTCGGGCTTCTCGCGGCGGGAAGGAGATGATCAAGGGCTGCGAGCTCCTCCTCAGGGATAGTACTCAAATCCACGATCAGGCCTCCCCTTACGCCTCGACCTTCCAGGATCTCTTGCATGAAGGCCCTGGTGAGCCGGTCCCTGGTCATAGCCATGGGGTCATTCAGGCCGTATTTGGCGATGATATCATCGCCAAGAGCATTCCTGAGCGCTGCTCCGGCCTGAAAAATAAAGGCCTCGTAGAGGAACAACCTGCTGCCCAGAGCACCCAAAGCCGTGGGATAGAATTGAACGAATTCCATATCCTTGAGCGGAACACCGATTTCAAAGGCCAATGCTTGACCGTCTCCTGTCATACCCGCAGCGTTGTTGTTATGGAGATAGGCCTGGGCAAAACCACCGGTCGCGAGCACGATGCTGGTGGCGGCAAGGGCAAAAAAGGTGCCATCCTGAGCAATCCCTATGGCTCCTGCGATCCTCCCTCCGGAGCTGATGAGCCTGGTGATGAATACCCGCTCCATAAACCGAACGCCGATTCTCTCTGCATATGCCCGTAAGGGGATCATGAAATCCCTTCCCGAACGATCTCGGGTGCGAACATGGCGGGGATAGCTGTGCCCTGGAGTATGCACGACTCCGATCCTGCCCCCCCGCTCGTAAAATCTCACCCCGCACCTCTGGAGGAATGCTATCTGGTTCACCGCCTCATCGGTTACCAGGTTAAGGAGCCGCCGGTCGTTTATGAACCGGCCACCGATCATGCTATC